>Ga0105046_10001002_pt1 | contig 42126 bp, 37 predicted proteins | sample MAT03_FD_78385 | JGI IMG/M metagenome (GOLD analysis project Ga0105046, IMG submission 78385) | Freshwater microbial communities from Lake Fryxell liftoff mats and glacier meltwater in Antarctica - MAT-03 (megahit assembly) | ecosystem: Environmental > Aquatic > Freshwater > Ice > Liftoff... | reverse complement strand
CTTCTCACCAAACAAATTAAGCCTTGCAACAAATTCACTCCTTCGTTCAGAAATCATGAAATCAAGGAGTAAAAATAATAAAGCCAAGCCTAAAAAGTACTGAAACTGATCTTCATAATCAGTAAACAGCTTCGAGGCGAACTCTTTTTTCTCCATGGCATTAATTTCACTCATAATCATTCCAATACCGTCATCAGAATTGGATGCCCTCACAAATTTCCCTTTGCCGGCATCGGCTATCTGCTGCAAGGCAGCATCATCGAGTTTAGTAATTACCGTAGTTCCGGAGCGATCCTGCAAGAATCCGATTCTAGAATTACCTTTGGCAACAGGTATAGGAGCCCCATCAGGCGAACCCATTCCAATGGTATGAACAACAATTCCCTTTTCAACGGCTTTACGTGCAGCTTCTATTGCATCATCCTCATGATTTTCTCCATCAGTAATAATAACAATAGCACTGTTATGACGGGCCGAATCACCAATAGAAGAAATAGATTTTTCAATCGCTGCTCCAATTGCTGTTCCCTGTGTAGGAATCATGGTGGTATTGATGGTTGAAAGAAAAAGTTTTGCAGCACCATAATCGGTTGTAATTGGAAGCTGCACATATGCCTGTCCGGCAAACACCACCAAACCAATACGATCGCCCTGCAGCTGATCAATAAGTCGATAAATGGCCTGCTTGCTGCGTTCTAAACGGCTCGGACGAATATCTTCGGCATTCATACTATTGGAAACATCCAAAGCAATCATCACATCTACTCCCTGCCTTTTTACTTCCTCCAGCTTTGAACCCAACTGTGGGCGCGCCAAAGCAAAAACCAGACTGGAGAACGCCAGCATCAACAACACAAATTTGAGATAGGGTTTTGATGAAGATACATTCTCTAAAAGTTTTGAAATAACCGGCAATTCACCAAATTTTTTCAACGACTTTTTCTTCCACCTTCTCAGCAGCAGGAATAGCAATACAAACACCGGTAAAAGTGCGTACAAATAAAGATATTCCGGATTCGCTAATCTGAACATGGTTGGGCTATGGTAAGCTTCTTAATAAAGTTAAACGTAAAACTATTTCCAAAAGAAAAAAGGCTGCGGCCCAGAGTGCAAAAGGAAAATACTCTTCGGTATATCTCCTGAACTCAGTAACCTCTACCTTCGTTTTTTCCATTTTATCAATCTCTGCATAAATATCCTTCAGCTTACTGTTGTCGGTGGCCCTGAAATATTTTGCATCCGTTGCGGCAGAAATTTGTTGAAGAATTTCTTCGTCAATTTGAACTTCTACATTTTGATACTGTATTCCGAAAGGTGTTTTGAAAGGGTAGGGTGCCGTACCGTTTCTGCCAACGCCAATTGTATAAACACGAATTCCAAATGTTTTAGCTATTTCACCGGCTGTTACAGGAGCAATCGATCCCGAATTGTTCACGCCATCGGTTAACAAAATAATAACTTTACTTTTGGCAGGACTATCTTTTATTCGTGCAACTGCAGTCGCCAACCCTTCACCCAAAGCGGTTCCATCTTCCAGGATACCACTCCTTATTTCGCTCATCAGATTCAACAATACAGAATGATCACTGGTGATGGGACACTGGGTAAAACTCTCACCGCTAAAAACTACCAAACCCATTAAATCGGTTGGGCGGCCTGCAATAAATTCCGATGCTACCCTTTTTGAAGCTTCAATTCTGTTCGGCCTTAGATCTTCTGCAAGCATACTGCTCGAAACATCCATCGCCAATACTATGGAAATACCCTCCGAAGTAATATTGGTACCCTTCGACGATGAACGCGGTCGTGCTAATGCTACTATGATTAATGTTATTGCCAGAAAACGGCAAATCAGCGGAAGCCATCCAATCCTTTGACGGAAGGAGGGTGTGTAGTTTTTTAGTGATGCAAAATCTGAAATTCGAATATCTGTGCGTCGCTTTGTACGTATCTTCCAATGAACGAAAAATAGGAGCGGCAATAACAAAAACAAGTATAAGAAAGCCGGATTTGCAAATTCTATTCCCTGCATCATAGCTCCACCTCCCTTTCCTGCGGCACCGTTTTGTTTGCTTCCACAAAAGCAAAAGCATTGCTCAAGCATTGTTCGTTTTCATACACCACCGGAATAGCCTTCGCAAATTTTACCAGATCAGATAATTCGAGCATAAATTTCAATTTCGACAGAATTTCTCCATCCTGATCTGCAATAATTTTCAATTTCATGATCTCATCGGTGGTCATTTCCATTGCAGCTACCGACCAACGGTTCTCTACAAACGTTCTGGTTATATCCGATAAGCCGGTGTAATACCCTTTAAAATTTCCGTTTTGCCAAAGTTTGGCCATGTCCAAAGCCTTGAGCTCTTCAAGTGCAATTTCATGCGCCGATCTTTTAGGGATTCTGATTACAGGGCCAACAACTTTTGCCTTCCTCATTTTGATAAATCTGTAAATGAGAAATGCCAGCAATGCTGCTATTGCAACACCTAAAATGTAAGGTAACGCATCCTGCCAGGAAAAAGGAATTGCTATTTGCCCTTTGATATCTTTTATGGCTCTGGTGGTGTCAATTGGGATGGTATTTACAGTAATTAGTAGTGGTTCTGTAGATGCAGTTAGAAGTGTGGTGTCGCCCGGCAAACGATAGGTAAAGACAAAAGGCGGAATTACGTGAAAACCTGAATCGAATGACGTTAAAATAATACTTTGACTCTTTACCAGTTCGCTTCCGGTATTTTCATTCAAGGTATCTACCGGCATTCGCTGCACTACTTCCACCAGCGAAAATGTATCAGGAACCAGCGGCCAAACTGCTGTTGCTTTGGCAGGATGTGAGAAAGTAAGGCTTAATTTGAATTGTTCTCCAATGGTGATGGAATTGGTGTCGATGGTTGCTGTTGCCGTAGTGGATTGGGAATACAAAGGAGCTGAAAAAACTGTCGCAAAAAAGAAAACCATAAAAAGTATGGAATACTTTCGATAATCAATGTCTTTACTCTTCCTATTCATCCGTACCAACAAATTCCCCATCATGATCTTTTTTCACGTTTTTTGAAGAGTTTCATCAATGGCTGCACATAATTCTGATCGGTGGAAATTTTTACCTGATCCACTCCGCACTTAGCAAACATAGTATCCAGTTCCTTTTGGTGATTCGCAAAATTCATCTTGAATTTTTCCCGGGTGATGTGCCTTGAAGTATCCACCCAAAGTAATTTTCCCGATTCCGCATCCTGCATCCTTATCAAACCAACATCCGGTAATTCTGCTTCCCTTTTATCATAAATCCTGATAGCTACAAGATCATGTTTACGGGCCGCAATTTTAAGCGGATCCACATATCCCGAAGCCATAAAATCAGAGATCAGGAACGAAATGCTCCTTTTCTTAATCATATTGGTGAAGTATCTCAAAGCGCCTCCAATGTCGGTGCCTTTGTTGTTAGGAGTGAAGTCAATCAGCTCCCTTATGATCCGTAAAATGTGTGATTTGCCTTTTTTGGGAGGTATAAATTTTTCTATTTTATCCGTAAAAAAAATAATCCCGATTTTATCATTATTCTGCATCGCACTAAACGACAATACAGCACACAACTCCGTAATAAGTTCCCTCTTAAATTGTTTAGAGGTACCAAAATCTCCCGATGCACTAATATCAACCAAAAGCATAACAGTGAGCTCACGCTCTTCCTCAAATATCTTAACAAACGGATGATTAAAACGCGCTGTAACGTTCCAGTCTATGCTTCTTATATCATCGCCGGGCATGTATTCTCTCACTTCACTAAAAGCCATCCCACGGCCCTTAAAAGCACTATGATACTCTCCCGAGAATATCTGGTTGGATAATCCCCGGGTTTTAATCTCTATCTTTCTGACTTTCTTTAGCAGTTCTATCGTTTCCAAAAGACTAAAAGTTAATTGGTTTTAAATGATGGTGATGAATATTAAGTCGAGAGTGAAATACGGCTACGGTACTTCCACAGCATTCAAAACTTCATTAATGACTTCATCAGTAGTAATATTTTCAGCTTCCGCTTCGTAGGTTAAACCAATACGATGACGAAGTATGTCGTGACACATTGCGCGCACGTCTTCAGGAATTACATACCCTCTTCGCTTGATGAAAGCATAGGCTTTTGATGCATGTGCGAGGCTGATACTGGCACGCGGTGAGGCACCATAGCTGATCATTTGCGTGAGTTTACCGAGGTTGTTTTCGGCCGGGAATCGGGTGGCAAAAACTATGTCAAGAATGTATTTTTCAATTTTCTCATCCATATAAACCTCTTTCACTACTTTGCGTGCTTTGAGAATTTCGTTAGTGGTAACAACAGGGTTAATTTTTATGGCATCAGGACTCAGATTCTGACGAATAATCAGCCGCTCGTCTTCTTTGCTCGGATAACCTATCACAATCTTCAGCATAAACCTGTCGAGCTGTGCCTCCGGTAACGGATAGGTTCCTTCCTGTTCAATTGGGTTTTGAGTGGCCAGCACCAAAAAGGGTTCTTCAAGATGAAATGTCTCATCTCCAATGGTTACCTGACGCTCCTGCATCGCTTCCAACAAAGCACTCTGCACTTTGGCAGGAGCACGGTTGATTTCATCGGCTAAAATGAAATTTGAAAATAAAGGCCCCTTCCGAACGGTAAACTCCTCTTTTTTCTGATTGTAAATCATGGTGCCCAGCAAATCGGCAGGCAACAAATCAGGAGTGAACTGAATGCGACTGTATTTTGAATGGATTGCTGATGCAAGTGATTTGATGGCCAGCGTTTTTGCCAAACCGGGAACCCCTTCCAGCAAAAGGTGTCCGTTTGATAACAACCCGATCATCAAGCGCTCAAGCATATATTTCTGACCAATAATGGCCTTTCCTATTTCCATATTTAAAAGCTCAACAAAAGCACTTTCCTGTTGAATTTTCTCGTTGATTTCCCTGATGTCTGTCATAATGGCAATTTTTATAAACGGGCACAATATTAGCCCTAACTCAATGAAATTTTTATGAAGAGTTTAATTGAAACTCAATTACAGTAATCTAATATGTAATGCTTTGTTTATCAACTTCAAATACAAACAATACCCAAATGAATAGTTTACGTTTTGAACAATTTTCTGCCGTCGTTTCTATAAACTTAATAGATGCAAAGGTATCAAATCCTTGTGTAACTGAACCCTGTTGCCTCACCACTTCTTACTACATTTGCGGGCTATTGATCTCTATTTTAACTATGCACCGATATTTTCTCCGATTATCCTACAAAGGAACTCACTACTCCGGATGGCAAATTCAGGAAAATGCAATCTCTGTGCAGGAAAAATTGAATCAGGCGCTTTCATTGATTTTGGATGAAAATATCCAATCTGTCGGCTGTGGCAGAACCGACACCGGCGTTCATGCAAAACAATTCTATGCTCATTTCGATTGTTCACGCATTCCGGCCGATGCCGAAAAAGTAATTTATCAGGTAAACGCTGTTTTGCCATACGATATTTCAATTGCCGAACTCATTCCTGTCGATGCAGATGCACATTCCCGTTATGATGCAACATCCCGATCATACGAATATTTTATTGCCGGCTATAAAAATCCATTCTTAAAAGAGTTTGCCATGCACGGCTTCATGAACCCCGATCCCGATTTAATGAATGAAGCATGCAGCCACTTATTTAATTACAATGATTTTACTTCTTTCAGCAAATCAAATACCCAAGTCAAAACCAATATTTGTACTATCACAGCTGCCAAATGGGTAGTAAAAAATGATTTGATGATCTTCACCATCTCCGCCGACCGGTTTTTAAGAGGAATGGTGCGTGCCGTGGTGGGAACCATGATTGATATTGGAACCGGAAAAATAGATCCTGATAAAATGGCCGTTATTATTGAAAGTAAAAACCGAAAAGAAGCAGGATTTTCGGTACCCGCCTGTGGATTGTTTTTGTCTAAAATAGAGTACCCTTACCTCTCAAATATTTCATCACCATCTTTCCCTGCATAATATGAGTAGTGTAACAGGTAAAGCATTCGATTTTCCCATTCTTAAAAAGGTTTTTGTTTTTGTAAAACCCTACCAAAATATTTTCAGAACCACCATCATTCTCACAGTGGTAATGGCCCTGCTTGGTCCGTTGCGTCCCTGGTTAGCTCAAATTGCTCTTGATAATTACATCGCCGGAAATGATCAAATAGGATTGATTTATATCACTATTGTAATGGTTGCTGTGTTGCTTATTCAGTCAGGATTTCAGTTTTTTCACAGTTATTACACCAACCTTCTCGGACAAAATGTAATCCGCGATATGAGAGTGAAACTTTATCGCCATATCCTCGATTTTAAAATACCTTATTTCGATAAAACTCCCATCGGTACTCCCGTTACCAGAACCATTTCGGATATGGAGACAATTGCTGATATATTTTCAGATGGATTGCTGGTGATTATTGGTGATATTCTTCAATTGGTGGTAATCATAAGTTATATGTTTTACATCGACTGGCAGTTGACTCTTATCAGTTTAAGTACTATCCCGCTGCTGCTCGTGGCTACTAATGTTTTTAAAAATAAAATCAAAAGCACCTTTAACGATGTCCGTACACAGGTAGCCGATCTTAATGTATTTGTTCAGGAACACCTTACCGGGATGCGAATTGTGCAGGTTTTTAACAGAGAGGAGCAGGAGATGCAAAACTTTAGGGTGATTAATAAAATGCACAAAGATGCCAATGTAAAATCAGTTTGGTATTACAGCATATTCTTCCCTGTTGTTGAAATTCTTTCGGCTATTTCCATTGGTTTAATTGTTTGGTGGGGAGCAGGTGAAGTTCTTGCTGAAACGGTTAGCTTCGGAATGGTGGTTGCTTTTATCATGTACATTAACTTGCTTTTTCGACCCATCCGTGAACTTGCCGATAAATTCAATACTCTTCAAATGGGTATGGTAAGCTCTGAACGGATCTCTAAAGTTTTTGAAACTCCTACCGGCATTCCCAATAACGGAACCTTACCTGCAGACAATCTGAAAGGAGATGTAGAGTTCAGAAACGTGTGGTTTGCTTACAACGATGAAGACTGGATTCTTAAAGGAGTAAGTTTTAATGTCAAACCCGGTGAATCACTCGCTCTGGTTGGTGCAACAGGAGCCGGAAAATCAACCATCATCAATCTCATTAATCGCTTTTATGAAATTAATAAAGGACAAATTTTTGTTGATGGAGTCGAAATTAAAAAATACGACATCTATCAGCTTCGAAAAAAAATTGCTGTCGTGCTTCAGGATGTGTTCCTCTTTTCCGATACCATCGAAAATAATATTTCACTTGGAAATCCTGCTATTACGCCAGCATTAATTGAAGAGGGTGCCCGCAAAGTAGGCGCCGATATTTTTATTGATAAACTTCCGGGAAAATATCAATTCAATCCCGGTGAACGAGGTAATATGTTATCCATGGGACAACGTCAGCTGATTTCATTCATCAGAGCTTACGTTTATCAACCATCAGTGCTTATTCTCGATGAAGCTACTTCATCTATCGATTCAGAGAGCGAACAAATGATTATTAAAGCCACTGCAGTATTAACCCAAAACCGTACATCTATTGTTATTGCCCACCGGTTAGCAACCATTCAGAATGCCACAAAAATAATTGTTATGGATCATGGTGAAGTGAAGGAGGAGGGTTCGCATTTCGAACTTATTAGAAAAAGAGGATGGTATTATAAATTATATGAAATTCAATTCATAAATCAATCTCAAGAAGCTGATAATTAAAATTTTACATAATTTTCGAATTATTAAAGTTTTGATTTTCAATGTTTTGATGAATTATGTATTTCGGCTTATTTTACAATCTTTGCAAAAAAATTAAACCTACATAAAATTTACGCTTATGGGATTTATTAAAGAGTTTAAGGATTTTGCGATGCGCGGCAACCTTGTCGATACTGCTGTTGCCTTCGTTATGGGTGTCGCCTTCGGCAAAATTGTTTCTTCATTTGTAGAAGGAATGGTCATGCCAATGGTTGGTATGCTCACAGGAGGCGTTGATTTCAGCAAGAAAAGATTTATTCTCAAAGATGCCATTCCTGAATTCAAAGGTGTCGATGGTACTGTTACAACGGCAGTTGCTGAAGTATCGATTAAATATGGAGTATTCATAACCAATTTAATTGATTTCATTATTGTTGCTTTTGCCGTTTTCATGGTCATAAAGGCGATAAATTCACTTAGAAAAGCCGAACCTGCACCTCCGCCTCCCGGTCCTTCCAACGAAGAAAAACTACTCTCTGAAATCAGAGATCTGTTAAAAAAATAATTTCTATTTATTAAGGAGGCAAGGAATCTTTTCATTGTCTCCTTTTGTTCATTCTGATTATCAAACCAAAAAAAAATATATATGAAACGAATTCTTACTTTAATCACTGCATTATTTATTTCTTATTCATCTATTGCACAGGATTCCACTTCTGCTGCAGTAGATACCTCCTGGAAAAGATCCGGGGTTTTCGGACTGAATTTCACACAGGTCAGTCTCAGTAACTGGTCGGCCGGAGGTGAAAACTCCTTTTCGGGAATTGTTATTTTTAATTACACAGCTAATTATGCGAAAGGTTTAAATGCCTGGGATAACAATATCGACATCGGATACGGTTTAACTCAAAATGGAAAGAAAGATCCAATTAAAAGTGAAGATAAAATCGACCTTTCATCCAAGTACGGTAGATATGCATTCAAGCATTGGTATTATTCAGTATTGCTTGGGTTCAAAAGTCAGTTTACCGAAGGTTATAATTACCCCAACGACTCTGTAAAGATTTCCAATTTCATGGCACCGGCTTATTTTACACTGGCACTTGGTATGGACTATAAACCAAATGACAATTTCAGCATGCTGATTGCTCCCGTTACCGGAAGAATTATTGTGGTAAACGACGACGCTTTGGCCGATGCCGGTGCATTTGGTGTTGATCCGGCTGAATACGATGCTTTCGGTTTAAAAATCAAGGATGGAGAAAATATCCGCTATGAGTTTGGTGCATTGTTAAAAGCTGTATATATAAAAGATATCCTTGAAAACGTGAACCTCATGACCAAACTGGAACTTTTTTCCAACTATCTTGAGGATCCTCAAAATGTGGATGTGAACTGGGAGGTGCTTATTGCAATGAAAGTGAACAAATACATCACCGCAACTCTTTCAACTCAACTTATATATGATGATAATACCATCCTGACTATCGACAATAACGAAGATGGCATTATTGATGAATCAGGACCAAGAACTCAGTTTAAAGAGGTACTTGGCGTAGGACTTTCCTATAAGTTTTAATCAACCTACACCCAATAAAAAATGCGGCTGAATATTCAGTCGCATTTTTTATGCATTGTTAATCCGTGGTTAATAATAACTCAAATGAACACTGATAACACCGATTGAACAGATGCATACTGATCCATATTTCGATAAAAAATCTTCACTCATCCTTGAAATATACTTTACAGAAAAATCAAATCCGCTTAAACACGTTTCATCCGTCAAATCCCTGCCTGAAGCGGGCAGGGGTGCTTAGTGATTTGCATTTCGATAATATTTTTAGAGATAGTTTAAAAATCCGAAAAGTTTCCTTTTTTTTAAATAATCTGCATCACTTTCGTGGTCGTAGGCTTCTTTTTCAAAGATAATATTTCGGTAAGCTGCCTCATGAGATGATTGCTGAATGAGATTATACAGGTAATTGATCCCATAAATCAGATAAAAAGGTATTACTAATAATTCTAATTGCTGCCTTATATGAATCCGCTCATGATTGAGCAAAATGGTGTTGGTCAAATCGCTACGGTGTTTGATAAGAATAAAAGGAAAAAGTGCCATTCCTTTTCTATTCAATATCGATGCAGTGATAATAATCATTTTTTAACTGTTTTTCTTCGAACTAAAAGCTCCTTCAAAAGCAGTTTTAAGATCCTTTGCAAGGCCTTCCGCTCTGGTTTTAACTTCACTGCCTAAATCACCAACCTGCTGCTTGATACTGTCTTCGAGAGTTTGTCCCTCAAAAATTTTATCAAGTTGCGAATGTATCACTCCGGGAGTTCTTTGTTTAAGATAATGCACCACGGTGCTAATTGCCAGATTTGCCTGTTCGTCGTTCACGCCGGCCTTTTCTTTAACGAGATTTTTTAATTCTTCCATAATGCTTTTGAATTTCAGGATGTCTTTTCAAAGTTAGACATCATTTTCCACTAAATGTGAAAATCTTTAAAACAGAATGTGTTTTCAAACGTTAATTCTGGAAATCACTTTAATCACAAATGATGCCATTTGCCAATACCTTCATGCTGGTGATCACTTTAAGCACTTTCACCTCCGCTTGCTCACAGGATCAAGTTATTGTTAACCGGGAATTAACCGAATCAAATTATATGGAAAATATTGCCTCAGGAGATAAAGATACAGCCACTTTGGGTAATGGTTGTTTTTGGTGTACCGAAGCCATCTTTCAATCACTTAATGGTGTTGAATCTGCAGTTTCAGGTTATTCAGGTGGTCTTACTGCAAATCCGACTTATAAAGAGGTTTGTACCGGACAATCCGGTCATGCCGAAGTAATTCAGATAGTTTTTGATCCCTCCATCATCACTTTCGAGGAACTTCTCGAAGCATTTTGGTCGAGCCACGATCCAACCACGCTGAACCGTCAGGGGAATGATGTGGGAACACAATACCGATCGGTTATTTTTTATCACAATGACAACCAGAGAAAAATAGCAGAGGATTTTAAAGCCGACCTGAACGCTAAAAAAGTTTTTCCTTCACCCATCGTAACTGAAATTAGTCAGGCTGTGGAATTTTATAAAGCCGAGGATTATCATCAGCAATACTTCGCCCTCAATGGTTCTGAACCCTATTGTTCTTATGTGATTAAACCTAAACTGGAAAAATTCAAAAAGGCTTTTGCTGAAAAACTCAAAAAGTAAATGCACTTTTATTCACACTTATTTTTGATTGAACTTTATATTCAATCTTAAAACAATAACAATTATTACTTGTTGGTTTTCGAATGGAAATAACCCCAAAATTCACTGATTTTACAGAATTGGAAACCCGCTACCGGGCTAATCTGATTAATTCTTTGAGTGGTTTTAAGAGTGCCTGTTTGGTAGGATCTGTAAATACAAAGGGAGTTTATAATCTGGCCATCTTCAATTCAGTCTTTCATATTGGTGCCAATCCACCCTTGATGGGCATTGTTTTTCGCCCTGATAATGGTCAAAGGCATACTCTTGAAAACATTAGAAAAACCGAATATTTTACGATAAATCATATTCATGAATCAATCATCGTTCAGGCACACCAAACTTCTGCCAAATATGGTGAAGATTTATCTGAATTCGACGAAACCGGTTTGACCCCTGATATTGGAACTTTGCATCCTGCGCCATATGTTGAAGAATCGGTTATTCGTATTGGTTTAAAGTTAAATGATGAATTACCTGTAATAGCCAATGGTACTATCATATTAATCGCCGAAATCGTTGAACTTTTCCTGCCAACAGAATGCTTGGATCCGGATGGAACTTTGAACCTGTCGATGGCCGGAACGGTGGCTATTTCAGGATTAGATGGCTATTTCAGAACTGAAAAAATTTGCCGGCTTTCTTATGCCAGACCGGGAAAATTTTCTGAAGTAATTGGATAATAAATGAGTTTTTGCATCCTTTTCAAACTTTACCAAATCATTAATTAACTTATCATTAAAATTCACCTAACACTGGTTTTGTAAGTTTGTGCACATAAAACAAAACATCATGACCGTATTAAGCTATTTCTTTTCGCAAGATATTATTTTCCACAGGATACAAAAATTATTAAAACGGCAGGGGTATCAACTCAATGGAATTGATACCGAAAATGGAGTCATTCAGGCTTCAAAAGGTATTTCTCTTTGGGGACCGGTTGTGAAGGTGGAACTGGCAGTGGAATTTCAGGGTGAAGCGTTAACTCGGGTTTCAGTAAACGCCACTAAAGGAAAAAGCTGGTTAAATGTTTCCGATAAACGAATCAGGGATTTTGAGCACCGTCTCGTTGAAAAACTCTATGGCGGTGTTATTTGAAATCTTTTTCAACTGTAGGGCAACGTAGCTGATTCCAATATTTCAACAATTACTAATTTATCTATTAACCTTCACTAACTTTTACTAACCTACTCATTTTCATTTACAGCAAATTGTTGTTCTTCTTTCAAAAATCCTTTGTTGATTCCAGGTTCAGCAAAGTTTCTGTTTACAGCATAAAGCGCTTCTGTAAGAATGTTAAATGAATAAATGGAATAACTGCCTCCCAGCTTGCGATTGGCTTCTATAAATAATGCCTCAACAGTAATTCCTTTAGTTTCACCTTCGGTAATTATCAGGCTGAGAAGTGTTGAAGCTCCGTCTTTTCTATAGTCATCGAGTGCTAGGTTCAACGATAAAGCTACCAACTCTCCGGCCAATGCATTTTTGTAGTTAAGGCCAGGATCAGTGATTTGTCCAAATGGAAATGGTTTCGGACTCATCCCGGAAGGTAAAAATAGCTCCACAGCCTGTGGAGATGACAGTACCATTGAGTTTTCCGTTCCTAGTTTGATCCCTTCAGGAAAATACAAGTTGAATACCATTGTGAGCTCGTCATTAATTTGCCCACCCCATTTTCCCTGAGAATAGGTTACCACATCTATACTGTTCTTTTCACTGCTATTCGGCTTTCCGTTACCGGCAGTAATAAACTGATTACATAAGATTACTAACATTGTAGATAAAGTGATGGCTCTTTTCATTTTTTTAAGCTTATTTTTGATTGCTGATGTCAAATTATAATACTTATTGATTAATCCTCCATAAATTTGGCAAATGCACACGCGTTAAGGGTGAACGAAACCATGAAGTATGTAAAAGAAATCAGCTTTCTCCCGAAACGGACTTCCGGAAGCTTTAAATGTGTTTTTTTTGTTATTATTTTGATTTACAGCTTCTTAGATTCAAGTAGCCAGTCTTTAAAATTAAAAAACGCCACCATTCAGCAGCTAATAGACGGTAGTTCCTCTCAAACCTTTTACAGGTATTTTGTGTTGTGTTCTATTAAAGGAAATGCAAAGCAACTCGAAACAGATTCTCTTTGTGTTTTAAATACCTGTTTTCACCTATTAAATCCTGATTCGACCATCATCACTAAAGAAATCATTAGAGGAAAAAAGAAGTCCTTTTTGCGGGTCTCAATCAACTCATCTGAACCTAAAAAAAATGAAACACTTCTTACTGATTTACCTAGTAAACAAGTGTCGGGTGTAATGTATTACCGCGCCAATGCAAAGAGCAAAAAGTTGCTTATTCCTATCTTTCATCAACTTCCTGTTCAAACAGTAACGAAGTAACTGAATATGTCTGCTGTGAAAATTTCCCTGCTTAAATATTTCTTATTCATTTTCGCCATTGTAACGGCGGCAATGCCGGTTCATGCTCAATCAACCTCCACTGTTTACTCCGAAAATTTCAATTCAGGCAATGGGGGTTGGGTTATTGGTGGATATAATTCATCATGGAGTTATGGTATTCCCACATTACCCAATATTGCCTCCAATGGAACAGCTTGCTTTGCTACCGGTGATGCCGGAGTTGCGCAAATCGAACCTTTCACATCTTGTTTACCGGTACCCGGACCATCTCTCAATGGAAATTATTACAACTGCTGCGAGCGATCGTATGTTGAGAGTCCTTCAATAAATTTAACGGGAATCACCTCTCCAATGCTTTCGCTCGATATCAATTTGTACTGCGAACAAACTTACGATGGAGCCAAAGTGCAATTATCTGTTGACGGTGGTAACACATGGGATGACATTGGAGCATATAATTCGGGAGTGTTTTTGAATTTTCCCAGTGCTATAAATTGCAGAGAGCAAAATTGGTACAATAAAAATACCATCAATTATCTGACCGGTAGTTCAGGAGGATGTACGGCAGTAAATTTTCAATTCGGTGGCGATAAAAATGGCTGGTCGGGGGGGTGCTCACAGTCAGCATCGGGTGCATGTACATCGCCCGATAATCATGGCACCAATGGGTGGGTAACTTCTACTCACTGCATTCAGCAAGCAGCCAACAAATCTAATGTAAAAGTGCGTGTGGCTTTCGGGGCCGGCTCACAGGTTTTTACCGACGGAATTTCATTTGATAATGTCAGAATTTTAAATGTTTATCCGGTAGTAAATTTCACTTCATCTCAAGTAGTGAGTTGTGATCCTGAATTAACTTTTGTAAATACCAGCGACTGTGCCCAATTATGGAATTGGAATTTTGGTCATCCCGGTTCGCCCGGAAACAGTTCTGCCGACCAGGACCCTGTTCATGTTTTTCCTTCTCCGGGAACGTATCAGGTGGTGCTTAATGCCACCGACTTTTGTGGAGGTATAGCAACCTTCACCAAATCAGTTCAGGTTGCCGATGGTGTTGCTCCAAAAATTGATTCTGTTACAACGTCTGATGCCGGGTTGTGTAACAGTGCAGTTGATTCACTGAAGATTTATCTGGCTCCTGCATACCCGGGATCGGCGCCTTATAATATTTCGTATATGTTTGATGGTGCATTGCAAACGCAATCCGGCCTGACCGGCAACCCAATTCTTATTAGCGGATTGCAACCCGGAGTTTATTCCTCTATTACCGTTAGTGATGTGTTAGGTTGTGAGGTGAATTTTCCGGTCAATGCCATCATACCTTTCAATAATGATAGCCTTGAAATTGAAACAAGCAACGACACCACGTTACTTGCAGGAGGTACTGTAACTCTTTTTGCATCAGCCAACATACCCTCCACATTTTCATGGACACCTGTGACCGGACTTGATAATCCGAATTCAGCTGCAACGCTTGCAACACCTGAAAATACCACCACTTTTACGGTCACGGCAATAGATTCTAATGGATGTACAGCTTCTTCCGAAGTGGTAGTGAACATTAACGATATTTCCGATTGTAAAAGCTATTTCGTTCCAAATTCATTTACTCCAAACGGTGATGAAAAAAATGAGTCTTTTGAAATTGTATTTGACCCTTCCATGCGAATTGATAAATATGATCTGGTAATTTATAACCGCTGGGGCGGAGAAGTTTTTAAATCGGGAACAATTGGCCAGAAATGGGATGGGAGGGATGCTCCCGTAGGGACTTATGTAGTGAACATGAACATAACCTGTCGCAATAAAAAGAAATCTGTTTATTCAGGAACGTTACAATTGATGCGATAATTTATTTAGTGGTGATCACTATCGGAACATTTTTAAAAGATCCCCCCGCGTTAAAACTCATTGTGTAATATCCCGGAGCCAGTTTATGCGTTTTGATGATCAACCTGTTCTTTCCTGAAGGCATCAACTCATCTTTTGGTACTGAGATAAGTCTTCCTCCTGAGTCATACAATGCACAATACACATGCAACTTACTGTTGAGTGTAAAATCTACTGTGAGTTCATCCACAACAGGATTCGGATAGGTGGCGAAGGAACTGATTGCCGGTGGTGTATTTATTCCTGTAATAGCATTTTTGATGATATAAACTTTAAATATCTTATCATTGGCCCAACTTGTACCACCACCATTCATAAAAACATAAGGATAGTCGGATTCGATGCCTCCATGAAGGTATCCAATCAGCACCTTACCGGTATCAACATCGTTCAATTTAATAATTCCATTGTCATAGGCAATTACTCCATCGGCACGGTAAAATTCCATGTTACTTCCTAAATAACCGGGCATCTCGTAAGGCAAACGAGTCTCTGTGTGTTGATTGGAATTGCGTGAAATGTAACTGATGGTTTTTACAAATGGAACGAGAGTATCTTCCACCAACACATTGTTTATATCATACAAATACTGCGACATACCACCAAAAAACAGAGTGTGCATAGTTGCCGATGTACTATCGTAAAATGGTATTAAGGCGCTATGATATTGGCTGAGTTGCTGCTCCAAATTATTATTAACCACATATCCGCCCTGTGTTATATCTATTGTATTCAGGTAAGGAAGGTCAATGTTGTACTGAAAAACGCCACTGAAGGCTGTCAGTCCTATATCGCCATTTGGAAAAATCTGAGGGGCGAGGTTGTAATCCCTTCTGTGAAAATTCGCACTGTCATAAACTGTTGTAAAATTATTGATGGTAAATAAGGTTCCATTATCCGCAATATTAAATTTTCGGATTTCGTTACTATAGGTTTGTGTAAATGAAGGGCCATTGTGAGGATTGTATCGTCCGTCGAACCGATGTCCAAAAACAAGATAAACAGTAGAATCAATAATCTCCGACCGGGAACCGCTAAGAGCCATATTTTGATCTGTTATTTGTCTGAAATAGGAGGTAATCGGCAACTGATTCATAACAGCATTCATCAACCCCGGAACATCAATTGCGGTTACATTCGGGAAAGTAATGAGATCATTCGCAGGGGTACTAAAACCATAACCACCAAAAAAATAATAGTAAACTCCAATTCGTGCTCCTTCCATGTTTGATGAAGCAATGTGTTCCTTAATATTTTGAGGAAGCGAGGCAATTGGAGAACTCCACACCTGCTGCATCACAGGGTCAACAACATAAATATTTGTATTCTGAGTAGCCATTGGAAAGGCAGTTGGAGGCTGAAATCCATGAAGTCCATTAGTTCTTCCGCCAATAATCAGCCACTTGCCGTCATGTGTGGTAAAAGCATAAGAGTGCAATCCCGGGAAACCACTAATGGTAAAAGGTTCCAACTCTAATTCTAAGGGATGGTTTTGAGCTTGGGCGTTTTGGAAATAACCGATCCACACACTCAACAATAAGATGAAGGTTCTCATGATAATTTTTTTTCAAAAGTAAGCGTTCAATTCCACTACAACAGTGACTTTTATCACTTAAAGGGCACGGATATGTTAAAGCTTTACAGAAGCGGATTGAACACTTTTGCTAACGAAAAGTTGAATAAAAAACACAGATGCAATTCCCAAAAGGCGACAATCAATGCAAGGGTATTATTAATTCCGGCAAGGGAGCCTTAAAAAATTGTCAGGCAAAATGCAATCCACCAAAGTGTCTCGTGCAAAGGAGAGCAGGGAACAGGAGGAGAAAAGGATCGTATGTTATCAGTTCTGTTCAAGAAAACTTTGAGTGCATCAAAATCCACGACAAGCAGGAAAATGTTCATCAGTAAAAACACACCTACAACATAAGGAGTTCTGCGCTATTCCAATAAAATAGTAATGATGAGAATGTTTAAAATAATAGGAAAAATTACCACGGCTCCTAAAACTGCATATCTTCCTGTTATCAAAAGCAATCCTGCAAAAACCTGAGAGTAAGCAATAAATAGGCTGAAGAAACCTAAACCATATTCCGAAAGTGCTTCCTTGAGCCAAACCGGTCCCATTAATCCGGGGAAGCCATCTAACAGCTTCGACATACCACCACCTAAAAAAACAAATCCCGGAAAGATTCTGCAAAACCAAACTCAACTGAAAATAAACTTGTTTTCAGAATTCAAATTATTGATGATTTTAAATTGAGATTATTCCAGTAAACAAATAATCTTTAGGGCTTTCTTTAACTCTCCAAGTCAAAATGCATGGAAAAATACTAATTCTGTTCCCAACTATTCATCATCATCTTCTTCGTTCTCACTTTTCATGTCTGCCTCATTTATCAATGCAGCAATTTTATCAGCGGCTAAGGTCTGATTTTCAACGATAATTTTTTCAAAAATCCCGGCCAGGTTTTTAGCATTGATAGGGCCATTTTTGTGATTTTTTTGCAAAGCCTTAATTATCGCATGTTTAAGTTCTTCTGTCATGTTTTGAGTTTTAATAATTTGTTTCTGTTTTCCGTGCTGAAACAGGATTCAAAAATACTGAAATTAGTAGTAAAATAGCAATGATTAATTAATTCATAAAAAGATGCTGAAAGTTATATTTTATGTGATTAATAGCGATTTCCAAACCGAAAGAACATATTCAGTTGGTCTTCCATAATATGCTGCTGAGAAAATCATTCAAGCAGCAATAATACAATAATTATATGTAGAATATCACAGAATTATTTTTACGATCCCTACAGTTAAAAAATATAAATCAAAAACTGATTCTGAAAGTTCTTTTTTTTTCGCAAAAAAACTGCTCAACATTAAGTTGAGCAGTTTTTTGGTGATCCCGCTGGGATTCGAACCCAGGACCACTACATTAAAAGTGTAATGCTCTACCAGCTGAGCTACGGAATCGGGTATTTGGTTTTTGGCAAGTAGGCCAAACGAGGGTGCAAAAATAGAAACATCTTCTCATCTTTCAAATGGGAAGTTATAAATTTATTAACATTAGCTTAAACACGTTGAACCTCATAAATTTAGATTCACTAAATGATGGTTTTGTGACGTTCAACAGGTACATTCTCATCAAAATGTTTCCTAAAAGTGATCAAAGTTCGGCATTGTTCGGTTCCTAATGAGCGGGAGATGTTGATCATTTTAGGGTTAAAATCGCCAATCCACTGCAATTCCATAAAGTCATATTTATTTTGAGCTCTTATTTTCAATCCGCCCGTCCAAATCATTAAACCATCAACTCCTTTTCCTTGATGCTCAGGAACAATGCCAAATACCAATCCATAAAACTTTTTACAGGACCCATTCATTTTCAACCACAAAAAGTGCAATTTTTGAAGAAATCCGAACTTACCATTCATGTGTTTAAAGTACTGATTGAGTTCGGGTAGATTGAGCCAGGCTCCTACAGGTTCATTTTTATAATAGGCAAACCAAACCAGCGATTCGTCCATCACAGGCTTCATTTTTTTGAAGATATTTAACGATTGTTCAAAAGTAATGTCCTTGCCACCACCATGCTTTGCCCACGCTTTATTGTAAATGGTGGTAAAATCCGAGGCATACTTTTCCAAATTGTTTTTTCGAATATGTTCTGCAGTGTAATCTCCGGCTGCAGTAAGCCTATTATAAGCATCTTCGAACTTAGGATCGATTGGATCGTGAGTCTTTAATGAAAAGCAATATTGTTCAAAATATGTCTTAAACCCATAATTCTCAAATAAATGTCGGTAAAAGGGCGGATTATAATTCATGCAATAAACCGGCTCATAAAATCCCTCCACCAATAATCCCCACCAACGGTCACGTTCTCCAAAATTTATAGGACCGTCTACGCCTTCCATACCCTTGACTTTCAACCATTCAACACACGTATCAAACAAAAAATTAGCGCTTTTCTGATCATTTATACATTCAAAAAATCCTAAACCGCCAATTGAGATTCCTCCAACTTTAGCTGTTTTTTTGTTCACAAACGCTGCAACCCGTCCAATTGCCTCGCCGCCATTATCGTATAACAACCACCTAATTGCATCCCCATGCCGGAAAGTTTTGTTCAATTTCCGGTCAAAAACCTGCTGAATGTCTTTGTCTAACGGCCGTATCCACTCCTTGTCATCGGCATAAAGTTTAACCGGTAATTCAAGAAAAACCTGAACATCTTCTTTTGTTGTAACTTCCTTTAACGTCATGGTGTGCGAAAGTAGCCTTTTTTGCTAAATTTGTGCATTATAACAAAAACGCTTTTGAAAGGGAAAACAATCATCATCACCGGTGGTTCATCGGGTATCGGAAAGGCCTGTGCGATGCGATTCGCAAGGGGAGGAGCTCAGGTAGTTATTGCCGGACGCACCCGAGAAAAGTTGCAAAAGGCCGAAGCTGAATTGCGAAAAATTCACGAGGATGTGCTCTCGGTCGTGGCCGATGTTAGTATTCCCGACGATTGTGTTCGCATAATTGAAGAAACTATTCAACATTTTGGCAAATTGGATGTGCTGATTAATAACGCCGGAATATCCATGCGGGGATTATTTGTGAACACCGAAGTGGACGTAGTAAGAAAAGTTATGGATGTGAACTTCTGGGGTACTGTTTATTGTACCAAATCTGCTTTGCCGCATCTTTTAAAAACTAAAGGATCCATCGTTGGTGTTTCTTCTATCGCCGGAAAAAAAGGGCTGCCGGGAAGAACCGCTTATTCAGCTTCTAAATTTGCAATGGAAGGTTTTCTCGAAACGTTACGAACCGAGAATTTAAAAAATCACCTCCATGTACTCATAGCGTGTCCCGGTTTTACTACTTCAGGAATTCGTAATTCTGCTCTGGGGCCTGATGGTGCTCCTCAAAATGAATCTCCCCGAAATGAACATGAGATGATGACTGCCGAACATGTCGCTGATAGAATATTTAAAGCAACCATCAACCGTAAACGTGATCTCGTGCTTACCTTCAACGGTAAAATAGTGGTGTTTTTAAATAAATTCTTTCCATCTATCATGGACAAAATAGTCTACAAACATTTATCTAAAGAACCGGGTTCTCCTTTCAAATAAATACCAATCATCATAACAATTATGAAACAAAATTCTTTAATTATTCTGGCTTCAGTGTTTCTGCTTTTGGGAATCACCGCTTGTTCTTCAAAAAAACAAAAACTGGCCGACGAAATTCTCCAACAGGAAAAGTCACTTTATTCCGACTCTTCAATGGTTCCTGATCCGGTAAAAGCAAAAAAAGTTATCGATTCCTATGTATCTTATGCCGACCAGTTTCCTGAAGATACGCTCAGTGCAAATTATCTTTTTAAGGCCGGTGATATCTCTTCAAAAATTAATGAAATCGATCAGTCTATTCAGTTATTTGCCCGCTTACTCAAAACATATCCCGAAAACAAAAATGCTCCTTTTGCAATATTTCTTCAGGGGTTTATTTATGAAAATCAAGCCGGTAATCCGGTTAAAGCCCGACCTTATTACGAGGAGTTCCTTCGCAAATATCCCGATCACCCAATCGCCGGAGATGTGTCCTTTTCGCTCGAAAATCTGGGCAAGTCACCGGAGGAACTCATCAGGGAATTTGAGAGCATGAACGGTTCCGACAGCACCACTGTTGCCGATACCGTTGCGACTTCTTCGAATTAAACTATATCAGGCAGATGCAAAAAAAGAAGCCTACCCGAAAGGATAAATTTAGCAGTGATCCGATTCCAACTTCGAGAGCTTCTAAAACAACCGCCTCCTATTCATCTCTGATACCCGGTTTAATAATTGCGGTACTGGGATTTATTTTATACAGCAATACACTCGGTCATCATTTTACTCTCGATGATTATTCAGTAATTCTCGAAAACAGGCTCACCAAACAAGGCATTTCAGCAATACCTGAAATATTTAAGACCAGTTATCGATACGGATATTATTTCACCGATGATAATCTGTACCGCCCTCTTGTTAAATCGATGTTTGCAATAGAGTGGTGGATGGCTCCGAATAGTGCAACTCCAGGGCACTGGATCAATGTTTTGCTCTATGCATTTACAGGATTTATTCTCTTTCAATCTTTGCTGAGGATTTCAAAAGGAAACATGATGTTTTCATTTATTGCTTCCTTGTTATTCATTGCTCATCCGGTTCATACTGAAGTGGTGGCAAGCATAAAAAGCCGCGATGAAATTCTGGCTTTCCTTTTCAGCATATGGGCACTTGAACGTTTCATTTCTCATATAAGATCGGGAAATACCGGATCATTAATTGCTTCGGCATTATTGTTTTTTGTTGCACTATTGTCGAAAGAATCCGCAATCACCTTTCTTGCTGTATTCCCTCTTACTGCCTGGTTTTTTACCGATCAAAAACCTTCTTCATTTCTTAAATCTTCGATCCCATTACTGGTTTCAGCACTCTGTTTTCTAGTGTTGCGGGGCACTATTTTGAGCGGCATCATTCCTGAATCGGTATCTATCGCCGACAACCTTCTGGAAGCAGCCAAAGATCCGGTGACGAGGTATGCAACAGCAATTTATATTCTCGGCCTTTACCTCAAAATTTTATTGCTTCCACATCCTCTGGTATTCGACTATTCCTTTAACCAAATACCTTTAACAGGAATTGCTTCAGTAGGATTTTTGATTTCGTTTACTGTTTATGCCGCCTTGTTTGTTTTTGCGATTATGCAATTCAAATCAAAAAATATGTTGTCGTTTGCCATACTTTTTTATCTTATAACACTATCCATATCTTCCAATCTCTTTATTACTATCGGGTCGTCGATGGGAGAACGGTTTTTGTATGCACCTTCGCTTGGCTTCTGTATAGGAATAGCAGTTCTGATAACCAAACTAGTAAAGGAAAAGGAACAACTTACCTCTATGAACTGGATAAAAATAATGCCTGTTGCAATTATTCTATTCGTGGTGGTGGGAGCTTATTCTGTGAAAACAATTGCCAGAAATCCGGTCTGGGAAAATAATTATACTCTTTATACAAACGATGTACTCTTATCGCCAAACAGCACCCGCACACATTATTATTTGGGAAATTATTTGGTTAAACCGGAAGCCTGGGAAGGAAAATCGGAATCCGAAAAGAATGATATAATCTATCGCGGAATTTCTGAATTGAAGAAGTCTGTTGAGATTTATCCGGGTTTTTCGGATGCGTTTACACAAATGGGAGTGGCTTACTACAAACTTAATAAGATGGATAGTGCAATGGTAAATTATCAAAAAGCTTTGAAATTAAACCCCGGCTATGCTACTATCCATAATAATATTGGTACAGTATATTTCGCACAACAACAATTTGATCAGGCTTTGAGTGCTTTCAAAAAAGCAACTGAACTTGATCCGCGGTACGCCGAAGCCTATGCAAATTTAGGTAGTGCTTATGGTATGATGCAACAATACGACAATGCCCTTTCCAGTCTCTTCAACGCCGTAAAATGGGATCCTAACTATGCGCAAGCCTATTATTTTATCGGACTTACCTATCGGTTCAAAGGCGACGAAGCCAACGCAGTTGCGTATCTCGAAAAAGCCTACAAGCTAGATCCCTCTTTGAGATCGAAGTATTAAATGGTTGGTGGTAGTAAATGGTTTTGAAAAGAGCCCACGCTCTCATTCGCATTCTCCATCTCATTTTGTTCACTAACTCTCGCTCTTACTCTCTACTCTCACACTTCATTTGGGGTTTGGCGATATCTAAAACTAGTAAATTTACTTTCTATTAGAAAAGTTTTAGCAATAAAGTTTCCACCGCATAAGCGAACCAACCCACAGAATCAACCACAGAATTAACCACAGAATTAACCCACCGAATCAACCCATTGAATCAACCCACCGAAACAAAAACTGAATCCACCATTGAATTCTAACTACGTCAATTCCTTTGTTAAAATCCGTTCCAATTCCTCAGGCGACAAATTCGCTGCCAATTCACCATCTTTTGCAAGTGAAATGGAACCGGTTTCTTCTGAAACGATAATGGCAATAGCATCGCTTTGTTCACTTATTCCTAAGGCTGCGCGATGGCGCATTCCGTATTGTGCCGGCAGATCTGGATTATCGGTTACCGGGAGAACACACCGTGCAGCTTTGATTTTATTATTGGAAATAATAATAGCTCCATCGTGCATAGGACTATTTTTGAAAAATATACTTTCAATCAACCTTTTCGATACTTCGGCATCCATAATATCACCTGTTGATGCATAAAATTTTAGGTCGGTGTTTCGTGCGATTATTATGATGGCACCGGTTTTGTTTTTCGACATGTTGGAACACGCTTTTACTATAGGTGCAACGTTGGTGGAAGTCTGCTTTTGAAATTGAAAATTCCAATTTAATAATTTTCGTGTAAACGTATTTTGTGCAAGAAAGCTATTTGTTCCCAGTAGAATCAAAAATCGCCGTACCTCCTGTTGAAAAACGATGATTAATGCAATCACACCAACACCAATAAACTGTCCGAGTAATGCTCCGAGCAATTGCATATCCAACACCTTCACACACAACCACCAGAGCAAATAAATGGAAATAAGCCCAATAAAAATATTCATGGCTACACCACCCTTCAGCAACTCATAAAGCTTGTAAAGCAAAAATGCCACCAGCAGGATATCAATGACATCAAGCAAACGGACACTTAAAAACCCTATATGAAATATTTCCATGATGTAAAAATAGGAACAATAATAAAACGAACTGATTTTAGAAACTACTTTCCAACTGTTTTAAATGCCTTTCGCCACAAAACGATAGGGTAGAAGGGCATCTTCAGCTGCGTAATCCACCCCAATCCGGGGACCGGCTTCAATAGAAGAATCTGAAATAATGAATCCCTTATCTTCAATCCATATTTTCTTTTCCAGCAAACTGATTCCGGATAATGAGTAATCGATTCCAAGAGCCTGGCTTACCTTTCCCGGACCAACAAAAGCCAATGGAGTAATTGTGGCGAGACCCCTTCTTTTGAGCATAATATCAACACCTTTATATGCTTTCACCGCCCGTACAAGAACAGCGTGAGGAGTATTTTCTAGTGCTGTGACCACATTAAAAAGCGAATGGATTCCGTAACACAAGTAAACGTAAGCAATTCCTCCTTCAAGATACATGGTTTCTGTTCTTACTGTGCGTCTTCCATTATAAGCGTGAGATGCCTTATCGGAAACACCCAGGTAAGCTTCAGTTTCAGTTATAATGCCCGCAGTTAATTTGTTGTTTATATTCGTAAAAAGTACTTTCCCAAGTAAATTTATTGCAATTTGAACAGCATCTTCTCCCGTATAAAAATCACTGCTCAGTTTCATTCTTTTCAGTCTAAAATTTTATTGATTAATAATCTTCCTTTGGAATCATATTTCAGATATTCCTGATCAACATGCCAGCTCAACAGATCCAGAGCCTGTTGTTGATTTTCAATTCCACTAATTTTTATCAATGTATCAACAGTAGCAGGCCCTTCAGCAAGTTTTTCCATAATTCTAGACCTGAAATTTTTCATTTCAAGTTCATTCATTTCGAGTTTATTGAGCTCTCTGCAATAATCACATACACCACATCTGGTTGCCGATGTTTCTCCAAAATAATCGAGCAGCATCATACTTCTGCACTGGTGTTTAGAGGACACATATCGGATGATGGCTTCCGTTTTTTCAATATAACTTTTTTTCCGAGCCAGATATTTCTTTTCATCAATGGTAATATACTCTGCTTCTTCCCGTGGAGTTGTGAATGTAAGCTGAGGTGAATCTTTACGGGGCTCATAGGAGAGGATGTTTGCTTTGTGCATAAAATTCAACATCGTTACCACCTGTTCATAAGAGATTTTTAACTTATTGGCCAGATCAGGTTCGCTAATTCTCACAAAATCATCAAACACACCTTCAGCAGAACGAAGAATGGTTTTAATCAATAAATCATATCTCGAATTGGCAACCTGAAAATTATAAAGATCAATATTGTTCACTCTAAAATGAAGTCGCGACGGCATAAAAACTGCATCAGCAATACTTATCAAACCTTCCGATTCAAGCACACGCAAACAGCTAAGTGTTGTAATCGGATTAAAATTATAATTGGCGACAAACCTGGTGATCTCAAAATCATGACTCACACCCATTCCTGAATCAACCGGAACCTGAAGATAATTGGCAAGAGCCTGATAAACTTTACGAATATCTTTGACAGGAGGAAAGGAAGTCTCTTGTCGCCTTTTCAAATCGACAATATCTGTTTCATTAAACAGAACAATGGCAAAGGCAGTTTTCTCATCTCTACCGGCACGACCCGCTTCCTGATAATAAGCCTCCGGACTGTCGGGCAAATCCATGTGAACTACTGTCCGCACATCAGGCTTATCTATGCCCATTCCAAAGGCGTTAGTGCATACCATTACGCGGGTTGTTCCCGACTTCCACTCATCTTGCTTTTTGCTTCTTAATTCAGCAGTGAGACCGGCATGATAAAAATCGGCAGATATTTTATTTTGCTGAAGAAACTGAGCATACTCTCTTGTTCGTTTTCGGCTTCTCACATATACAATTCCCGAAGCTTTAACCTTCGAAAGTATCTCCACCATTTTTGTTTGTTTGTCTTCGATTGGGTAGCAGAGATAACACAAATTCCCTCGAGCAAAAGACTTCTGAAAAACCAATTCTTTGTTGAATTTGAGCTGCTTCATTATATCGGTGGTCACAGCCGGTGTAGCCGAAGCTGTGAGTGCCAAAACCGGTACCTCGGGATGTAACTCACGAATCTCTGCGATCCGCAGGTAGGGTGGTCTGAAATCGTATCCCCATTGAGAAATACAGTGGGCTTCATCCACTGCAAATAAACAAACTTTCATTTTCCGGATTCTCTCCTGAACGAGTTCCGACAGCAGTCTTTCGGGAGACAAATAAAGAAACTTGGTTCTACCATAAATACAATTATCGAGAGCAATATCCACTTCATCACGGCTCATTCCTGAAAACACAGCCACCGCTTTTATTCCCCTATGCTGCAAATTTTCGACCTGGTCTTTCATAAGGGCTATGAGTGGAGAAACAACAATGCAAATGCCCTCTAATGCCATCGCAGGCACCTGAAAACATACCGACTTACCTCCGCCGGTAGGCAACAGAGCCAATGTGTCAATCCCGTTAAGAACTGATATAATTATTTCCTCCTGCAAAGGCCGAAACCGATCATGATTCCAATATTGTTTAAGAATTGTGCGTATTGTGTTTTGCATAATCAAAAGTTCCCTTTAAAACGGGATTGAAGTTCGAAGATAGGGAAAAGTCTTCAGTTGTCAGTAGGCAGTCCCCTGCTTAGTCAAAGATTATAATGGGAGCGGAGTCAAAAAAACAAAGGCCCACCGTACCCGGCAGGCCTTTAAAGACAAGATTGCTAAAAGAATTACTTCCTCTTAGTAGCTCTCTTTTTAGCAGCAGCTTTTTTCCTTGGAGCAGCTTTTTTCTTCGCAGCAGCTTTTTTCCTTGGAGCAGCTTTTTTCTTCGCAGCAGCTTTTTTCCTTGGAGCAGCTTTTCTCTTAGTAGCAGCTTTTTTCTTAGTAGCAGCTTTTTTCTTTGGAGCGGCTTTTTTCTTCTTAGGAGCAGCTTTCTTCTTAGGAGCAGCTTTCTTAGCAGACATAACTTTTTTGCCGGCTTTTTTCTTAGTAGCTTTCTTCTTAGTAGCAGTTTTCTTCTTAGTAGCAGTTTTCTTCTTTGGAGCAGCTTTTTTCTTTGGAGCAGCTTTCTTAGTAGCAACTTTCTTTTTAGCAGCAGCCTTTTTCTTAGGAGCAGCTTTCTTTTTAGCGGCAGCCTTTTTCTTAGGAGCAGCTTTCTTTGCAGAAACAGACTTCGCTTTGGAAGCAGATTTCTTTACTGATTTTTTTTTCATCATGATTTTGTTTAATTAATTAATTGGTTAATGCACTTTTTTACTTAATTTCTTTTCTAAAGGTTACAATAGGTTCTATTTCAACACTTTTAAACTTTGTTTTAAGATCATTGATGCATTCCCTTCAATTTATCATATGCATCCTGTTTTGTCGTCATTCGTTTCGTTCAGCCACCTGTTTATACAGGAACTATTTTATCGGCCTGGTACTGTCCAGACTTCAATTTGCCATATATCTTACTGAATGTTTCAATAGTATATTTCACATCTTCCAGTGTGTGTACAGAGGTAGGAATCAATCGAAGAATGATGATGCCTTTGGGCACAACCGGGTAGACTACCATGGAACAGAAGATATCATAGTTTTCCCGTAAATCAATAATCAGGTTCGTGGCTTCCGGAATGCTACCATTAAGATAGACCGGCGTAACAGGAGAATCAGTTTTACCAATTTCAAACCCTGCGTCTTTTAGTCCTTTCTGCAAAGCGTTTACAATTTTCCAAAGGTTCGCTTTCAGTTCGGGCTTGCTCTTTAAAAGTTCCAGCCTCTTTTGAGCTCCAATAACCAGAGGCATGGGTAAAGATTTCGCAAAAATTTGTGAACGCATATTATGCTTGAGATAATCAATAACCTGCTCATCACTTGCAATAAATGCACCTATTAATGCCATAGATTTGGCGAAAGTACCAAAGTAAATGTCAATTCCATCCTGAACACCTTGCTCTTCTCCGGTTCCAGCACCTGTTTTACCCATAGTACCAAAACCGTGTGCATCGTCAACAAAAAGACGGAAATTGAATTTTTTCTTTAAGGCAATAATTTCTTTTAACTTGCCCTGATCACCTGACATTCCAAAAACTCCTTCAGTAATAACCAGAATAGCTCCACCGGACTCAGTCACCAGTTTGGTAGCTCTTTCTAATTGTTTTTCCAGATTGGTGATGTCGTTATGCGGAAATACAAACCGTTTTCCTATGTGCAAACGAACACCATCAATAATGCACGCATGCGATTCGGAGTCGTAAACTATCACATCATGACGATCAACCAGTGAATCAATGGCACTTACCATTCCCTGATAACCGAAGTTTAATAATATAGCAGCTTGCTTACTTTCAAAAGCTGCTAAATCATTTTCCAGTTGCTCATGATGTGTGCTGTTTCCCGACATCATGCGGGCTCCCATTGGAAGTGCAAAGCCATATTCCGCTGCAGCTTCTGCATCTGCTTTCCTAACTTCAGGATGATTAGCAAGTCCAAGATAATTGTTGAGGCTCCATACTAATTTCTCTTTACCACGAAAAATCATCTTGTTTGAAATTTCACCTTCTAGTCTTGGAAACATAAAGTAACCATAGGATTCTTTCGAATGCATTCCGAGTGGTCCGCGGTTCTTTAGTAATTTTTCAAACAAATCTGTCATGCGATCGACTTAGTATTTTTTGTTTCTAAATTATTCCGAAAGATCAGAACATTTTTTGTTTTTGCAACACGTTGTTCAATAATGTTTTCAACAACGATTTGTTAATGACGCATGTTTAACGTTGGATTCAAAAAAAAGTTTACTTTTTATTTCTTACCTTTGTGTCATGATCAGAATAAAAACATTATTTATTGTTGCAGCATCATTCCTTTTGATCACTGTAACATCCTGCAGTAAGTTCAGCAAAATTCAAAAAAGTACCGACATGGAAGCAAAGTATCAGGCTGCCGTTAAGTACTACGAAAAGAAAAATTATTTTCAGGCGCTTCAGCTTTTTGAAGAGTTGATAACTGTTTTCCGGGGAACAAATAAATCGGAAGATACCTACTTTTATTATTGTCAGTGTTACTATGAAACGGGAGATTACACTGTAGCAGCGTATCACTTTAATAATTTCCATCAAACATTTCCAAATTCACCCAGAGCAGAAGAAGCACTTTTTAAAAATGCATTTTGTTATTACCTCGATTCACCATCATCATCGCTCGATCAAAAAAATACACACGATGCAATTCGTCAGTTTCAACTTTTTATTAATCGTTATCCGCAAAGTGAACGTGTGCAATTGTGTAATGAACATATTGATGAACTGCGTTTGAAATTGGAAGAAAAAGATTTTAATAATGCGAAGCTATATTACAGAACCGGATATTATAAATCTTCCATGCTCGCTTTTCAAAATGTGTTGAAAACATTTCCCTCAACAATATATAAAGAAGAATGTCTCTATTATGTTTTACGTTCCTCTTATTTATATGCCGGCCAAAGTATTGCTAATAAACAAGCGGAAAGATATAAGCTAACCATCGAAAATTACTACAAACTTATTGATGCCTTCCCTGAAGGGAAATTCCTTAAAGAAGCCGAGAAAATCTTCCTGGATAGTCAGAACCGCATCAAAAAGCAGGAAAGTGGTATACAAGTCATATAATTTTCCTATTTTTGCACCTATATATATATAAGTATAAATCTGCAGGACCATGTCTTACAAAAATGCCGCTTCTTCCACAGTTACCCGTGACCTCCTTAAATTCGAAAAAGGAACGGGTAATATCTATGAATCTCTTGTAGTAATCAGCAAAAGAGCCAATCACATCTCTTCCGAGTTAAAGGAAGAACTTCAGAATAAACTCTCTGAATTTGCCTCGAGCACCGATAACCTCGAAGAAGTTTTCGAAAACCGTGAGCAAATTGAAATTTCTAAATTCTATGAGAGACTGCCAAAACCGGTTCTCATCGCTCTTCAGGAATACCTGGATGGTAAAATTTACCATAGAAACCCGGCCAAAGATCAATAATCCTGCTTTCCCATGAGGCTTTTCAAAAAGAGAATCCTTTTGGGGGTAACCGGCAGTATAGCTGCTTATAAATCAGCGGAAATTATAAGGCTTTTAGTTAAGGAAGGCGCTGAAGTTCAGGTTATTATGACCAAATCAGCACACGATTTTATTACGCCCCTTACTCTAGGAACACTTTCCCGCTTACCGATTCTAACCGATTTTAGTGATCCAAATTCCGGAACATGGAATAATCATGTTGAATTGGGTTTATGGGCTGATCTAATGATTATTGCCCCAATTACTGCAAATACCTTATCTAAACTAACTGTAGGTCAATGCGATGACCTTTTAACAGCTGTTTATCTTTCCGCCCGATGTCCGGTTTTTCTCGCTCCGGCAATGGACCTCGATATGTTTGCACATCCTTCCACTTCAGAAAATATTTCAAAATTACTGGCGTTTGGTACCCAGATAATCGGTCCTGCTTCAGGTGAACTGGCCAGTGGATTGAAAGGGGAGGGACGCATGGTGGAACCTGCGGATATCTGTTCACATGTAATTCAGGTACTCTCACCTCATCCTTATCTGAAAGGTAAAAAAGTGCTCGTCAGCACCGGTCCCACCCGAGAATCTATCGACCCGGTGAGATTTATATCCAATCACTCGTCAGGAAAAATGGGCGTTGCCATCGCTGAATCTTTGGCCATGAAAGGTGCCCTGGTTACACTAGTTGCCGGTCCGGGTGTTATACCTCCAAGAAATCCTACGATAAGTATTGTTAAGGTGACAACAGCCCATGAAATGTACGAAGCATGCATTCGTGAGTATGCCGATTCTCCTATTACAATTATGGCTGCTGCGGTTGCAGATTTTACACCGGTTAAGACTGCTGATTCTAAAATCAAAAAAGAACCCGGGAATATGACGGTTGAATTAAAAGCCACCAAAGATATACTCGCTGACATGGGGGAACACAAAGGGGACAAATTTTTGGTTGGATTTGCTCTGGAAACCGATAATGAAATTTCGAATGCTATTGGTAAATTGGAAAGAAAAAATCTCGATCTTATCGTCCTTAATTCTATGCAGGATTCCGGCGCCGGTTTTAATGGCGATACCAATAAAATTACTATTATTGAAAAAAATAAAAACACTACTTCCTACGAACTGAAATCTAAAAAAGAAGTAGCCTCCGATATTACTGATAAAATAATTTCATGTCTCTCCAAATGAAAAAAGTAACCTACATACTTGCATCACTACTCTTACTTGCAACTTTTTCAAATGCTCAGGAACTGAATTGCAATGTGACCGTAAACAGCGCGCAGATCCAGAGTTCTGACAAAAAAATCTATACGACTCTTCAAAATTCCATATATGAATTTATGAATAATACCCGCTGGGCAAACGATCAGTTTACCAATGCGGAAAGGATTGAATGCAGTATTCAAATAACAATCAGCGAAAGGGTATCCAATGACGATTTCAAAGCATCTATTCAAGTGCAATCGCGCCGTCCAGTTTTTAAGACCTCCTATTATTCACCAATGATTAATATTAATGATGAGAGTTTTCAGTTTCGTTACATCGAATTTCAAACCATCGAATTCAACGAGTCAGGTACCAACCCTAGTCTTTCGGCTGTGCTGGCTTATTATGCATACCTGATTATCGGCCTCGATTATGATTCCTTTTCTCCAATGGGAGGGAGCTTTTATCATCAGAAAACTCAAACTATTGTTGCCAACATGCAGAATAGTCCTGATCGTGGATGGAGAGCTTTCGAAAGTACCCGTAACAGATATTGGATGTCTGAAAATATGAATAACCCCATTTTTAAACCTATGCGAGAGTTTTATTACAACTATCATCGCAGAGCACTGGATATAATGGCCGATAAAAATGAAGAAGCGATTGGCATTATAGCAGATGCTATTGAATCTCTTAAACCTATGCACAACGACAAACCCGGCAGCTACCTGGCTCAAACCGTATTCTTTACAAAGGCCGATGAAATAGTCAATATTTTTTCGGGAGCATTCCCCGATGTGAAACCCAGGGTTCTGAACACATTAAATGAAGTGGATCCTGCCAATGGAACGAAGTATCAAAATATCATGAATAAAAACTAATTAATTACCCATTCGTCTCTGCTATTTTCTATTTTTGTTAAACCTGAAACGCTTTTAATTTTATGTTACAACGACTAGTTATAAAAAATTATGCCCTGATAGAGGAACTTGATATTTCTTTTGCCGGAGGCATGACCATAATTACCGGAGAAACCGGTGCCGGAAAATCGATATTACTCGGTGCTCTGTCGATGCTGATTGGAAACAGAACTGATTCAACTTCTTTGCTGAAAAAAGATAAAAAATGTATCATCGAAGGCTCTTTTGAAATTGAACAATACCAGATGTCCGACTTCTTTAAATCGCACGATCTGGATTATGAAATACTCACAACCGTAAGAAGAGAAATAAGTCCTGAAGGTAAATCAAGAGCCTTCATCAATGATACACCTGTAAACTTAAATATTCTCAAAGAACTTGGAGCCCGCCTTATCGAGATCCACTCTCAACACGAAACTTTAACCCTCAACGAATCGGGATTTCAAATGATGGTAGTGGATAGTTTTGCTAAGCATGAACCACTGCTGAAAGAATATAAATCCCTTTACAGTAAGTTTACTTCAGCAATTTCTCAGCTTACTAAATTAAAAGAACAGGAACAGAAAGCAAAAGCCGATTCGGATTATTTTCAATTTTTATACAATGAAATTGAAGAGTGCTCCCTTGTTCCCGGTGAACAAAAAGAATTCGAAAGAGAGCTTGAAATATTAACCAATAGCGAAGAAATTAAAGCTTCCCTTTTCAAGGCAGTGAATGCCCTAAACGGTGAAGAAAACAATCTCATCGTAGCATTATCATCAGTGGCCTCAACAATTCAGGGAATCACGCGTGTATTGCCTGGAGCTGTGGAACTGAACAACAGGATTAAGTCTGTTCAAATTGAGTTAAAGGATATCACATCTGAAATTGAATCGCTCGAATCGGAAATAAATTTCGATCCAAAAAGGGTTGAAAAAATCAACAATCGTCTCGATATAATCTACAGATTGGAGCAAAAACATCGTGTAAAAACTTTAGAGGAACTGTTCACATTACATGATAATTTAAAAAACAAGCTGGAAGGAATCAACTCTCTGGAAGATCAGATTTTGAAGTTGGAAGCTGAAATTTCCATATCAAGGAAATCACTGGTTTCGTTGTCTGAAAAGATTCGTAAAAACAGAAATACAGCTATTCCGGAAATTGAAAAAACCATCAAAGGTTTGTTGTCTGAATTAGGGATGAAACATGCAGTTCTCAAAATCGAACTCGCTGCTTTGCCCGAAGATCAGTTCAAAAACAACGGCTCCGATTCAATCAAGTTTTTGTTTAGCGCTAACAAAGGAATAGAGTATCGCGAACTGGGCAAAGTGGCTTCCGGTGGAGAGTTGTCGCGTCTGATGTTATGCATCAAATCAATGATTGCTAAAAGCACCGGTTTGCCTACTATCATTTTTGATGAAATAGACACCGGAATTTCAGGAGAAATAGCCCATAAAGTTGGAAATATACTTAAAGAAATGTCCGGTGAACGACAGGTAATTGCCATCACTCACCTTCCTCAAATGGCTAGCAAAGGGGAGGATCATTTGTTTGTTTTTAAGGAAACAGGAAGCAAATCGACAACAACACGCATCCGTAAATTGAACCAGAATGAAAGGGTGGAAGAAATCGCAAAAATGTTAAGTGGTGAACAGCCTTCCAAAGCAGCTATCGCAAATGCGAAGGAATTGCTGAATGCGTAAATGATCAGTAAAAAGTTTTATTTTTGACTCGTTAAAATCAACGAATTATGGCAAATCAATTATTGAAAGGTAAAAAGGGTATTATTTTCGGAGCACTTGATCCAAATTCTATTGCATGGAAAGTGGCTCTGAAAGCTCACGAGCAAGGCGCAACTTTTACCCTTACCAATGCACCCGTTGCCATGCGAATGGGAGCAATTAATCAACTCGCATCCGAAACAGGATCGCAAGTTATTCCTGCAGATGCGACCATCAATGCCGACCTTGAAAACCTTTTTTCCAAATCGATGGAAATTCTGGGCGGGAAAGTCGATTTTGTCCTTCATTCAATTGGGATGTCTCCAAACGTGCGGAAGAATATTCCTTACACCGATACCAATTACGATTTCTTTCATAAAACACTTGATATCTCTGCCTTGTCATTGCACCGCACTTTGCAAACAGCCATGAAGATGGATGCCATAAGTGAATGGGGGAGTGTGGTAGCTTTAACATACATTGCGTCACAACGTGTTTTTCCTGATTATAATGATATGGCCGATGCCAAATCTTTGCTGGAGTCTATCACTCGTTCATTTGGATATCAGTACGGAGTGGCACGCAAAGTGAGAATTAATACCATTTCTCAATCACCTACTAAAACCACCGCCGGCAGTGGGGTAAAAGGATTTGATGGATTTTTTAATTATGCCGACAAAATGTCACCTCTTGGTAATGCATCTGCCGAAAGTTGTGCCGATTATTGCATCACCATGTTTTCTGATCTCACCAAAATGGTGACTATGCAAAACCTATTCCACGACGGAGGATTTTCATTCACCGGAGTGAGTGCCGAAGTGATTGAAAAATTCAATTCGTGAAAACAGCACTAAAAGTGTTTCGTTCAGAAAAGTTTTAGATTTTCCATTTATTCGAGAATCAACTCGATAGCTCTGTATTTTGAATTTTGAGTTTATCACTTTTCATTTTTGATAAATTCTTTTGAAAGTTAGATTGCGATTGCCCTTAAATATTTCCGTTTTTAAAAGTTCTATGCTAGGATAAGCCACAAAAAAAAGCCCCCTTTTCAGGAGGCTGGGATTAATTAACCAATTAATCAATTTTCTTCTTTCTTCTTCTTTGGTTTAGGAGGAGAAGGTGCTTTATGTATGGTTACTTTCAACACACTGTTTTCTTTATCCAGATCTAAATCTATCTGATCTCCTTCGGTAAGTTCTCCTTTGATAATTTCTTCGGCAAGCGCATCTTCAACATATTTCTGAATAGCACGTTTCAAAGGGCGGGCACCAAAGTTCGAGTCAAAGCCCTTATCTGAAATGAAATCTTTTGCTTCATCACTCAACTTGAGTTTATAACCGAGGTCGATAATTCTTTTGTAAAGATGATCCAGTTCAATATCGATGATCTTGTGAATTTCTTCTTTACCAAGTGAATTAAAAATTATCACATCATCAATCCTGTTCAGGAATTCGGGTGCAAATGCTTTTTTAAGAGAATGTTCAATTACCGAGCGGGCATTATCATCAGCAGCACTCACTTTTAAAGTCGAGCTGAATCCAACACCGGCACCAAAGTCTTTCAACTGACGGGAACCAATGTTTGATGTCATAATAATAATGGAGTTTTTAAAATCCACTTTACGTCCTAAACTGTCTGTAAGCTGACCATCATCCAACACCTGTAGCAATAAGTTGAAAACATCGGGATGGGCTTTTTCGATTTCATCGAGCAGAATCACAGAATATGGTTTTCTTCTAACTTTTTCAGTAAGCTGACCACCTTCTTCGTAACCCACATATCCGGGAGGAGCTCCGATGAGTCTGGATACGGCAAATTTCTCCATATATTCACTCATGTCAATTCTTATGAGTGCATCTTCCGAATCGAAGAGGTATTTGGCAAGAACTTTAGCCAATTCTGTTTTTCCAACCCCGGTTGGTCCCAGGAAAATAAAGGAACCAATTGGTTTGTTAGGGTCTTTTAAACCTGCACGATTACGTTGAATGGCTTTCACCACTTTTTTAATGGCTTCATCCTGACCAACCACTTTGCCTTGCAGTTCTTGCGGCATCTTAATCAACCTGATCGTTTCTGCCTGAGAAATTCGATATACAGGCACACCTGACATCATTGCAACCACTGCAGCCACATCCTCAGCTGTAACAGTAAATCGCTGATTTTTAGTTTCCTCTTCCCACGATTTTTTCGCGATTTCCAATTCTTCAAGAAGTTGCTTTTCGGTATCTCTCAAACGGGCCGCCTCTTCATATTTCTGACTGCGTACCACCTTATTTTTCTCCACTTTAATATCCTGAATTTTATTTTCTAATTCAATGATATTAGCAGGTACATGAATATTGGAAATATGTACACGGCTACCGGCCTCATCAAGAGCATCAATGGCCTTGTCGGGAAGGAATCTATCGGTGATATAGCGTGCAGTAAGAGTAACACAGGCTTTAATAGCTTCATCAGTATAATTTACATGATGGTGTTCTTCGTAGTGTTCTTTAATATTAGATAAAATTTCAATTGTCTCATCAACTGATGTTGGATCAACAAGAACTTTTTGGAAACGACGGTCAAGGGCTCCATCTTTTTCAATATACTGACGGTATTCATCGAGAGTAGTGGCTCCGATACATTGTATTTCGCCACGAGCGAGAGCAGGCTTAAACATGTTGCTTGCATCCAGCGAACCACTTGCGCCACCTGCACCTATAATGGTGTGAATTTCGTCGATGAAAAGAATGACATCAGGTGATTTTTCAAGTTCATTCATCACCGCTTTCATACGCTCTTCAAACTGACCACGGTATTTGGTACCTGCAACCAGTGAAGCCAGATCAAGGGTAACAATTCGTTTGTTAAAGAGTACCCTTGATACTTTCCGTTGAACGATTCTAAGGGCTAGACCTTCAGCAATAGCTGATTTACCAACACCCGGTTCACCAATCAAAATAGGATTGTTCTTTTTACGTCTGGAAAGGATTTGTGAAACCCTCTCAATTTCTTTTTCGCGGCCCACAATCGGATCAAGTTTCCCCTCTTCGGCGGCACGGGTAAGATCCCTTCCAAAATTATCGAGGACAGGGGTTTTTGATTTGGAATCGCCTGATTTTTTGGTGGTTCCCAATCCGGGGTTGTCATCATCCTTTGAATACGGATCATCATCAGATGGATTTTGAGGAGCCTCTGAACGGAAATTTGATTTGAATAAATCGAGTTCTTCACGCATAATATCGTAGTTTACACCGTATTGATTTAATATTTGAGTGGCAATATTGTCTTCATCTTTAAGGATAGCCAGTAAAAGATGCTCGGTTCCGATAATGTCCGATTTAAATATTTTGGCTTCCAAATAAGTTATTTTCAATGCCTTTTCCGCCTGCTTGGTCAATGGGATGTTACCAATATTAGCGTTATTTCCGGTGGTGCCTTTGACAGCACCTTCCACCGATTTCCTTAACTCTACGAGATTGATATTCAGAGACTTAAGAATTTTTATAGCCATTCCTTCTCCTTCTCTGATCAATCCCAGCAGGAGGTGTTCGGTTCCAATGTATTCATGTCCTAAACGAAGAGCTTCTTCGCGGCTGTATGAAATTACATCTTTAACTCGGGGGGAAAATTTCGCTTCCATTATTTTTGATTATGTTATTGTAACGGGTAAAGGCTTCAAAATGTTCATTTATTTTGTGCCTTTTACAACCTTATGACTTTTTACTAATCCCGACAAACATAGCTATTATAGTTAATAACCAATATGACGATTGTTGATATTATTCATGATTTTTCAACATAAAATATGCCAGAGAATTGTTAACTTCGTGAACCGCAAAATAAAGTATCGGCATTTCAGTTTAAAACGGCTGAAAACCCTTTGTTTACAGGCATTTCAACAATCCGGATGCACCTCTGCAAAGTTACTGCCATATTGTCGGGACCGGTAAAATGACTTCAGAAAATTAATAAGTTCAAAATAATATTAACAATACCATAATGTCAGAAGGAGAAAAAATAGTCAGGATCAATATTGAAGAAGAAATGAAGACCGCTTATATCGATTATTCGATGTCGGTTATAGTTTCCAGGGCATTGCCAGATGTTCGTGATGGTTTTAAGCCTGTTCACCGTCGGGTTTTGTTCGGAATGCTCGATTTGGGAGTACTTTCCAACCGTGCTCATAAAAAATCGGCAAGGATAGTAGGGGAGGTGCTGGGTAAGTATCACCCTCATGGTGATACTTCTGTTTATGATGCTATGGTAAGGATGGCCCAGGAATGGTCGCTGAGATACCCTATGGTGGATGGCCAGGGAAACTTTGGGTCTGTGGATGGAGATAGTCCCGCAGCTATGCGTTATACTGAGGCAAGACTTAAGAAAATTGCAGAAGAAATGCTGCTGGATATCGATAAAGATACCGTTGATTTCAGATTTAACTTTGATGATACCTTGAAGGAGCCGACCGTTCTTCCTGGTAAAATTCCTAATCTTCTTGTAAATGGTGCCTCCGGTATTGCTGTTGGTATGGCCACAAACATGGCTCCCCATAACCTTACCGAAGTTCTCGATGCTGTTATAGCCTATATCGCCGACAGGGAAATTTCTGTTGAAGATTTGATCCGATTTGTGAAAGCACCTGATTTTCCTACCGGTGGAATAATATATGGTTTCACAGGAGTAAAAGAAGCATTGCTCACCGGAAGAGGAAGAGTGGTGATGAGAGCCCGTGCAATCATTGAAAATATGGAAAATGGCAGAGAACGAATTATCGTTACCGAAATTCCATACCAGACTAATAAGGCGGAAATGATTAAGAAAACCGCTGATCTCATTAATGAGAAGAAAATGGAAGGTATTTCCGATATCCGAGATGAATCGGATCGCGATGGAATGCGGATTGTGTATGAAATTAAAAGAGATTCACAGGCGAATGTAGTTCTGAACAATCTTTATAAATATACAGGTTTGCAATCGTCTTTTAGTGTGAACAATATTGCACTTGTTGCGGGCCGTCCAATGATGTTGAATCTGAAAGATATGATTCATCATTATGTGGAACACCGTCATGAGGTTTTGATCCGTAAAACGAGATACGAACTTTCAGAAGCAGAGAAAAGAGCTCATATCCTGGAAGGTTTACTCATTGCACTTGATCATCTTGATGAAGTGATTGCTCTTATCAGAAAATCACTTACTCCTGATGAGGCTAAAACCGGATTGATGGCAACATTCGGTCTTTCGGAGATTCAGTCGAAGGCGATTCTCGAAATGAGATTACAAAGACTTACCGGTCTTGAAAGAGATAAGATTCGTGATGAATATGCTGAACTGATGAAACTCATCGATTATTACAAGGAAGTACTTTCGAATGAGACACTTCGAATGGAAATCCTGAGAGATGAGATGGTGGATATGCGTGCAAAGTATGGCGATGGACGCAGAACAGAAATCGTTTACGCAGCAGATGAAATTTCAATGCTCGATATTATTGCTGATGATGCTGTAGTGGTCACCATCTCTCACATGGGTTACATCAAACGGACACTGCTCACCGAATACCGGCTTCAGTCGCGCGGTGGTCGCGGAGCTAAGGGTACGGTTACCAGGGATGAGGATTTTGTAGAACATTTATTTGTTGCTACCAACCATAATTACATTCTTTTATTTACTGAAAAAGGACGTTGTTACTGGTTGCGTACCTACGAAATCCCTGAAGGAACTAAAACTTCTAAAGGCAGAGCAATTCAAAATATCATCAACATGCCTCCCGATGATAAAGTGAAGGCTTTTATCAATGTTAAAAACCTAACGGATGAAGAGTATCTGAACAATAACTTTATTATTCTGTGCACCAAAGATGGTACCATCAAAAAGACCTCTCTCGAAGCCTATTCAAGAGTTCGTCAAAATGGTATCAATGCAGTAAATATCCGTGAGGGGGATCAGTTGCTCGAGGCCAGACTTACCGATGGTAAATCGGAAATCTTAATGGCGCTGAAATCCGGCAGAGCCATCCGTTTCAACGAATCCAAAGTACGACCAATGGGTAGAAATGCTACCGGTGTTCGTGGGGTGACTCTTGGTCATGAAAAAGATGAAGTAGTTGGCATGGTGTGTGTAAACAGTCCTGAAAACGAAACAATTCTTGTCGTCTCTGAAAATGGGTTTGGAAAACGAACCGATCTCGAAGATTATAGGGTAACCAATAGAGGCGGTAAAGGTGTGAAAACCCTTAATATTACTGATAAAACCGGTGACCTTATAGCTATAAAATCTGTCACCGAAAAAGATGAACTCATGATTATTAATAAATCAGGAGTAATTATCAGAATGCCGGTGAGCGGTTTACGGGTAATGGGAAGAGCTACTCAAGGGGTGCGACTCATCCGCCTCGATGAAAATGATCAAATTGCTTCGGTTGCTCAAATCGATGAAATAGTGGTTGATGAAATTGAAGCTCTGAGTGAGTCAGCGATCGAAGGAGATGTTACTGATATTGCAAATCTTCCTATAGAACCTAACGGAGAAGATGAAGAGCCAAAGACTGAGAATGGTGAAGAAACACCTCCTCCAACAGAGCAATAAAATCCGGCAAGAATTACTTAAACTAAAACTTTAATTAAATCATAAAACTCTTAAAATGAAGAAATTATTAATGTTATTTGCAGTAACGCTACTAGTAACTTTATCTGCATCTGCCCAAAAAAACAAAGTAGTTACTGCCTATAACTATTTTAAATATGGCGAAATCGACAAAGCAAAAGTGGCCATTGATGAAGCTGCTGCTCACGAAACTTCCAATGGTATGGCTAAAACCTGGTATTACCGGGGATTGATTTACCAGGAGATTGGTAAGAATGAGCAATGGAAAAGTTTGGATGCTGATGCATATAGCAAAGCTTATGAATCCTATGAAAAAGCACTTGCAATAGAGCCCAAATATGAGTTCGCTCCGGAAATTAATCAGAATATTCTGGCGTTGGGAAATCAGATGTTCGGACAAGGTGTAGAGTATTTTAATGTAAAGCAGTACGACAAAGCATTGATTTCATTTGAAGGGGTTGTAAAAATGACTCCAAATGATACATTGGCCATTTTGAATTCAGCTTACAGTGCTGAAAAGTCAAATAACAAGCCGAAGGCCAAAGAGTACTATTCAAAATTGATTTCCATGAAGTATAATGACCCTAAGATTTTTATTTTTCTGGGTAACATTTACAAATCGGAAGGTGATACAGCTCAAGCACTTGCAACCATTAAACAAGGTCGTCAAATGTATCCTGCCGACAATAACCTGGTAATTGAAGAGTTGAATATGTATTTGGCAAGTGGTAAAGATTCAGATGCTTTGGAATCCTTAAATGTGGCGATTCAAGGCGATCCCAAAAATCCGAGTTTGCATTTTGCTCAGGGAACAGTTTACGACAAGCTGAACAAAAAGGACGAGGCGGCAGTATCTTACAAAAAAGCCATAGAATTAAAAGCCGATTACTTTGATGCATATTACAACCTGGGAGCAATGTACTTTAACGAAGCCGCCGAAATGGCCAATAAAGCCAACGATTTAAAGTCGAACGTGGAATATGGTAAGGCCAAGGAGAAATTTGATACAAAATTTAAGGAAGCACAGCCATATCTGGAAAAAGCACATGAATTGAACGCAGCCGATACCAATACGATGGTTTCTTTAAAACAGTTGTATGCAAGGTTGAATGAAACTACCAAATACGACGCCATAAAAGTAAAGCTGGAAGGAAAGTAATTAACTCAACCAACTGCTAACATTTATACCCAAAAGGATCTTCAAAAAAGGTCCTTTTTTTTGTCCAGTGGATTTTGGAAAAGGAGTATCCCAAACTTCAAATCCGACAATAATCCAATTCATCTAAATCCTAAAACCCAGTAATGGCGGGGGTTAGGGGTTGATTTATTCTATTTAACATAATATTAATTATAAGACAAACATAACGTAACGAATTACGAATCGGCTGCGCCGTACGAATCTACGAACGTAACGAATTACGAATCGGCTGCGCCGTACGAATCTACGAACGTAACGAATTACGAATCCCTTCGGGTACGAATCTACGAATTGCGAATTGGCTGCGCCGTACGAATTTACGAACGTAACGAATTGCGAATTGGCTGCGCCGTACGAATCTACGAACGTAACGAATTACGAATCGGCTGCGCCGTACGAATCTACGAATTTACGAATG
>Ga0105046_10001000_pt1 | contig 42171 bp, 31 predicted proteins | sample MAT03_FD_78385 | JGI IMG/M metagenome (GOLD analysis project Ga0105046, IMG submission 78385) | Freshwater microbial communities from Lake Fryxell liftoff mats and glacier meltwater in Antarctica - MAT-03 (megahit assembly) | ecosystem: Environmental > Aquatic > Freshwater > Ice > Liftoff... | reverse complement strand
GACGCCGTCCTTGATCTGGTTGTAACGATCGGTGGTCGCAAAGTAGAACCGGTTGGGGTTCTTCGTATCCCACGAGCCGTCTTCCGGGCGGAGGAACTCGGTGACTCCGTTGGCCACGCTGTCCGCCTGGAGCTGCGCGCCGGTCTGGTTGGCCACGTTGCCGTTCCCATTCTTGATTTGCATCGTGAAGGGCCGCGTGCCGCCGACGGCGAGGCTGCCGAGGTTGGTCGAACGGCTCTCGGCCGGGAAGCCGGTGACTTTGACGCCGTAGAGGGCGCCGTTGGTCAGACCGGCCTTGTCCACTTCGGTGCCGGTGTTCGTCTTGGTGCCGACATACACATAGACTTGGCCGGGCGTCGTGTCATCCATGCCGATGACGACGGTCTTGTTCTGCGGGAAAGGACACGCGTTCGAGTTTTCCCAGGAGAACTTGCCGAGGCGCGGGAGCTCGTAGCTGACTCCAGCTTCCGGACCCGTGACGATGTGGGCGAAAGCACGCCATCGTTGCCGATTTCCTCGCCATTCATGAAGATGCGCTCGGTGGTGCCGAGGAGCCCATTGGCAAAGGCGCTGATCTCCGGCAGGTCCGCGGAGCAGAAGCGGCCAAAAGCGCCACGGTAGGGCGCACCGAGGTTCGGCATCGGCGAGGCTGAGTTATAGGAGGTGTAGCCCGCGCCGTTCCAGAGCTTGACCGTCTGCGTGAGGTCCGCGCCGCCCACCACTGCGAGCGTGTCCTTGTTCACGATCCACTTCGAGACAAAGGCACCTACGCTGCCATGGGCGCGCGCAACGCCGTTCGTGTTGCCGATTTCGTGGTTCATGAGGACGGTGAAGGTCCCGTCGAAGTTGTCGAAGGAACCCATGCCGTCGGGAATTCCCGCCATGCCATAGGAGTTGGGAACGCCGGTGATCAGGTTGGTGAACGTGTCGTCCGGGTTTGCGCCGGTGTTATCGACCGTGGCGATGGACCAGGTCGTGACCCCCGCGGCGACAGGTGTCGCGTGGGGAGTCGAACCGGTGCTGGGTCCTTGGATTTGGGCTGAGGCACCTGCGGCGAGCACGAGGCTCACAGCGAGGGCGATTGAGGATGTCTTGTTGGTCATTTTGGTTGGTTTGGAGTTGTTGGGCGCGTGCGCAATCATCGTCGGAAGACGACGTCGCGATCGCACTGCCGTTCTGCTCTCCCGCCCGAACGCTTGCCAAGATTCGGATTGCAACGTTCACGCCCCGATTGCGGCGAACCGGTGACGATTGCGGCGAACCGAAAACGATTGTCGCGTGTTGGCGAATTCGCGGAGGAGATCCACGCTCAAATTGCCACATTTCGCTTTGGCATGGCCGCGGGTTTGCCGGGCGAGCGGGTGCTTGCGGAAAGTGCGATTGAGCGGCAGAAGGGGTCGGTTGTCTCATTTCCCCTGCCACATTTCATGAAGCTACGCCTGTCTCTCTCCCTGCTTGCGCTCGTCGCCCCGCTCCTGCCGCTTCGTGCCCAGGAGCGCTCCGAATCCGATCCGGCGCAGGAGCCAGCGGTGAAGACCGTCGCGAAGGCCATGCCGGCGGTGGTGAACATCAACACGGAATCCATCGTCCGCCGGCAGGTGCAGGATCCGGCGGATGCCCTGTTCAATAGCTTCTTCGGGGGTACGATGCGGCCTCCTCGCACCATCAATCAGAAGGTGCAGAGCCTCGGCTCGGGATTCTTCATCGACAGCGCGGGGACCATCATCACCAACGCCCACGTCGTCGAACGCGCGGCCGAGATGAAGATCTTCGTGACCACCCCCGCGGGAAAAACCTACTCGGCACGCTACATCACGGGCGACCCGGACCGCGACCTCGCGATGATCAAGGTGGACGCCAAGGAGACCTTCCCCTTCCTCGCGCTGAACGACCTCTCGCCCAATCTCCTCGGCCAGACCTGCCTCGTGCTCGGCAATCCGCTCGGCTACGGCTCCTCCGTCGCCCGCGGCATCCTCAGCGCCAATGGCCGCAGCGTCACCGTCGGCGATAACGAATACCAGAACCTCGTGCAGACCGATGCCGCCATCAATCCCGGCAACAGCGGCGGGCCGGTGGTGGACATCGCGGGGCGGCTCATCGGGATCTCCTCCGTGAAGATGTCGTTCACCCCGCAGGGTGTGCCCACGCAGGGAATCGGCTTTGCCATTCCCGGCACCGTCGTCCGCGACAAGGTCGAGGAGTTCAAAAAAATCGCCCGCGGCGAGAAACTCCCCGAGAAGCCCAGCCTCGCGCGGAAGTTCTTCGGCTTTTCGTTGCAGGACGTGGACGCGAAACTCTCCGCCAGCACCAGCTTTCGCGAAGGCTCCGGCGCATTGATCGCCGACGTGGACCCGAAGTCACCCGCCGCCGCGGCGGGACTCCAGCCCGGGATGCTCCTCGCGACCGTCGGCCGCTTCGACGTGAACGGCGTGAAGGCAATCGAGAAACTGCTCAGGCAGGTGGACACCGGCAGCCGGGTCGATTTCGGCCTCGCGTGGATCCAGCAGAGCCCGCGCGGAAACCGGCTCGTGCGGGACACCTTCCAGCTCGTCGCGCGGTAGCGCGGCAATGCACGCGCGGAGCGCGCGTGGAGCGCCGTCCGTCCCGGCGGCCACGGCAACACCACGTGCAGCGTCACTTGTTCCTCGCAGGCGTTCCGCTCCGCACAGACTCCGAAGAAAAGATCAGGCCCCCGGCGCAGGTCGTGGCCGGCGGGACGCGCGGCGCTCCCCCAGCCTCGCGCCGCTCGCCCGTGCGAGGTTGCAAACCCCGCCTACTTTCCCACACGAATAGTCAGTCCCTGCTTCCAGTCACCCGCCCCGTGCCTATGGTCGCCGCACCTTGCGGCCACCAACAAGGACGTTGGCGGCAAGTTGATTCATATAATGCCGGATGACCCCCGGAAAGTGGTTGGTGCCAGAACCATTCCCTGGTGCAAAACGAGCAGGGAACTTGCTGATGATGAAGTCCACGATCTTGGCGGCAATATCACCGCTGCCCGATCCCGTGCGACGAAGCTCAGCGGCAGTAATTCTTGCCTCGAAGCGCTTCTTTAGAACCCGCAGTTGTGCGCGGCAACTGGTGAGCTGCCCACTCGCGTCGAACTCCATGTCCAACTGGCACTCATCGTCGAATTGAAAACGGCGGATATGGTTGAGCTTGGTCGAAGCAAGCAAGCCCTTGCTTGGGGTGGGCGAGGCCGTCGGCTTGTAAATGCGATACTTGTGGTCCGACGAATTGAATTCAGCCGCCGTGTTGCCCTTGTGCTTCCAGCCACCAAACACCCTTCCCAAGCCGTCAACGTCCAACGAAACCTGGCTCATCGCCGTAGTGGAAAGCGCGATCATTGCGATCGCAGTCATCAAGCTGCCGGGCGCGCTACGCATCACTCAGCCCTCCAGAATTACTGATTGAAAATTTGATTTCCATGGCGCGAGGCTATGGGAACGCGCCATCCTTAGGCAAACCCATATTTTGCCGCATTCTCGCACCCTGAAGATATAAGAACAGAGTGACAGAAGAAAGGCGATGTACAGAGTGAAACGGAAGCCAACTTGGGAGATGCGCCTGTTACTCTTACTACTTGTGTGTCTCACTATATATTCGTGTGTCCTTCCGTTCTGTGGTCGTGCAACTCGACCAGGCCAGAACCGTGCTCGCCGCTGGCCGCTTCCGGCGCGCCGCGCGCGAAATCAAATTCATTGCAGCCAAGCAGAGCGTATTAGCATGCGTGGGCGATTCCTGACCGTGAAAAAAATCCTGGTCGTCGTTCTGGCGCTCTTCCTGAAGGGGTTGGAGGTGGCGTGAGAAGTAACCAAATTCGTCTTGAGCCACTGATTGAACGGGCTACATCCAGCGCCGCCGAAGCCTTCCAGAAATACTGGCTCACGGCTTTTACCCATCCATTCATGAACCTCCACATCCCGCAACTCCTCGCTGCCGTCCTCGGTCTTTCCACGCTCCCCGTCTCCGCCGCCAATTGGTGGGAGGAGATGGACTACGGGCGCTTTCTCTCGGCGAGCTTCATCGACAATGTGCCGTTCAAGGGGACGGACCCGAACGGGAAGGAGAAGCAGTTCGACGGGCGCAGCACGCTCGACCATGCGACGCGCATCGCGACGAAGAATCGCGTCACCGTCGTGCAGGGATTGTCCGGCAAGATCGCGGGCGGCGGACATTCGAACGACTTCGGCGCGCTCGGTTGCTACAAGTGCGGTGGCGGCGTGGGCAACAGCGGTTCACCGGCGGCGGAGACGATTGATGTCGCGCTCGGCAAAAAGCTCGGCGGCACATTCAAACAGATCGGCCTCGGCATTTCCGACCGCCCAGAACACACGATCATCTACAACAGCTCCGCGTGGGCGAAGGGCCAGCCGATGCCCACGCAGTGCCGCCCCGACCTCGCCTACGCCGGGATCTTCGGCAGTGTGGCCGGCGGCGCCGCGCGGCAGGAATTCATCGCGCAGAACAACATGCTCGATTTCCTCCGCGACGACATCAGGCGTGTCGAGAACCGCCTGAGCGGCGCCGAGCGCGAAAAGCTCGGCTCTCACCTCGCCGCCTACGAATCGTTGCGCGAGCGGCAGAGCCGGTTGAACGAACTCGAAAACACGCTGCGCAAACACGCGCCGGTCGTGACGGACAAATTCACCAGCGCCGTGGAAACCGACCGCTTCGACGCGCATTTCGACATCGCCGCGGCGTCGTTGATCGGCGGATTGACGAACGTGGTGACGCTCGCCTCGGGCGTGGGCAATCCGTTCTTCAGCGTCCGCTTCACGGGTCTGGGCATTGACTTCGGCAAGCACAGCATCGGCCACGGCGGGACTTACAACGGCATGACGTGGGACGTGATGTCCACGACGATCCGCCGCTTCCATTTCGAGCTGATCGCGCGGCTGATGAAAAAGCTCGAGGCCGTTCCCGAGGGCGACGGCACGATGCTCGATCACACGACGATCGTGTATCTGAGCGACGCGGCGGAAGGCCATCACATCCGCTGCTGGGAATGGCCGTTCGTGCTGATCCCCGGCAAGCGCACCGGCCTCCAGGGCGGGCGCTACGTCGAGTATCCGTACTGGGGCAAGAAGGGTCACAAGACCATCGGCAACCTCTACGCATCCCTCCTGCACAGCATCGGCGATCGCCGCGAATTCTTCGGCGTGAAAGAGCCGATGCTCGCGAAGGAAATAGACATCAACGGACCGCTGGCTGAGTTGGCTTCCTGATCCGGCACATCGGATTCGGGTTCATCCGTCGTCCGGCCCGCGTTTCCCCACCATGCATCGAATGAGACACAACACGCTGGCAATCGTCGTCGCGCTCCTGAGCGGCGCTCCCGGTTTCTCGGCGGAACGGTCGGCGAAGGAATCCCCGACGTTGGCGGGCGGGCACAACAAGGTTGGAAGCGCCAATGGTCGCAGGTCGCATCTTCGAGCGAACGCTGAGCGGCAGCATCGTCTGCTACGACCTCCGCGCGGGGAGTGGAAAATAGCGAAACGAAAAGGAGAGCCATGAACTGCAAACTCTTCCCCACCCTCGCAGCGGTTTTCGCGATTGCAGTGGCGTGCGGTTTCGCCGCCGACTCGCCGGAGCCCATGGTTTTGCGCGCGCACGAGCGATGGGTCAGTGCGGTGCAGTTCAGTCCGGACGGGAAACACATCGTGTCCGGCGGTGATGACGAAACGGTGAAAGTCTGGGATGTGGCGAGCGGCAAGCTGCTGTGGTCCGTGCGCGAGGAGGGCGCGGCGGTGACGGCAGTCACGTTCAGCGCGGATGGAAAGCGTGTCGTCGCTGGGCGCTGGGATGGGTTGCTGCAAGTGCGGGATTCGCGCGATGGGAAACTGATGATGACTTTGCGCGGCCACACTGAGAACATCACTTCGGTCGCGTTCAGTCCGGATGGGAAACGCATCGCATCGGGCAGCGGGGATGACACGTTGAAAGTCTGGGATGCGGAGCGCGGTGAAGAGTTGATCGAGATCGAATCGGGCAACGAATACGACGTTACCGCCGTGGCGTTCAGCCCGGACGGCGCGCGCATCGTGTCGGGCGACGGGGAGGACAACGTGAGGATTTGGGATGCGCGCAGCGGCGAGGAATTGCTGAAGCTGGAGGGTCACACGGCGGCGATTTCCGCGGTGGCGTGGAGCGGCGATGGGCGGCGCATGGTGTCGGGCAGTTGGGATCGCTCGCTGCGGGTCTGGGATGCGCGCAGCGGGAAATGCGTGGCGACGATGACGGCGCACACCGATGAGGTGACGGGCGTGGCGGTCAGCGCGGATGGCACGCGCATCGTTTCCGGAAGCGCGGATGACACGGTGCGGGTCTGGGATTCCCGAAGCAAAGAGATGCTGCTGACGCTGCGAGCGGGGTTGGAAAAGGTGACGTCGGTCGCATTCAGCCGCGATGGCAAGCGCGTCGCGGCGGGGGGCAAAGGCGGGTTGAAGATTTGGGAACTGCGGGGCAAAAAATGAAGCCACTGCCATGACGCTCAGCCAATGAAACTCATCGAATTCGACGGGCGCGAAAAAGTGACACAGAGCGTCCCGCCTGTGCCGACGGTTACCCGGCAAGGGCGCTCCCATTCATTCCCGACGAGCCTGATCCGGGAGGCCGTTGTGTTTCTCACCCCGGCACAGGCGGGACGCGCTGTGTCACTTTCCTGCCCGTGCCTCCCGTTCATCCTCGCAAAAAAGATCATGGCTGGCGTGTTGGTTTTTTCAGGAGGACTTCGCGGTTGAAGGTTTTTCAACAGGCTGTCAGACACATTCCAATCGCCCTGCTGCTGCTCGCGTCGCTGGCCGCGCGGACGGCGGCAGCGGATGACTTCGCCACGGTCGTCCAGCCGTTTCTGAAAAAGCACTGCTTCGACTGCCACGGTCCGACCAAGCAAAAATCCGGCATTCGCTACGATCAGATCGACGGGTTCCGGATCACCGAGCGGCATCTGTGGACGCTGGTGCATGAGCAACTCTCCGCGCGCGACATGCCGCCGGAGGATCGCACGCAGCCCACCGACGCCGAGCGCGCGCGGATGCTCGCGTGGATTCAGAGCGAGCAACACGCCCATCGCGCCGGGGCCACGCGCCGTCTCAATCGCCGCGAACTTTCCGCCGCGATCCGCGATGTGACGGGGCTGGCGGTGGATTACGCGTACAGCGTGCCGGAGGATGGGAAGATCGCGGGGTTCGACACGGGCGTGGAGGGCTTGCAGGACACGGCGGATTCCGTGGCGCAGTTGATGGAAGTCGCGCGGTGCGCGGCGGACGGCATCCGTTTCCTCGAACCCGCGCCTGGCGCGGTGCTGGGCGCCGATCTGCGCGGGGCGAAGGATGCCCGCAAGACACTCGAGGATTTGAAAAATGCCGGCGTGCAAATGAAAGCGCGCGGCGTGAATCAGCCCGGCGCGGGACTGCTGCTCGAACCGGAATGGCTCGGCGACCGGAACGGACTTTCGTTCCACATTCCGCCGCCGCCGAACCGGCATGGCGTGCTGCGGCTGAAGCTCATCGTCTCGGTGATGAAGGGAAATTTTTCCGGCATCCCGAACCCTCGCCTGTGGGTGAAAGCCGGCGGCAGCGTCGTCGCGATGCAGGAGATGACGGGCACGCTGGACCAGCCGGATGAGCTGACCTTCGAGGTGCAGGTGGATGACCTCGCGGTCGGCACGAAGGGAATCGAAATCGCGCTGCACAACATGGTCGAGGTGCCGTACGCGGTGGAGGGCTTCGAGAACGAGGACCGGGGCAAGCCCGAGGAGAATATTCCCGGCGGCACGGGATTGTTCCGTCCGCAGTTTGACCGGAAGGCGAAGGGGACGCCGGCGCAGCAGCCGGTGCCGTTCATCGTCCTGCAACGCATCGAGGTGGATGCGAATCACGTCGCCGCGTGGCCGCCGGCGGAGTGGAAATCCAACGCCGTTGAAATCGCCGACAATCCCGCGAGCGCGCGACGCCTGCTCGCGCTGTGGACCGAGCGCGGGTGGCGGCGCCCGGCGAAGGACGCGGAGCTGAAACCGTTTCTCGATCTTTACGCGAAGTTCCGCGGAGAGGGCGCGTCCTTCGACAACGCGCTGCGCGGCGCATTCCGCTCGGTGCTGCTCAGCGCGCCCTTCCGGTATCTCGCCGCGCCGAACGATCCCGATCCCGCGACCGCGCGGCACGCCGTGGCTTCGCGGCTCAGCTTAATGCTCACAGGTGCGCCGCCGGATGCGGAACTGCGCCGCCTCGCCGCCGCGGGAAAACTCGCGGAGCCAGCCGTGCTGGACGCGCAGACCGATCGCCTGCTCGCGAGTCCGCGCAGCGATGCGTTCGTGCGTCCCTTCGTGATGCAGTGGCTGGTGATGGGCCAGCCGATCACGCTCACGATGGATCACATCCAGAAACAGGACTTCCGCTTTGGCCGCCACCTGAAGGCTTCGATGCAGGAGGAGACGCTCGCGTATTTCGCGCAACTGCTCGGTGGCAATCAGCCTGCGCGCGAACTGATCCGCAGCGACTGGACGATGATGAACGACATCCTTGCCATTCACTACGGCTACCCCGCGAGCGAAGGCGGGCAGTTGCGGAAAATCACGCTGCGTCCCGACGATCCGCGCGGCGGCGGCATCCTCGGGCACGCTGGCATCCAGTCCATGCTCTGCTGGATGGGGGACAACTGGGTGATCTATCGCGGCGCGTGGACGCTGCGCCACATCCTGAACGCGCCGCCGCCGCCGCCGCCGCTGGAGGTGCCGGAACTGAATCCCGCCGACGCGAAAAATCACGGCAAGACTTTCAAGGAACTGCTGAAGCAACATCAGGCCGACGAGCGCTGCGCCATCTGCCACAAGACGATGGATCCGCTGGGATTTGCGTTTCAAAATTTCGATCTCAGCGGACGCTGGCGCGCGGCGGAATACGACCGCTACGAGCGCGCCGAACTCGACGGCAAGATCGCTTGGCGCGGCACCGGCAAGGCGCGGCCCGTGGACACGGGCGGGCAGTTGCCGCGCGGCGAGGCGTTTCAAAGTTTCGCGGAGTGCAGGGACATCATCGCCTCGAAATACGAGGGCGATCTGGTCCTCGGGCTGATGAAGAATCTGCTCGTGTATGCCACCGGCCGCGAGGCGGACGTGGACGGGTTGGCGGAAATCCGCGCGACGATGAAGGCAAAGTCGCAAGGCGGCTACCGCCTGCGCGACTTGGTGAAGGCCACCGTGCGCTCGCGGGCGTTCTTGGAACCATGAGACTGCGCAGCCACCCTGCCTGCCGCCGCGAATTTCACACAAGAAACAGCCGCTGACTTCACTTAGCATTTTCAACCCGCCAGCACTCCCACCGCCATGAACCTGAAGACCCATCCCATCACCCGTCGCGCGGCATTGCGCGGCCTCGGCGCGATGATCGCGCTGCCCCACCTCGAAATCATGGGCGCGAGCGCGCTCGCGTCCGCCTCGGCGAAGAGCGACCCCGCGCGGCTCGCGTGCTTTTACATCCCGGGGTGCATCAACCAATACCACTGGTTCCCCGCCGACACCGGCGCGAACTACACCATCGCCCCTTCGCACGAGCCGCTGTCGCATCTGCGCGATCAATTTTCGGTGCTCACAAATCTCTCGCACATCCAGGGGCGCATCAGCGGACACGAGCACGCCTACAACTGGCTCACCGGCACCAACATTAAGATCACGCCGGGCACCGTCACCAACACCATCTCGATGGATCAGGTCGCGGCCCGATACGCGGGTCCGACTTATGTGCCGTCGCTGGCTCTGTCGTTCGCGGACGGAGTCGGCACCTCTACGCTTTCGCGCAATGCGATGGGCGCGGACATCCCCGCGACGGCGAGCCATCGCACGGTCTTCGAGCGCCTCTTCCCGCCGGCGGACGCGGCGCAAATTCACGACGCGCAGGCGCGGCTCGCGCAGGACCGCAGCATCCTCGACACGGCGATGGGCGACGTGAAGAGCTTCCAGTCGCGACTCGGCTACAACGACCGGCAGCGCGTGGAGCAGTATCTCGCGTCCATCCGCGAAGTGGAGTCGCGCCTGACGGACAAAGGGGCGATCATCGCGCAGGGCCGTCCGAAGTTCGACGAGGCGAGCGTGCGCCTCGAACCGCAGGGCAGGAGCCGGATGCAGGAGCACATTGAGCTGATGATGGACCTCATCGCGCTGTCCTTCCAGACCGACATGACCCGCGTGGTCACGCAGAGCCTCGGCGGCGAAGGCGGACCGAACTACGACGACTACAAGGACTGGTCGAAGGCCGCCGGCGCGCAGCTCCGCGGCGCGCACGATTTTCATCACAAAGGCTCCGGCGCACGCGGCGCTGAAAATCCCGACACGAAAGTGATCGGCCTTCGCGACCGGATGTTCTGCGCCAGCCTCGCGCGCCTCATGGACAAGCTGAAGGCCATCCCCGCGCGGGAAGGCACGCTGCTCGACCACACCGTGCTGCTCCTCGGCGGCTCGCAAATCAGCAGCCACTCCGGCAGCAGCTTCCCCATGCTGCTCGCGGGCGGACGCAGGCTCGGCTTCAAGCACGGACAGCACGTAAAGTGGAATGGCAACACGAAGCCCGCCTCGGACCTCTACCTCACGATCCTCCAGCAGATGGGCTGCCCGGTGAAATCCTTCAAGGAAAGCACCGGCCCGCTCACGGAGTTGCTGGCGTGAGTTTGCGAGGTTTCCGATTCGACCCGCTGCGGAGTCCGGAAGTTTGGACAGGAAGATTTTGGACAGAAAAATTCTGCTTTTCGGTGAAGCCTGAGGTCATCACTGACCTGCTCGTTCCCCATCTTCCTGTCCCGAATTTTCCTGTCCCCCCCGCTGTGAAACCTATGCTCCGCCATTCCTTCCTCGTATTTTGCACCCTGCTGTTGCTGCCCCTGCCGACGCGTGCGGCAGATAAATTCCCTCCAGGCTGGCTGCGAGTCTCGCGTCTCGATGCCGAGACCACATGGAGCGCGGTGCGTGAGGACAAGTGCCGCGCGGTGAAAAGCGACTAACGATCCGCGGGTGAGGGAGTCCGTTTTTTGGAGCAGCATGAACATCCAGACCCACCATTGGCTTCTCAGCCGTCGCCACTTCCTCCGTGCAGCGGGCGTCTCGCTCGCGTTGCCGATGCTTGACTGCATGCGCCCGATGCGCGCCCTGGCAGAGGCGGCGGTGCCAAGGCCCAGGCGCAGCGTGTTCATCTATCTGCCAAACGGGGTCAACACGATCGATTTTCAGATCGCCAGGCCGGGAGCCGATTACACGCTCTCGAAGATTCTTTCCCCGCTGGAAAAACACCGCGCTGTCGTGACGCCGATCAGCGGCCTGTATCATCCGCACGGGTTGGGGCATCATCACAACTGCCAGAAGATCTGGCTCACGGGCGGCAAGGTCGGGGCCACGGACCGCAACACCATCTCGGTCGATCAACTCATGGCGCGGAAAACCGCGGAGTTGACGCGCTATTCGTCGCTGGAACTAAGCAGCGACGGGGACACGCTGGCATGGACTGCGGACGGCATCCGGCTGCCGGCGGAGCGGACTCCGAGTGTCGTGTTCAGGCGCCTGTTCGAGGCGCCGGCGGGCGGCATCGACAAGCAACGCCGCGGCCTGAAGCGCAAGGGCAGCATCCTCGATGTGGTGCTGGACGACGCCCGCAAGCTCGATTCGCAACTCGGCCAGGCCGATCGCGGCCGGCTGGAGCAATACCTCACCTCCGTGCGCGAAGTGGAGATTCGCACCGAGCGCGCCGACAAGTGGCTCGACACGCCGCTGCCGAAGGTCGATCCGGCGGCGAGATCGCGGGTCGATCGCGCGGTGTCGCAGCAGATGGTGGGCGATTATTTCCGCGCGATGTACGACCTGATCGTGCTGGCTTTCCAGACCGACATGACGCGCGTGGCGACCTTCAGCACCGGCAGCGAGGGCCAGGGCCTGCCGATTCCGGAGATCGACATCAAGCAGGACCGCCACTCGCTTTCCCATCACAACGGGAACCCGAAGCGGATGGACGATCTCACCGCGAGCGACACTTTCAATGTGAAGCAGTTTGCCTATTTCCTCGACCGGCTCGCGGAGACGAAGGACGCCGACGGCCCGCTGCTCGACACCACGATGGCGCTCTATGGCAGCGGGATGAGCTATGGCCACAGCCACGGCAACGCGAACCTGCCGCTGGTGCTCGCCGGGGGCGCAAAACTCGGCATCAAGCACGGCCGGCACATCGACTACAACAAGGCCGCCGGCTTCGGCGACTACCAGCTCGCCAACCCGCGCGAGCACTACCGCATCTGCTTCAGTCCGGTGAACCAGAAAGCCTGTCTCAGCAATCTGCTCCTCACGATGGCCCGGGCGATGGAACTCGAGACCGACCGCTTCGCCGACAGCAACGGAACCCTGGCCGAGCTGCGGGCATGAGTTGCCGGCTGCGGAAAAATGGCGCCTCTCCCGGCGTGCGCGGTCTGCTCGCACTGTGCGTTTGCCTTTTCTCCGCGGCGGCTGTGATCGCCGGGGATTACGTGCCGAAGGCGAACGAGTTCCCGCCGATCGAACAGGCAGTCTATCTGTCGGGCGAACTGGTCGTCGTCGATCCCATCAATCGCCGCGGCGGCATCCGTATCGACTGCGAAGTGCGCGCCGAGCAGCGCGCGCAGAATGGCCCGCTGCATTATTTCGCGATGCTGCCCTGCGGGGAAATCTGGCTGCACGGCGCGCCCGCGACCTTGCAGGACATTCCGCCGGGCACGCATGTGCAGGGGTATTTCTTTGTGCCGCCCGCCGGCGAGGATGGCACCATCGCGCCGCCGCCGGAGGAATTCGCGGCGCTGATCCCGAAGCAAAATCACGCGTTGCTGCTGGAGGACGACATCACGTTTTACAAGCGCCAGGGCCAGTCATGGAGGGTGGTCTCGGTTGCGTCCGACGCGTCCAAGCTGCAGGTCGAGTCCATCGGCAAGGCGGCCACGCACGGTCTCAGCGGTCCGCAGACTTTTGATTTCGACACCGGCACGCGCGTGTGGAAAGGCGGACGCCCCGTCGAGATGCAGGACGTGAAACCCGGAGCCGTCGTCCAGTTGAACCTCGGTCGCGCGGTGAACTGGCGCGACAATGAATTCGGCTTGGACGACGTCTGGCTCGACGAGGAGAGCCAGGCGCAGGCCGCCGAACTCCAGCGTCGGCGCAACGTCCGCTACCATCGCATCCGCTGGCTGCCCGGCCGCGTCGAGGCGGTCGAGAATTACGACTACGGCGGCGGCGCGGTCACCATCGCGCTGTTCGGCGGCGTCGCGAAGCAGCTCCTCGACGAACTGGAGGGCGACAAGAACGAGCGCGTCGCCGTCGCCGCGGCAGAGCACACCCTGCGCACGTGGACGCACCGCGGCGACCGCATCTTCGGCAAGATCGTGAAATGGGAAACCGCGAAGCCCGCCCCCGGCTTCAGCGGCGTCCGGCTCCAGATGAAATTCGCCGAGATCCTGGACCATTTCCGCCCGGGCAATGCCGTGCGGGTGAAGGCGGAGAGCTGGCTCTACATCAGCAACACGCCCGAGGAGCGCATCAAGTCCTTCGAGGACCGCGATCAGTCGCGGAACCTGCGGCTTCCCCTGCAAGACATACCGGCAGGGCAGGCCCGCTAGTCTGCAACCGATGAAACTGCCGCTGATCTTCCTGCTCGTCCCGCTGGCTGCCCTCGCGCCCGCGGCGGATCCGTCGAAGGCCGGGATCGAGCCGTTTTTCCAGGAATACTGTCTCCGCTGCCACGACGCGAAAAAGCACAAGGGCGACTTCCGCCTCGACACGCTCCCGGGCGATTTCGGCGATCTGCTCGCCGCCCAGACATGGGACGAGGTGATGCTGCGGATCAATTCCGGCGAGATGCCGCCCGAGGATGAAAAGCAGCCGCCTGCCGATGCCGTGGGCAAGGCGGCGGACTGGATCAAGGCCGGTCTCGATGCGGGCCGCGCCGTCCGCATGTCGCAGCGCACGCCGGTCGCCCTTTGCCGGCTCAGCCGCGAGGAATACGCGAACACCGTGTATGATCTGCTCGGCGTGCGGTTCGACATCGGCGCGCCGGGGGCGTTCAGCGAAGATCCCCGCTGGCATGGTTTCGAGCGCATCGGCGCGCTGCTGACGCTGTCGCCTTCGCACGTCGAGCGCTACTTCGACGCCGCGCAGAAAGTCATCGCCGAGGCTTTTCCCGACAAGGAGCCGCCCGTGGGCAAGGGGCGCATCGGGACGGACGACGCTCGCTCGCAGCGGTGGCTGCAGGAACACGGCGTCGCCGGTCCCGCACGCATGCTGGTCCTGCCAGGCCACACCGCGAAAGGCTCGGTCGACGCGCGCTTTCCCGGCCTGTATCGGATTCGCATCCGGCTGAGCGCCGTGCCTTCTGCAAACGGGCGCGTGCCGCACCTGACGATTTGGGACGGCACCGTGAAGCGCACCCTGCATGGCCAGGACGTGAGCGCCCCCGAGGACGCGCCGACGACCCTCGAGATCGAGACCTATCTGCCCGCCGGCCGCCACGGCGTCATGAATCAGGCGCCCGGCACCTTCGAAGCCCGCGCCCTTTCGCACACTACGGAGACCCCATTCACCCACAGCCGGGAAAAGCGATTCGTCCATCCCGGCAGTTACAAGCTCTTCGACGAAACGGGCAGCTCCATCCTGCCGCTGCTGATGATCGATTGGTTCGAGTGGGAAGGCCCCATCGTCCTCGAATCGGATCGCAAGAAACGCGAGGGCATGTTCCCCGCGGGCGAGGATCCCGCCGCCGTGCGGGCCAGCCTGCAGCGATTCCTCGACCGCGCCTTGCGCCGTCCGGCCACCGCGGCCGAGATCGATGGATACGTCGCGCTGATCGCTGGCGAAACCGCCGCGGGCGAGAAATTCCGTCCCGCCTTTCTCTCCGCGCTCGTCGCTGCCCTCACGTCGAAGAATTTCTACTACCTGCACGAGGGCAGCCCCGGCCAGGATCGGAAACTCGTGAACGATTGGGAGCTGGCTTCGCGCCTTTCCTACTTCCTCTGGGGAACGATGCCGGACGAAGCGCTGCTCGCCGCCGCGCGCGCGGGCAACCTCGGCAAGCCCGGGGTTCTGCGCTCGCAGTTGAGCCGCATGCTGGGCGATCCCAGGATTTCCGCGTTCCTCGATTCCTTCCCCCGCCAATGGCTGCAACTGCACAAAGTCGGCTCCTTCCCGGCCGACGCCGAGTTGTATCCCGACTACGACAAATGGCTCGAGGAAAGCATGGTCCTCGAATCGACCCGCTTCTTCGGCGAGGTCTTTGCGAGGAACCTGTCCATTCGCGAATTCCTCGTCTCCGATTGGACGATGCTCAATCCGCGGCTCGCCCTGCACTACGGCCTGCCGCCGGCGAAAGGCGCCGGCTTCCAGCGCGTCACCCTGCGGCCCGAGGATCACCGTGGCGGACTGCTCAGCCAGGCATCGGTGTTATCCCTGACTTCCGACGGCGTCCGGCACCGGCCCGTGCATCGCGGCGTGTGGCTCTCCGAGGCGATCTTCGGCAAGACTCCGCCGCCACCGCCGCCGAATGTCGAGCCGCTCGAGCCCACGCCCGCGGATTCGCCCAAGGCCACCATCCGGATGCAACTGGAGGCCCACGCGACCAACGCCAGTTGCGCCTCGTGCCATCGCAAGATCGATCCGCTGGGCTTCGCGTTCGACAACTACGACGCCATCGGCCGCTGGCGTACCCACGAGGTGGTCACCAGCGGGCAGGGCGATCACCCGCCCGTGAATGCAACCGGCACGCTGCCGGATGGCCGCAGCTACGACGGACCCGCCGCCTTCGAGCAACTGCTCGTGCAGGACATCGATCGTTTCGGCACGGCATTCGTCGAACAGCTCGCCACCTTCGCGCTCCGCCGCGTGATGACCGTGGACGACATGGAAGCCGTGAGGTCCGTCGCCGCAGCCAGCAGGAAGGCGGATTACCGATTGCAGTCCATCATCGAAAACTTCGTTGCGTCCGGGCTTTTCCAAAAGCGCTGAGGCGTTCACATCCGGGCATCCCATGAACAAAATGATCACCAGATCCACCTTTGGCTTCTTCCGCTCACTTCTGAACAGCACTCGAAACACGAACACAATCATGCGCGCCTTCCTTCTCGCCCTCGTCGGTTTGCTTTCCTCGGCCCGGGCGATCGACGTTTACATCGTCGCCGGCCAGTCCAATGGCTGGCGGCTCAGCCATCTCGCCCCGGCTGCGGGCGGCACCGGGCCTGCGGTGCATTATTTCGGGATGAACTGTGTGTCGGAGCCGGATGCGGCGAAGCTCACAGCGCTGCCCGGCCTCAGTGAAGACACGATGGGCTACGGTCTCGCCAAGGCGATGCGGGACGCGGCGGGAAAGGAGATCGTCTTCGTCCAATATTGCCGCTGCGGTGCGCCGGTCACGGCCCGGGCGGCGAACAGTTGGTTTCCCGGCGAAGATCCGGCCAATGGGAAGACCTACGACGAAGGCCTGTTCTCCAAGTTTGAAAAATACATCCACACCGCAAAGGAGCAGGTCGAGAAACTCCCCGGTGGCAAATGGGAAGTGAAGGGCCTCATCTGGCATCAGGGCGAAGCGGACATCGCGACCGACAAGGCAGTGTTCGAGCGCGACCTGCGCAACGTCTTCGCGCGATTCCGCAGCCAGTTCGGCGCTCGCCTGCCAATCGTCGCCGGCCACATCCGTGACCTTGGCGAAAAGCAACGGGGCGTGAACGCCGTGCTCGACAAGGTCGCCACCGGTGATCCGCTGATGCTCACTGTGCCGCTCGATGGCGTGACGTACGAACCGGACGGCAAGGACGGCCAGCCAAACGTCCACATCAACCGCGAGGGCTGTCACTTGCTCGGTGCGAAAATGGCAGTGGCTCTCGGCAGGCTGAGCCTCGCCGCCGAAGTGACCGCCGCGGGCGGCAAGGTCGAGATGGGACCGGAAGGGCTCGTGGCGATCGACCTCTACAACGGCAACAATCCCCTCAAGGGCAAAGGCGGCAGGAATGAGGCCATCACCGACACGTGGCTCGCCAAACTGACCGACCTCAAGTCCATCCGCCGGCTCGACCTCGCCAACTGCGCCATCACCGACGCAGGAATGCGCCACCTCGCAGGTCTCACTTCCATCGAGGAACTCAACCTCACCCTCACCGCCGTCACTGATGCCGGCCTCGCCCACCTTGGCGGTTTGACCCGCCTTCGTTCCCTCGGACTCGCCTCCACCGAATGCACCGGCAGCGGCTTCGCGCATCTCAAGGGCCTCAAGCAACTCGAGAACGTCAACTTCCATCACACCCCGTTCAACGACGCGGGACTGAAAGCCGTCTCCGAGGTTGGCCTCTCCGGCCGGCTGTGGTTCGGCCACACCAAGTTCACGGACGCCGGCGCCATGCACCTCGCCGCGCTGCGCCAGATGAAGATCTGCGGCCTCGGCAGCAAGGAAACGGCCAGCACTGGGGAAGCCGTCGCCGTGCTCGTGGGGCTGCCGCAACTGGAGGACCTGTCATTGCTCGACAATCAGGCCTCGCCCGAAGGCATCGCTCACGCCGCCAGGATTTCCACCCTCCGTCGCCTCGATGTTTCTTACGCCCCGAAAGCCGACGACGCATCGCTGAAACAAATCGCCGGCCTGCCAAAACTGGCGGAGCTCTCCATCGGTGGCTCGGCCTTCATCACCGGCGACGGCCTGCTCGCCCTGGCCGGAGCGCCCAGCCTGAAGAAGGTGACCGTGGGCAAAATGAAGAACGTGACCCCCGAGGCGATCGAGGCATTGAAGAAAAAACGCCCGGACATCGAAATGGTGACGAAATAGCCGAGGGCGACGAGACCGCGAGGACTCACGAATCGACGGCTGCTGCCGAGAGGAAGCAGCCCGCCACGCCCATGGCCGCGAGCATCGAAGCGCAGCCAACGAAGCGTTGATCAGGAGCCATCGGGCAGGAAAGGATACGCCCATGACCAAACCCGCCTCCGCGGTTGTGCGCTTTCTTCGGAGATCATCCTGGCAGGCGTTCTCGCGTCGCTCGGCTCTCGCCGCCTTGCTGCTCGCTCCGCTCACCGCGCTGAACGGTGCCGATGCTTCCGCGAAGAAGCCCACCTTCGCGCTGCCTGACAAGAATGCGAACACGGCCATCCCCGGACTCTACGACTTGAGCAAGGACATCAGCGAAAGCCACGACCTCGCAGCGGCGCAGCCCGAACGCGCGAAGCAACTGCAAGCGGACCGGGCCAAGCGGCGCAAGCATGTCATCTGGGCCAGGCCGATCTGGGAGGTAGAACCTAAGGCTGCGAACGACGCGCCGTGATCATGGATGCACCCGCGACGATGAAACCCACACGCACCATGTCCCACTCTTCGATGAACGCAGCCTGCCTTCGAGCGGCGAGCATCGCCTTGGTGCTCGCACCTGTCGTTTTCCTTCATGCGGCGTCCGCACCCGAGCCGTTGCGCTACAACCGCGACATCCGGCCCATCCTTTCGGACAACTGCTTCGCATGCCACGGGCCGGACAAGGCGAATCAGAAAGCCGGGCTGCGGCTCGATGTGCGCGAGGTGGCGGTTGCACCGGTGAAGTCGGGCGACACTGCGATCGTTCCAGGAAAGGTGAGCGAGAGCACGCTGGTCGCGCGCATTCTCACAGACGACGCGGACGAGATCATGCCGCCGCCGAAGTCGCACAAGAAGCTCACGGCGGCGCAGAAGGAGACGCTGAAGCGGTGGGTCGCCGAGGGCGCGGCGTATGAGAAGCACTGGGCTTTTGTGCCAGTGCAGACGGTGAAGGTGCCGGCAGCGGCGGATTTTCCGAAGGCGGATGCGGTGCTGCTGAAGTGGCCTCACAACGAGATCGACCGGTTCATTTTGCAGAAGCTCACGGAGAATGGATTGAAGCCTTCGCCGCGTGCGGAGGCGTCCACACTGGCGCGGCGCATCGCGCTCGATCTCACGGGTCTTCCGCCGCGCGCGGAACTGCTGAAGCGTTTCGATGCGGCGAAGATTGATGATTACATCACCGCGAATTTTGCCTCGCCGCACTATGGCGAGCGCATGGCGGTGGACTGGCTGGATGCAGCCCGCTTTGCCGACACGCAGGGCTACCAGAACGATCCAGATCAGGACATGCATCCGTGGCGTGACTGGGTCATCGGGGCGTTCAACAGGAACATGCGCTTCGACGAGTTCACCATCGAGCAGCTCGCCGGCGATCTGCTGCCGCAGGCGACGCTGGAGCAGAAAGTCGCGACCGGTTTTCATCGCAACCACAGGGTGAACCGGGAGGGTGGCATCATCGCGGCGGAATTCATCGCCGAGTACACCGCCGACCGCGTGGATGGGCCAGACTTTCAACTGCGCACGCTGTCACGATCACAAGTTTGATCCTTTCACGCAGAAGGATTTTTACAGTCTCAAGGCGTTCTTCGCGAATGTCGGCGAGCAGGGCGAAGGCACGCAGGATTCCATCACAATTCCATCGCCGGACATTGAGCGGCGAGTGAAGCCCCTGCAAAAACAGGTGGCTGATTTGCAGGACAAACTTGCCAGGCAGAATATCGCCGAAGCGGACGTGCGCGCGTGGGCGGATCGGCTCGTGAAACAACGAGTCGCGTGGCAGCCATTCGAGATCAGCAATCTGTCCGCGCCGCAGGGAAAGCCGAAGGCGGCGGGCGATGCGCGCGCCTTCGATCTCAGCCTCGTGAATCGCGAGAACAAACCCATCGTCGCCACGGTGAAAGTGCCCGCGGGCAAGAAGATCACGGCGCTACGCGTGGAGTGCTCCGCGGAATCCGACGACGCCCGCGTCACGCTGGGAGGCGTGCTTGTGCAGCAGGGCAGGAAAAAGACCCTCGACATGCTGGGTGCGGTGGAAGGCGCGTCTTTGAAGGCAGCCGAGGCCGATCGCGCTTTTGAGGGAGGCCGCAAAGCGAACGTCACGCTCCAACCCGGACCCAACAAACCGCCGGAGGCGCTCGTGTGGCAGCTCGCCGCACCGCTCGAGGCGAAGAAGGCAAACGAGACGGTTGATTTTTCCATCACAGTCACCGCGAGCGGACGCGAGACCGGGTGGCGCCTGCTTTACCCGGCACCTACGCGGCGAACTGCCTGCTCGCCCGCCGGCTCGCCGAGCGCGGCGTGCGATTCATCCAGCTCTACCATCGCGGCTGGGATCAGCACGCGGCGTTGCCGAAGGGCATCAGGAGCCAGTGCTACGACACCGATCAGTCCACCGCCGCGCTCATCACCGACTTGAAGGAGCGCGGACTTTTCGAGGACACGCTCGTCGTGTGGGGCGGTGAATTTGGCCGTACCGTGTATTCGCAGGGCGCGCTTACCGCGGACAACTACGGACGCGATCACCACCCGCGCTGCTACAGCCTGTGGGTCGCCGGCGCAGGCATCAAACGCGGCCACGTCATCGGCCAGACGGACGACTACAACTACAACATCGTGAAGGATCCGGTTCACATCCACGATCTCAACGCCACGCTGCTGCAGCAACTCGGCGTCCACCACGAAGCCTTCACCTACCCCCACCAAGGCCGCGACTACCGCCTCACCGATGTCCACGGGAATGTCGTGAAGGACATGCTGGCGTAGGCGGGTGATTGCGCCGCTGATTCGATCTGTCAGAGCGAAGGAACCGCTCCGCCCGCTGTCCGAATCGCCTCGCAGGGTGCTGTTCCTCGAAGCATGCCCGCCACCTTCCTCGCAACCAATTCCCCGCCATGCAACCCTGTCTGATCCTCGCCCTCCTGCTCCTCTGCCAGACGGCGTTTCAGGTCATCGCCGCCAAAGCGGAGAGGCCCAACATCGTCGTCATCCTCAGCGACGACTACGGCTACGGCAGCGCCAGGTGCTACGGTGCGAATCCCAAGCTGGTGAAAACGGCGGCCATCGATCGTCTCGCTGCGGAAGGGCGGCGCTTCACGGATGCGAACACGACTTCATCCGTCTGCTCGCCGACGCGCTATTCGCTGATCACGGGGCGCTACTGCTGGCGCACTTCGCTGAAGCACGAGGTGCTGAGCACCTTCGCACCGCTGCACATCGAGACGGCTCGGCTCAATATGGCGTCGCTGCTGAAAAAGCATGGCTACGCCACGGCGGCGGTCGGCAAGTGGCATCTCGGCTACGGCACCGCGGATGATTCGCCAAAGTGGCGTCCGGATTATTTGGCGGAGCTTTCGCCGGGGCCGCTCGATATCGGATTCGACTATCACTTCGGCGTGCCGAGCAATCACGGCGACCTCACGGGCGTCTTCGTGGAGAACCGATTCGTGTATGGACTGCGCTCGGGGAAAAATCCCGCGGGCATGAAGATCGCCGCGCCCGTGCCGGACCCGGATGATTTCAAGGCGACCTACACCGGGGAAGACATGGAGAACGGCAACGGCAGGGCGATCCTCGACTTCGACGCGCCGCGCCGGAAGAACGAGCGCGTGATGAAAGTGCTCACCGACAAGGCGACGGCGTGGATGCAGCAGCAGCCGAAGGACAAGCCGTTCTTCCTCTATTTCACACCCGTCGCGGTGCATAACCCTGTGACGCCCGACAAGGACATCGCCGGCCAGAGCAAGGCGGGACTCTACGGCGACTGGATTCACGAACTCGACCGCAGCGTGGGTCGCATCCTCGACACGCTCGACAAGATGGGCGTTGCCAAGGACACGCTCGTGATTTTCTCCAGCGACAATGGCGGCGTCTTCAAACCCGAGAATGACAAGCTGCTGCAGACCGCCGCTTTCAAGGCCGGCTTGCGCGTGAATGGCGACTTGCGCGGCGGCAAGCTCGACGTGTGGGAGGGCGGGTTCAAGGTGCCGTTCATCGTGCGCTGGCCGGGCCACGCTCAGGCGGGATCGGTGTGCAAGGAGATGATCAGCATCGCGGACATCGTCGCGACGACGGCGGCGGTGGTCGGCGAGGATTTGCCCGCAGCGTCGAAGGCCGCGGAGGACAGCTTCAGTTTTCTTCCCGCAATTCTCGGTGATCCTTTGAAGCCGATCCGCGAGGACATGATCGTCCACAGCTCCGACGGCGTCTTCGCGATTCGCAGAGGACCGTGGAAATGGATCGAGGGCGTGCCCGTGGACGAGATCAAAGCCGGTGCACGCAAGGCGCATGCTGATCAATTTCGCGCGCAGCTCTACAACACGCACAACGATCCAGCCGAGGCGAAGGACGTGAGCGCGGAGCATCCCGAGATCGTCGCGGAACTGCGTGCGCTGCTGAACCGGTACCGCGACGGTGGCTACAGCCGCGAGCTTCCGCCCGCCGGTGTGAAGCCAGCCGCGGCCAAAGTCGCATCGCTCCCGCCGCTCGCAGGCACGGTCATCCTGGACGAGCCGCTCGCTGCACTGCCGGCGAAGCCGTGGACCACTTCGAAGGGCGAGTGGCAGGCGAAGGACGGCGGCGTGTGGGGCGGGCAGAAGGGCAAGGAGGAGCAGGCGGCAACGATGCGAGCACCGCTCGCGCTCGGCGACGGGACGATGGATTTCGAGATCAATCTGAAAGGCGCAAACCGCATATCGCTGCGCGTCGAGTGGGGCGACAAGAAGGGCAGCTACCGTTTCGTCATCTCGCGCACGTCGCTGGAAATCGCGAAGAACCCGACGCAGGGCGAGAGCAAGGACGCCGTCGAGCAACTCGCACGCAAACCGCTCAAGCTCGAAGCCGGGCACTGGTATCCGGTGCGGATTACTTTTCACGGCAACGAGGTCATCGCGCAGGTGAACGACACGACGGTGAAAGCCACGCACGCCAAGTTTGCCGAAAAGAAAACCGCCGCGAACTTCCTCGTCTTCGGCGACGGCGCGGGCTTCCGCAGCGTGAAAGCCGTCAAGTGACGCGCATTGCTTCCGCCCGACTGCGCACGAGAATCCCATCCATCCTCCACACCTCATGATGAAATTCCCCATGCTCCGCATTTTCACCATCGCAGTGCTTTTCGTGTCCTCCGCTGCGCTGGCAGCGGATCGTCCAAACATCCTCTGGCTCGTCTGCGAAGACTCGAACGTGAACTGGTTCGGCTGCTACGGAAACCCGGAGGCGAAGACGCCGAACATTGATGCGTTTGCGAAGCAGGGCTTCCGCTACACGCACGTGTTTGCGAGCGCGCCGGTGTGTGCAGCGCAGCGGAGCACGTGGATCACGGGGATTAATTCCATCTCGATGGGCACGCACCCGATGCGCAGCCGCTACGCGATCCCGCACGACCAGATCAAATATTACCCCGACCATCTCCGCGCGGCAGGCTACTTCACCGCGAATCACTCGAAGACGGACTACAACATCGGCGGTCGCGAGGACGGTGCGTGCTGGGACAGCAACAAGGCGAATGCGTGGGAACTGCGGAAGCCCGGACAGCCATTTTTCCAAGTGATCAACTTCGGCGAGTCGCACGAAAGCCAGGCCCATGGCGATGTGACCAAGACCCGCCACTCACCGGGTGAAGTGACCCCGGGCAAATACCACCCGGATGAGATGGGCATCCGCCAGAACTACGCGAAATATTATGACGCGGTGGAGAACATGGACAAATCGATCGGCAAAGCGCTGGCCGATCTCGAAGCGACCGGACTCGCAGAGGACACGATCGTGATTTTCAACTCGGACCACGGCGGCGTGCTGCCGCGCAGCAAGCGCTACCTTTTCGACAGCGGCATCCATGTGCCGCTCATCGTGCGCATCCCGGAAAAGTGGAAGCATCTCCGGCCCGCCGGGAAGCCGGGCAAGACGGTGGACCGTCTCGTGAGCTTCCTCGATTTGCCAAAGACGTGGCTGAGCCTCACGGGCTCCGAAGTGCCGGCGGTCATGCAGGGCCGTGTCTTCCTCGGCACGAAGGCGGAGCCGGAGCCGGAACATGTGTTCAGCTTCCGCGAGCGCATGGACGAGCGCTTCGATAATCAGCGCGCCGTGCGCGACAAACGGCATGTCTATATCAAGAACTACATGCCCTATGTGGTGTGGGGGCAGCACCTGAATTACCTCTGGAAAATGGTGGCGATGCAGACGTGGGAGGATGCGTTCAAGCATGGCCGGACGAATGAAATCACGGGGCGTTTTTTCACAACCAAGCCCGTGGAGGAACTCTACGACATGCAGACGGACCCGGACAACGTGGTGAATCTCGCCGACTCGCCGGAGCACCGGCAGACGCTCGAAAAAATGCGCGCCGCGCTGCGCGAATGGCAGCTCAACATTCACGATACCGGCCTGCTGCCCGAGGCCGAGCGCGTGCGTCGTGCGAACGACAATAACACGACCATCTACCAGATGGTGCGCGACCCGAGGCTCTACGACCTGCCCGCGTATCTCGACGCCGCCGACCTGGCGCTGGCGAGGAATCCGGCGAACAAGGCGCGCTTCGTCGAGATGCTCGCGAGCAAAGACTCGGGCATTCGTTATTGGGGTGTCATCGGATTCCTCATGCTGGGCAAGGCGGACGCGACGACGCAGGCCGCGCTCGAACGCGTGCTGCGTGACGATTGCGGGGAAGTGCGCGCGATGGCCTCGTGGGTTTTGATCGAATCGGGCAACCCCGCAAAGGCCCGTGAGGCGCTCGCTGAACTCGTGAGGGCGCATGTTCCGGCGACTTTGCTCGCGCTCAACGCGATTGACTGGTCGCGCGATGAAATCGCTCCGTATGTGAGCGCGATCGATGCGCTCGCCAAGGGCAGTCAGAAGCTCATCGAGTATGAGCTGCGCATGGTGGAACTCCTCCGCGAATCGCACGGCATCAAAAGCCCGACAGGGACGAAAGACGCGCTGAAGCGTCGGCAGCAGAAGAACCTGAAAAAGGATCTGTAGGCCCGACGATACCGCCGCAGTCTTTCCCCGGAACATGAAACGGACACTCGTCATGTTTGCCGCATGGATGCTGGCGGCACCTGCGACGCGGTGTGCGGCGGAGACCGTGCGAGCCACCAAGCCGAACGTCCTCTTCATCCTCGTGGATGACATGGGTTGGGGCGACCCTTCATGTTACGGCGGGGCAGGCGTGGCGACTCCGGCGATGGACCGGCTCGCGCGCGAAGGGACGCGGTTCACGCAGTTCTATGTGGCATCGCCGATTTGCTCGGCGTCGCGCTGCGGGTTCATCACGGGGAAATTTCCCGCGCGTTCGCGCATCACGGGCTATCTGCAGACGCGCGCGGGCAACCGTGAATGCGAGCAGGCTGACTTTCTCGATCCGAAGGCGCCGACGTTTGTGCGGGCATTCAAACAGGCAGGCTATTCCACCGCGCACATCGGCAAGTGGCACCTCGGCGGCGGGCGCGATGTGACTGACGCGCCGAAGTTTTCCGCATACGGCTACGACCTCGGGCTCGGCACCTACGAGAGCCCCGAACCCGCTGCGCGGCTCGGACTGAAGAGCATGCCGTGGGGCACCGAACTCGAGCCGCAACAGGTCGCGCGCCACGACCGGACGCGCTGGATGGTGGATCAGACGATCGCATTTGCGAAGCAGCACGCCGCGCAGCCGTGGCTGGTGAACCTTTGGTTCGACGATGTGCATACGCCGCATCGTCCATCCGCGGAGCAGCGCACCAAGGCGGGCGATGGCAAAGGCACGGTCGAATTTCGCGCCGTGCTGCAGGAGACGGATCGCGAGATTGGCCGCCTGCTCGACGCGCTGCACGATCTCGGGATGGATGCGAACACGCTCGTGATCCTATCCGGCGACAACGGCCCGGAGCCGTCCTTCAACCGCGCGCGCACCGGCGGCATGCGCGGGATGAAGTGGAGCCTCCACGAAGGCGGCATCCGCACGCCGCTCATCGCGCGATGGCCCGGCGTGGTGCCTCCCGGTGTCGTGAATGAAACGACCGTTTTGGCTGGCGTGGACTTCTTCCCGACACTCTGCGGCCTCGCAAACGTGCCCGGTCCTGCTGACGCCGCATTCGATGGCGAAGATCTCTCCGCGATCTTCCGCGGCGCGAAATCCCCGCGCACGAAACCGCTGCTGTGGGAATACGGACGAAAGCCGCAGCCCGAAGGGAAAGGCGGCATCCGCACTTTCCCCTACCCGCGCGAGCCGGATGCAAAGTCGCCGAACGTCGCCATTCGCGACGGCGACTGGAAACTGCTCATCAACGCCGATGGCACCGGCGCGGAACTCTACGATCTCGCCACCGACCGCAACGAAACCCATAATCTCGCCTTCGAAAAACCCGACATCACCAAACGCCTCACGGACGCCGCGCTGACGTGGCGCAAATCACTCCCATGAAATTGCTCTCCATCCTCTCGACACTCCTGTTCACGCTCTGTGCCTCCAGCCACGGCGCAACGAAACCCAACATCATCGTCATCCTCGTGGATGACATGGGATTCGCCGACATCGGCTGTTACGGCTCGGAAATCCCCACACCAAATCTCGACGCACTCGCGGCGAATGGCGTGCGCTTCACGCAATTCTACAACACCGCGCGGTGCTGCCCCACGCGCGCGGCGCTGCTCACGGGCCTGTATTCGCATCAGACGGGCGTCGGGCACATGATGGAGGACAAGGGCGTGCCAGGCTATCAAGGGCATCTCAATGACTCGTGCGTGACCATCGCGGAAGTGCTGAAGCCCGCAGGGTACTTCACCGCGATGTCGGGCAAATGGCACGTCGGTCAGCACGCGGGCGTCGCGCCGTGGACGCGCGGTTTTGATCGCAGTCTCAATGCCGCGGCGGGTGGATTTTATTTTCCCACGCATCCGCGCGCGGAGCTTTTCCTGAACGGCGAGAAGATCGCGAACGATGACAAGCGGCTGCCGCACGACTGGTATTCCACCGACCTGTGGACGACGTTCGGACTGAAGTTCATCGACGAGGCGCTTGCGGAAAAGAAGCCGTTCTACCTCCACCTCTGCCACAACGCGCCGCACTTCTCGCTGCAGGCGCCGGCGGAGGACATCGCGAAGTTCCGCGGCAAATACAAGGCGGGCTGGGGCGCGATTCGCGACGCGCGTTATGCGAGGCAGAAGGAACTCGGGATCATCGACAAGGCGTGGGACAATTCGCCGCGACCGGAGGATGTGAAAGTGTGGGCTGACGTGTCGGCGGAGGAGCAGGATCGCTTCGACAACATCATGGCTGTGTATGCCGCCGTCGTGAATCACATGGACAAAGCCGTGGGCGATCTCGTCGCGGGCCTGAAGCAGCGCGGCGTATTCGACAACACGCTCATCCTTTTCATGAGCGACAACGGCGGCAACGCGGAGTCCGGCCCGAATGGCAAGACCGTCGGCGATCCGTCGCAGGGCAGGAGCGACTGGTTCTGCGGCGAGAGCTGGGCATTCGTGGAAAACACGCCATTCCGCAGATTCAAGCACTTCAATCACGAGGGCGGCATCGCGTCGCCGCTCATCGCGCATTGGCCCAACGGTGTGAATGTAAATCATCACGGAACCAGGACAGGGAACTTCTCTCGCGAAGCTCCCGGCGGTCCGCTCTGCCATGAGCCGACCCATCTCATCGACGTTATGTCCACATGTGTGGCAATCAGCGGCGCGACCTATCCGAAAGAATTCAACGGGCACGCGATCACTCCGATGGAAGGAAGGAACCTGGTGAGGCTCTTCTGGGGCGGCAAGTTGGAGCGCGACGCGCTCTTCTGGGAGCACGAGGGCAACGCCGCGGTCCGCGTGGGGGATTCGAAGCTCGTGCGCTTCGGCCGTAACGGCGCGTGGGAACTTTACGACATGAAGAAGGATCGCACCGAGCTGCACGATCTCGCCGCGACGCAGCCGGAGAAAGTGAAAGAGCTCGCCGCCAAATGGGAAACCTGGGCCGGGCGCGCACACGTGACGCCGTATCCCGGCGGTGAAGGAGTCGGGAAGGGCAAAGGCAAGAAGAAGGCCGAAGCTGCAAATTCCAAGGCGGACGAGAAGTAATGGGATTGGTCCGGTCCTGTTGCCAGATGGCGGCGCAAGACTGGAAAGTAGCGTAGCTCTCCCGGGCTGCGCGGGTGAATCCGCCCGGGGAGCCTCGTGTTGCGCAGCTTGGGAGAGCTACGCTACGCGACCCCGCCGCCGCCTGCATTCAGGCATTCGGTCTGAATGAATCGTACAAGCCAGCCCTTTCCTCTCGATAAAGCGATCAACCTAGATCCGGCGATGAAATGAACCGCGGATTGCGGGCATGGACGCGGATCGAGGAAGTTACGAAGTCGGAAGCGCGGAAACTCCGTTCACCCGATGGGTGAGAGTGAACAGAGCGGCAACTCCTTGGAAATCGGCGTTGATCCGCGCAATCCGCGGTTTCCATTCCCGACTTTGGGATCAATCCCCCGTCCGCCGTCCAAGGGACTTCCCGCTGCGTCGCCGCAATACCCGCATGACTTCGCCGAGAACGCTCACCGCGATTTCCGCGGGCGAATCTGCGCCGAGATCGAGGCCGATGGGCGCGTGAATGTTTTTGAACTTCTCGTCCGGTATGCCCTGCGCGCGCAGTTCATCAAAGACGCGCCGCACCTTGCGCGCACTGCCGATCATGCCCACGTAGCCGGCACCCGGATGCGCCAGGGCCGCGGCGAGCGCGTCGCGGTCCAGTTGGAAATTGCGGCTCACCAGCACCAGCGCCTCGTCGGGTCGCCACGGGTGCGCGGCGATGAAGTCCGCCGGTGAACCCGCCTGGCGCACATGCGCATCGCAGGCGGTCACCAACCCGGCGCGATCGTCCAGGGCCGTCACATGCCATCCGCACTCGCGTGCCATTTTGCAGATCGCCTGCCCGCAATGTCCCGCGCCCACGACCACGATGGCCTCGCGCAATGCCTGCGGCTCCAGCAGCAGCGTCACCTCGCCGCCGCAGATCGCGCCGAAGGACTGCGGGCTTTCCTCGTGCAGCGGATAGGTTTTGAGCACGGGCTGTTTCGTCTTCAATGCCGCCAGCGCATCCGCCACGGCGATCGCCTCGAATTTCCCCCCGCCCACCGTGCCGATGATACGCCCGTCTGCGAAGATCAGCGCCTTTGCGCCTGCCTCCCGCGGCACCGAGCCGCGCACGGCGGCGACGGTGGCGAGCACACACGGTTCGCGGCGTTCGCGTGCGGCGAGCAGTTCACGGAGCAGGAACTCATCGGTCATCAACGCGCGATGGTGGCCTCGATCTGCCCGTGCGGTTCGTCGGTCGGCACGAACACCTCGTTGCGGTTCTCGCGATTGAACGGCGCCAGGTTGATCAGCAGGCAATGCAGGTTCGGCATCGCGATGGTGATCTGCGAAATCTCCGGGCAAGCCTTGAGCGCCGCGCCGCCCATTTCCCAGATCGTCGCCTGCACCGAAGGACTGTAGTTTTCCGCGAACGGCACGATCATCGCCTGGAGGATCGCGGCGTTCGCGGCCTGGAAGCTCACGGGTTCTCCTGACCAGAGCCAGCGCGCGCTCATCGAGGTCGCGAGGATGCGGTCGTGCGTCTCGGGCAGCGTCGTGAGCTCGCACTTCGGATACGCCGCGAAGCCGGAGCCGATGCTCTTCAGGATCACGTAGTCGCGCACCCCGGACTCGAGCCGGCTTTCATTCGCGTCCAGCACGAGAGAAGTGAATGGGCGGGCGCGATCCGTCTGCGAAAAGCTGTGAGCATGCGGCCTGCCCCCGACGCTCAGGCGGCTCCACACGCGTTCGTCCAACTCCACGGTGACACGTTTCACCTGCGGGTATTTGCGGAGAAAATGCCCGGCCAACGCCTGCGCGAACGGCTCGTTGTCGTGCCCGAGATGCTCGTGCGCGAGGACGTTCACCGTGTTCTTCATCGTGTCGGTCGGCACCACGAGCGAGTTGTCCGCCTGCGTGTAACTCGCCTCGAAATCGCCATCGAGCGCGACCTTGGCGCTGAGTTCCTTGATGGTGTGCGTGGTGCCGTCGCGGAACACCTTGAGCACGCGCACGCGGGCTTTGCCGTAGTTCTGCGAGATGAGTTTCACGGTCGGTGGGTTTCTTTGCCTTGTCACCGTACCGGCGCGGCGGCAGAAAGAGAATCGAAAAGCCGTGGCCACCACGCTCGCCCATCTCAACACCTGCGCTGCCGAAGAATTCGTCTGCCTCGTCGGCCCCGTGTTCGAGCATTCGCCGTGGATCGCCGCGGCGGTCGCGGATGCGCGCCCTTTTGCATCGCGCGAGATCCTTCACGCGGCGATGTGTGAAACCGTGCGCGCCGCGGCGGAGGGGCGCCGGCTCTCCCTCATCCGGGCGCACCCGGACCTCGTGGGCCGCGCCATTCTGACGGCGGAATCGAATCGCGAGCAGGCCGGCGCCGGGTTGATGCAACTCACGCCGGAAGAAACCGCGCTCTTCGATCGTTACAATTCGCAATACAAGGCGCGCTTCGGTTTCCCGTTCGTCATCTGCGCGCGCAAGAATAAGAAGGACGCGATCCTGCGGGCATTCCCCGAGCGTCTCGCGCATACACGCGAAGAGGAGATTGCCGCGGCATTGGATCAGATTTTCCAGATCGCGACCCTCCGCCTTGCCGACCTGATTCCATGAGCGCCAAACTTTCCACCCACGTCCTCGACCTCACAAGCGGCCGGCCCGCCGTCGGCATGGCCATCGAACTTTTTCGCGGCGGCACGCTGGTGAAGAAAGTCGTGACGAACGCCGACGGTCGCACCGATGCGCCGCTGCTCACCGCGGCTGAAATGGCCGCGGGCGAATACGAACTCGTCTTTCACCTCGGCGACTACTTCGGCGCGCGCACGTTTCTCGACCGCGTTCCGGTGCGCTTCAGGATCGCCGATGCGGCGGCCAGCTACCACGTCCCGCTCCTTTGCTCCCCATGGGCCTACAGCACCTATCGCGGGAGTTAAAGAAAGTGACACAGTGCGTCCCGCCTGTGCCAGCGTTGGCCGGGCGAAGGCTCTCCCAATTACTCACGGCGATCCTGATCGGGGAGGCTGTTGTGTTTCTCACCCCGGCACTGGCGGGACGCGCTGTGCCACTTTCTTATCCGCGTCAATCCGCGTAATCCGCGATTCAAAATGTCTTTTTCTTCTTCAGCAAAAACGGTCATGCGCTGCTGCGATGAACTCGGCGCGGTCAGCGACGAGTCCGGGCGGCTCACGCGCACGTTTCATTCGCCCGCGATGCGAAGGGCAAACCGGCTGGTCGGCTCGTGGATGCGCGCCGCGGGTTTGGAAGTGCGCGAGGACGCCGCCTTCAATCTCCTCGGGCGCTGGCCCGGCACCCGGCGTGCGGCGAAGACGCTCCTGCTCGGATCGCATCTCGATACGGTTCGCGACGCCGGGAAATACGATGGCCCGCTGGGAGTGCTCGTCGCACTGGCTGCCGTGAAGCACTTGAAAGAGCGCGGCGTGACGCTGCCATTCCATGTCGAGATAGCCGGTTTCAGCGACGAGGAGGGCGTGCGCTACCAGACGACCTACCTCGGCAGCCGCGCGCTGGCGGGGACGCTCACCCGCGCGGATCTCTCGCGTGTCGGGGGAAATGGCATCGAGCGTGCGCGGCGCCCGCGCGGTGAATTTCTCGCCTATGCCGAGGTCCACATCGAGCAAGGGCCCGTGCTCGAACAGCGGAGTCTTCCCGTGGGCGTCGTGAACACGATCGCGGGCCAGAGCCGCCTGCGAGTCGAATTTCGCGGCGAAGCCGGGCACGCCGGCACCACTCCGATGCACCTGCGCCACGACGCGCTCTGCGGTGCGGCGGAACTCGCTCTCGCCGCCGAGCGCTGCGGCGTGCTGGCCACGGTCGGCAAACTTTCCGTGGAACCTGGCGCGAGCAATGTCATCCCCGGCTGCGTCGAACTCACGCTCGACGTTCGCCATCAGCGCGATGCGCGAAGGTGCGCGGCGGTCCGCGCGTTGCAGACGAAAGCCCGTGACATCGCGAGGCGGCGCGGACTCCGGCTCACGTGGACGACGGTGCAGGAGACCGACGCGGTGTCATGCGATCCGAAGCTGTCGCGTCTGTTCGCCAGGTGCGTCGCAGCCCGCGGGCACGAGGTGCTCACGCTGCCCAGCGGCGCGGGTCACGACGCCGCGGCGCTCTCCGCGGTTTGTCCGGTGGCGATGCTTTTCGTCCGCTGCAAGGGCGGCATCAGCCACAATCCCGCGGAGTCGGTGAAGACCGCCGATGTCGCCGTCGCCATCGGCGTGCTGGCCGATTTCATCCAATCCCTCGCAAGCCGTCATGGCTGACTTCGACCTTCTCATTCGCGGCGCCTCGCCGCATCCGGCAATCGGCATCGCCGCCGGGAAGATCGTCGCATTCACCGGGGGCTCGGCGCGCGAGGTGGTGGATGCGTCGGGCCTGCTTGCATTGCCCGGCCTGGTGGACGCCCACGTTCATTTCAACGATCCTGGCCGCGCCGATTGGGAAGGGTGGGGCACGGGTTCGCGCGGCGCGCTCGCGGGCGGAGTCACGACCGTGTGCGACATGCCGCTGAACTCCACGCCGCCGGTCGTCACCGTCGCGGCATTCGATGCAAAGCGCGCCGCGGCCGAGGCGCAATCGCTCTGCGACTTCGCGCTGTGGGGCGGCCTCGTGCCCGGCCATACCGATGATATCGAGCCGCTCGCCGCGCGCGGCGTGATGGGCTTCAAGGCGTTCATGGCGCACAGCGGCATCAATGATTTTCCGAAGGCCGATCTCGCCACGTTGCGCGCGGGGATGCGCCGTGCCGCCGCGCTCCGACTTCCGGTCTCCGTTCACGCCGAACTCGATCGCGATTCGCCGCGCACGGGCACCGGCGTCCGCGATTTCCTCGCGTCGCGTCCGGCGGAAATGGAAACCGACGCCATCCGCGCGGCGCTCGATCTCGCAGGCGAGACGGGCTGCGCGCTGCACGTCGTCCACGTCAGCACCGCGCGTGGCATCGAACTCATCACCGAGGCGAAGGCGAAAGGCGTCAACGTCACGGCGGAAACCTGCACGCACTACCTCGTCTTCACCGGCGGGGACATGGAGCGGCTCGGCGCGGTGGCGAAGTGCGCGCCGCCGATGCGCGACGAATCGAATCGCCTCGCGCTCTGGCAACTTCTGAGGGCCGGCCACATTGACACGATTGGCAGTGATCACTCGCCGTCGCCGTGGTCGCTGAAATCCAATCGGGATTTTTTCAAGGTATGGGGCGGCATTTCCGGCATTCAGCATCTGCTCCCGGTGCTCCTCGACGCCGGACTCGAGCCCACTGCGCTCGCCCGTCTCGCTGCAGAAAATCCCGCGCAGCGATTCCAACTGCGGGGCAAGGGCCGCATCGAGATCGGTGCGGATGCCGACCTCGCGCTGGTCGGGATGGGCGGCGCGCATGAGATCACGGCGGATTCGCTTTTCTATCGTCATCGTCATTCGCCCTACGTCGGCCGCCGCGTCCGCGCACGCGTGCGCCGTACGATTCTGCGTGGGCAAACGGTGTTCGAGGATGGTAGCATCACCGCGAAAGCACACGGCCAACTCATCCAACCCACTGCATGAACTTCCCCCCCGGCTCCACCCGCACGGTCATCCAGCCCCGCTACGCGGTCATCGCGCCCGACAGCCGCGTGTCGAGCGTGATTCCGGGCTGGAGCGGCTGCGCGGCGCAAGTGCAAATCTCCGCCGCGATGGGCGCGGGCCTCGTGCAGCTTCTCGTGGATGTGCCAAGGGCCGGCGCGGCAGCCGGCGCGACCGGTGAAGATGAAATGCTGCTGTACATCGTCAGCGGCGCGTGTTCGTTGAACGGGCGCAAGTTGTCCGCGGGCCACTTCGCGTTTCTGCCGCCGGGAACGGACTTCGCATTGCGCGGTGCGGCGAAGGCGACGCAGTTGGTGATTTTCCAAAAGCGTTACGAGCCGCTCGCCGGTCAGACCGCACCGGGAGCGGTTTTCGGCGACGCCGCGAAAATCAAATCCGCTCCATTCCTCGGCGACCCGAACGCGCGCCTGCAAATGCTCCTGCCCGACACGCCCGCGTTCGACATGGCGGTGAACATTTTCACCTACGACCCCGGCGCGACGCTGCCCTTTGTCGAGTCGCACATCATGGAGCACGGGATGCTGTTTCTCGGTGGCGCGGGCATCTACCGGCTCGGCGGCGACTGGCATCCGGTGCAGGCCGGCGATGCGATCTGGATCGCGCCGTACTGCGAGCAGTGGTTCGTCGCGATGGGCAAGACGCCCGCGCGCTACATCTATTACAAGGACGTGAACCGCCCGCCCCGATGAGCCATTCAAAAATTCCCGCCACTTTCCGCACGAGCTTCACCCCGGACCAAATCGGAGGCATCACCTCCGTGCTGAGCGCTGCGAATCTTGCCTTCGCGCGCTACTACCCCGGCGAATCGAACCGCCGCCAGCCCGCGCACACAGTCTATGGCGGCGGACATATTTTCAAAAGCGACTCGGCCCGCAAACTCGGCGACGTGGCGTTGCGTTCGCTCGACGAATACGCGCCCGATGCCAAGGCATTCGCCAAGGCATTCGAGCTGCAGGGCGGCGCGGCATTTGCCAAGACGCTGCGCGAGCGAGTCGCTGAAAAACTTCGCCGCGAGGCCGTGGAGGATTTTCGGCTCGATTACGAGGACGGCTACGGCAACCGCCTCGACACCGAGGAGGACGGTCACGCCGCCCAGGGCGCGACGGAAGTCGCGAAGGGTCTCGCCACCGGCACGCTGCCGCCTTTCATCGGCATCCGCATCAAGCCGATGAATGAAGACCTGCGCGCCCGCGCCACGCGCACGCTCGACATTTTCGTCACCACGCTGCTCGCCGGGACGCAGGGGAAGCTGCCGGACAATTTCGTCATCACCGTTCCGAAGGTGCAGATCCCGGAGCAGGTGACGGCGGTGGTGAAGATGCTGGCGCTGCTCGAAAGAAGGAACCGCCTCGCCGCTGGCGCGCTCAAGCTGGAGCTGATGCTGGAAACCCCGCAGGCGATCATCAGCCGCCACGGCACGCTCACGCTGCCTTCGCTCATCGAGGCTGCGGAGGGCCGCTGTCTCGGCGCCCACTTCGGTGTGTATGACTACACGGCGGGGCGGAACATCACCGCGGCGTATCAGGCGATGGGCCACGCGGTGTGCGATTTCGCGCGTGAGGTCATGGCGGTGTCGCTCGCGGGAACGGGAATTTTTCTGTCCGACGGCGCGACGAACATCATGCCCGTGGCGCCGCACCGCGCCGAGGCGGGCCGCAGGCTGGCCGCGAAACAACAGCGCGAAAACCGGGAGACCGTGCATCACGCGTGGCGGCTCGCGTTTTGCGACACGCAGCATTCGCTGGTGAACGGAATTTACCAGGGCTGGGATCTGCACCCGGCGCAATTCGTCGCGCGCTACGCGGCGGTGTATGCGTTTTTCCTCAGCGGCCTCGATGCCGCGTCTTCCCGGCTCAAGGCATTCGTGGGAAAGGCCGCGCTCGCGTCACTGCACGGCGACGTGTTCGACGACGCAGCGACGGGCCAGGGATTGCTGAACTTTTTCCTGCGCGGCATCAGTTGCGGCGCGATCACCGAGGCCGAGGCGCTCGCGACCGGGCTGACGCTCGACGAGATCCGCACGCGTTCGTTCCTCAAGATCCTGCTGGGCCGCCGGAAATGAAAAACGGGAGACGGAAATTGAACCGCGGATTGCGCGACGCGGCATGCCATGGAGGAGTTTCGCGCTGCCATCGTTTCACCGGATTCTTCGATTGTGTTCCGACCCGCCTTCGCATGCTTGAAACCCTGCTACCGATGAACCGCACCGGATCCGGCGGGCGCGAGAAAGTGATACCGCGCGTCCCGCCTGTGCCAGCGGTGGTCCGGCGCAGGCGCTCCCAATCACCCGCAGGAATTCTGATCCGGGAGGCTCTCGTGCATCTCACACCGGCACAGGCGGGACGCACTGTGTCACGTTCCCATCCGCGTTCATCCGCGCAATCCGCGGTCACTTTTTTTTCGTCTTAAACCAGCGCGCACCGATGCCTGCCATCCAAACCAGCGGATTCGCCGTCGTGCTCAATGGCAGGACCGTGCGGGTCGAGGATGTTTCGCCGAATGTCACGCTGCTCGACTGGTTGCGCGCGGGCGGGAGGACCGGCACGAAGGAAGGCTGCGCCGAAGGCGATTGCGGCGCGTGCAGCGTGGCGGTGGCGATGCCCGGCGCGCACGGCAAGGCGCGCTGGCGGAGCATCAACAGTTGCCTCGTGCCCCTCGCCGCGCTCGCGGGCCGGCACGTGCTCACAGTGGAGGGATTGAAACGGGACGCGCTGCATCCCGCGCAGGCCGCGATGGTGCGGCACCACGGCTCGCAGTGCGGGTACTGCACGCCGGGATTCGTGATGGCGCTCTTCGAGGCATGTCATCGCGACGATCTCAAGACCGACGCGCAACTCGACGAACAACTGGCCGGCAACCTCTGCCGCTGCACCGGCTATCGCGCGATCCACGCGGCGGCGCTCGAAGCAATCGCGCAACACGGCGACGACGGCTTCACGCCGGACGCTCCTGAACTCGCGACGCTGCACTACGCCGCGACCGGCGCGGACTTTCACCGCCCGTCCACGCTCGCGGAATTGTTCGGCGTGCTCGCGCGCACGCCGGAGGCGCGGCTGTTCGCGGGGGCGACGGATTTTGGATTGGAAATCAGCAAGCGCTTCCGGCGGTTTCCCGCGCTCGTTTCGCTCGAAGGCGTGCGCGAACTCACCGGGCTGCGTGCGACGCCCGAGGCATGGCACATCGGCGCGGCGGTGCCGCTGACCATCGTGGCCGAACGGATCGGCGAGGAATTTTCCGCGCTGCAAAACATGCTGTGGTGGTTTGGCTCGCGGCAGATTCGCAACCGCGCCACGCTCGGCGGCAATCTCTGCACCGCGTCGCCCATCGGCGATTCCGCACCGGTGCTGCTGACGTTCGACGCGAAGCTCGTGCTCGCCTCGGCGGCGGGCGAGCGCACGGTGGGCATCGGGGAATTTTTCACTGCGTATCGCAGGACGGCGCTCAAGCCGGGCGAAGTGCTCAAGACCATCGTGCTGCCGCGCAACGACGGTTTCCGCCGGATGTTTTTCAAAGTGTCCAAACGCCGTGAGATGGACATCAGCACAGTGTCGGCCTGCTTCGCGGTGAAGCTCGATGAAGCCGGCCGCGTGACCGAAACGCGCATCGCCTACGGGGGAGTCGCGGCGACCCCCGTGCGCGCGACGAAAACCGAAGCGGCGCTGTGTGGCCAGCCGTGGACTGCGGAAACCATCGCGAACGTGAAGCCGGTGCTCGCGGCGGAGTTCGCCCCGATCTCCGACTTCCGCGGCTCGAAGGAATACCGCACGCTGCTCATCACCAACCTGCTCGAAAAGTTTTTCCATGGCGACAATCCCCGCGAGCCGGCCACGCCACTGCCGCCCGCGATTCCGGCGATGGACGCGCTGCCGCATGAGAGCGCGCACAAGCACGTCACCGGCGAGGCACTCTATGTGGACGACACCACGGACGGAATGTTGGAGACGTGGTTCGTGCTGTCGCCGCACGCGCGCGCGCGCATCACGCGGCGCGACGCGACGGCGGCGCGGCAGATGCCGGGCATCCACGCGGTGCTCCTGGCGGAGGACGTGCCCGGTCTCAACGACGTCGGCCCGGTGCGGCACGACGAGCCGTTGCTCGCGGCGGACGAGGTGCATTACCACAGTCAGCCGGTTGCGCTCATCGTCGGCGACACGCCGGACCAATGCCGCGCGGCAGTGGACAAGGTGGTGGTCGAGTATGAACCGGTGCCTGCGCTGCTCGATGTGCGCGCGGCAATCGCGGCGGAAAGTTTTCACACGCCGCACAACGTGATCCGGCGCGGTGACACGGATGCATCGCTGGCAGCGGCACCGTTGAAATTTTCCGGTGAGTTCGAGTTTGGCGGGCAGGATCATTTCTATCTCGAATCGCAGGCGGGCTGGGCCGAGCCGGGCGAGGACGGGACGATGTTCATCAACAGCTCCACGCAACATCCGAGCGAAGTGCAGGCGACGGTCGCGCATGTGCTCGGGCTGCATTTGAATCAGGTCGTGGTGCAATGCCCGCGCATGGGCGGCGGCTTCGGCGGCAAGGAGACGCAGGCGGCGGCGCCGGCGGTGTTCGCGGCGCTCGCGGCGACGAAGACCGGCCGGCGGGTGCGCGTGCGCTACAACCGCGACCAGGACATGGCCATCACCGGCAAACGCCACCCGTTCCTCGCGCGTTTCGATGTCGGCTTCACGCCGGATGGCCGCGTGCTCGCGGTGAAGGCGGAGCTTTTCGCCGACGGCGGCTGGTCGCTCGATCTCTCCCGCGCCATCGCGGACCGCGCGCTGTTCCATCTCGACAACGCCTATTTCATCCCGGCGATGGAATGCCGCGGCCGCGTGGTGAAGACGAACGTGACCTCGCACACGGCGTTCCGCGGATTCGGCGGGCCGCAGGGGATGCTGGTGATCGAGGAGATTCTCGATCGCATCGCGCGCCGCACCGGACTCGCACCGGAGGAGGTGCGCGAGCGCAATCTTTACCACGGCACCGGCGAGACCAATACGACGCACTACGGCCAGCTCATCGCGGACAACCGCATCCAGCGCGTGTGGCACGAACTGAAGGCGTCGAGCGAGTTTGCCACGCGGCGCGCGGGGATCGTGGAATGGAATGCCGCGCATCCGCATCACCAGCGCGGCCTGGCGATGACGCCCGTGAAATTCGGCATCTCGTTCACGATGGCGCAGCTCAATCAGGCCGGCGCGCTCGTGCTCATTTACCGCGACGGCACGGTGCAGGTGAACCACGGCGGCACGGAGATGGGCCAGGGTCTTTACACGAACATCGCGCAGATCGCCGCGAATGAACTCGGCATCCCCGTCGGGGCAATCCGCGTGATGTCCACGCGCACCGACAAAGTACCGAACACCTCCGCCACGGCGGCGTCGTGCGGCACCGACCTCAATGGCGCGGCGGTGAAGAACGCGTGCGAGATCCTGAGCGAGCGACTCGCGCCGTTCCGCACGCCGGAGCGCACATTCGCGCAGGCAGCCGAGGCCGCGCACGCCGCGCGCGTGAGCCTGAGCGCGACGGGATTTTACCGCACGCCGGACATCCACATGGACTGGCAGACGGGGCGCGGGAAACCGTTTCACTACTTCGCCGTCGGCGCGGCGGTGACGGAGGTGGAAGTGGACGGCTTCACCGGCATGATGCGCATCCTGCGCACGGACATCCTGCACGACGTGGGCGCGGCGATCAACGCGGCGATCTGCCGCGGACAAATCGAGGGCGGCTTCGTGCAAGGCATGGGCTGGCTGACGAACGAGGAACTCGTTTGGGACAAGGAAGGCCGGCTGCTCACCCACTCGCCGGACACCTACAAGATTCCCGCCGTCGGTGACCGCCCGCGCGATTTCCGCGTCGCGTTTCTCAGCGACGCCGCGCAGCCGAACACGATCTACGGCGCAAAGGCTGTCGGCGAACCGCCGCTGATGCTCGCCATCTCGGTGCGCGAGGCGATCCGCGACGCGGTGGCGGCGCATGGCGCGAAGGGGGAGATCCCGCTCGCTTCACCGGCAACACCCGAGGCAATCCTGCGCGCGATCTCGGCGGCGAGGCGGGGAGCGGAGAGCCGATGAGCGAGAATGGCGACGTGGATTTCCTCCCTCCAATGGCAAGGCGGGCCTCCGCAATTTCCCGCTCGGGCCACGCAGGACAACGGCATCGAAGTAACTCGCCTCCCATGAATCCAACCCTCTTCGTCAACCTTCCCCGTCGCCTGCTCGCCGACCCGGCTGCGTCGGTGAAAGACGCCGAGGAGAATCACGATGTCGCACGAGCGAATGCCGTCGTCGTCGAGAATCTGGCGGGACCGTTGAAGACCCTCCTGCCGTACCGCCCTGGATCGTGAAACGGATTTGCGCGAAATGCCTGGGTTCGATATTCCGCTTCCAAGTCCCGCTTCCCTTCCCCGTTCACACCCTATGAAACTGATTCGCGTCTTCCTGCTCTTCACCGTTCTCTGCGCTTCACTCGCTGCCGCGGAGCAAAAGCCCAACGTCGTTTTCATCTTCGCCGATGACCAGCGCGCGGACACGATCGCCGCGCTGGGGAATTCGCACATCAAGACGCCGAACCTCGACCGACTGGTCCACATGGGCGTGTCGTTCAACCGCGCCTACATGCAGGGCGGGCTGCAAGGGGCGACCTGCGTGCCGTCGCGCGCGATGCTGCTCTCGGGCAAGTCGCTGTTCCGCGTGGATGAGAAACTGCTGAAGGACGAGACGTGGCCTGCAGCATTTGGTCGCGCGGGTTACACCACCTTCGCCACGGGAAAGTGGCACAATGGGCAGCCCTCGCTCGCAGCCAGCTTCCAGAATGCGCGATCCATTTTCGCCGGCGGCATGACCAACCCGATGAAGGCGGCGCTGAGCAACATGGAGGGCGGAAAGCTCACGACGCCGCGTCCCGGCGGCAAGCACGCGTGCGAGGCGTTCACGGATGAGGCGGTTCACTTTCTCAAGGAGCAGAAAACGGGGCCGTTCTACTGCTACCTCGCCTTCGATGGTCCGCACGACCCGCACATCGTGCCGGAGGATTTCCCGATCAAATACGACCCGGCGACGATGCCGCTCGCACCGAACTTTCTTCCGCAGCATCCGTTCGACAACGGCGAGATGAGCATCCGCGACGAGCAGTTGCTGCCGTGGCCGCGGACCGCCGCGGACGTCCTGAGCATGAACGCGGACTACTATCGCTACATCTCGTTCCTCGATGCGCAGCTTGGCCGCGTGCTCGATGCGCTCGAAGCGTCGCCATTCGCAAAGAACACGATCATCGTCTTCGCCGCTGACTCCGGTGTGGCGCGCGGCAGCCACGGGCTGATCGGCAAACAGAACGTGTATGAGCACTCGATGCGTGTGCCGCTGATCATCGCCGGGCCGGGCATCCCGGCAGACAAGCGAACGGACGCCATGTGCTACCTCTTCGACGTGAACCCGACGCTCGGAGCCATGTGCGGCGTCGCGGGACCGAAGGCGAGCGAGGGCATCGATCTCAGCGCGACGCTGCGCGATCCGTCGAAGGCGGCGCGGCCGGATCTCATGTTCGGCTACCGCAGCGTCCAGCGGGCGGTGCGGGACGATCGGTGGAAGCTGATCCGCTACCCGCAGATCAACCGCACACAGCTCTTCGATCTGAAGGCTGACCCCGACGAACTCACCGACCTCTCGGCGAAATCCGAGCACGCGGCGAAGGTGGCCGAGATGACCGCGCTGCTGGCAAAGGATCGGCAAGCTTTCGCCGATACCGCTCAGCTCGATCTGCCAAACCCGAAGCCTGCCGCGTGGGCGCCGCCCGCCAGGAAAGGCAGGCCCGGCAAAGAGCCAAAGGACGAGAGCGCGAAATAGCAGGGCGATCATTCGGTGGCGGTGGTGTGCATCTTTCCATCGCACTGGCCGCGGGTTTGCGGACCATCCTGCCCCACGCATCCGCGTTCTCCATGATTCCCCTCTGCGCGCTCGCTGTATTCCTGTTGCTCTCATTCGCTGTCGGCGCCATCGCCGCCCCGTGGTTCACGCAGGGCTTGCACGCCTCCTCGCGCGGCTGGACAAGGCAGGCGTGTGGCGTCTGAACCCGCGCACGCAAAAGATGGAAGGCTACTTCAATGGGGGCAAAGCCGGGCACAACTGCTGGGGCGTGGCGTTCGACGACTTCGCGCAGGTCTTCCACAAAAGCGGCGACCGCCCCGATGGTTACTGCACCGTGCCGGGCATGGTGGGCATCCCGGACCCGGACGAATACAACCGCGTGGGCAACATGTTCTTCACCAACCCGAAGACGACCTCGCTGGATTTCATCGGCACTCGCGCGCTGCCGGATGACGTCCAGGGCTGCGCTTTGATCGGCGGCTACTTTGGCAACGTGGTGGAACTGCACCGCGTCCAGGACGACGGATCGGGTTTCAAGAGCGAACAACTGCCGAAGCTCCTGCGCTCGATCAGCACGGCGTTCCGGCCTGTGGATGTGAGCGTCGGCCCCGATGGCGCGATGTATCTCGCGGATTGGTTCAACCCCGTCATCGGTCATTCCCAGGCGAGCTCCGCTGACCCGGAGCGCGACCGCACGAATGGCCGCATCTGGCGCATCACGGCGACAGGCCGCGCGGGCGTGAAGCAACCGGACCTCGCCGGGATGAAGCCGGAAGAGCTGCCCGGGCAACTGCGCTCGTCGGAGCGCTGGACGCGGTATCAGGCGAAGTAACTGCTCTTCGACGCGCCGAGCGACGAAGTGCTGAAAG
>Ga0105046_10000999_pt1 | contig 42192 bp, 35 predicted proteins | sample MAT03_FD_78385 | JGI IMG/M metagenome (GOLD analysis project Ga0105046, IMG submission 78385) | Freshwater microbial communities from Lake Fryxell liftoff mats and glacier meltwater in Antarctica - MAT-03 (megahit assembly) | ecosystem: Environmental > Aquatic > Freshwater > Ice > Liftoff... | reverse complement strand
TCGTGTTTCTCTGCGCGGGGGACGGAGGTCGGAAGGCGGAGGAGAAACGCGTTTCGCGTTCCTCTACTCGGAGGTCGGAGTAGCGGTCCCGCGACTGCGGGATCGTGTTTCTCTGCGCGGAGGCCGGAGGTCGGAGGGCGGAGGAGAAACGCGTTTCGCGTTCCTCTACGGGGATAGCCGGGTCCTATGATCTAAAACGCGGTTTAGCGATTCACTCCGCCGAGGTACAGGATCTGACCGGTCACAAAATCGCTTTGTGGCGAAAGAAAGAACTCCGCCACGTTAATCACGTCGGCGCTGGTGCCAAAACGTGGGATCGCTTGCCGCGCCAGCAGCGCGCGCATCTTTTCCGCGGGCACATGTTTGATTAAGTCGGTGGGCACGGGCGTAGGACCGATCGCGTTAACGGTCACGCCCGTCGACGCAAGTTCTCGGGCCAGCACTTCGGTGAACGACTCCACCGCCGCCTTGCTCGCAGCGTAGATCGATTCGCCTTCCAAGCGCAACGGTGTCGCGACCGTGGAAAAGTTCAGTATGCGCCCCGATTTCTGCTGCACCATGCTCTTCGCCACTTCTCGACAAAAAAGGAAGGTCCCAAAGAAGTTGGTCGAGAAAATCGCCGACGCGGAGGACAGCGGAGTCAACAGCGCGTGGTTCATCGAGGCGATACCGGCGTTGTTGAGCAAGGCATCGATCTTTCCCTCGCGACGAACCGCCGACCTAACCATGGCGACCACCGCATTCTCGTCCGAAACATTCAGCTCCGAGTGACGATACGCGGGGTGGTTGAGCGCGGGGGCACCCCGACTGCAGCCATAGACCTTATCTCCACGCTGCAGGAAATGATTGGTCAGCGCGAGGCCGATACCCCGGCTGCTCCCCGTGACGAAGATAATACGCGGATCGCTCATCCCAACAACTCCATCGTATACTCGGTTAAGGAGTCCAGATCGCGAAACGGCGAACGACTCCGACTCATCGCTTGCTCGCTGGCAAGGACTACGTCCCGGCCAAAACGCTCCCCCAAACGATACTCGAGGTCCGCGAGAAGGTTCACCAAACCGAGCGAATCGAGGGCTGCGGCAGGACCGAAAATCGGCGGGTTGATTGCTGCGGTCGGTGGGAGCATGGATCGTATAAGCTCCTTAACCTCGGGCGCGAGAACAGGGACAGGTACAGACATCTCGAGAATCTACTGAAACTCCGAACGCGGTAAACAGTTGTTTTTTCAGCAAAACTACCCGTACGCACGCGGGAAGAGCTCGAATGCGGGCAGTCACCGTTTCTCGACCTCAGAGCTTCTGGGCTCGCTCCTCGAGGGACGAAATTCGGCCATCGTCGCTTCTCCCTTGGCACTAATCCCCTGTCTCCGAACAATTTGCACGATCGTTTGGCCAATGATAGAAAGATCGAGAAGGAAGGAGCGACGATCGACGTACCACACATCGAATCGAAGACGAACCTTCCACGTCGTGTCATTCCGCCCCCTGACTTGGGCCAGTCCGGTCAGTCCCGGCCTCACCTCATGCCGTCGAGCTTCTTCGGACGTATAGCGGCTGAGGTACTCAACCAAGAGCGGACGCGGTCCGACCAAGCTCATCTCCCCCTTCACAACCGCCCACAATTCAGGAAGCTCATCGAGGCTCGTGGAACGTAACCATTTTCCAAACCGGGTCATTCTCTGCGAATCCGGCAGCAGCTTTCCATTCGCATCCCGCGCATCGGTCATCGTACGGAACTTGATCAATCGGAAGACTCGACCGCCTCTCCCGGGACGCAATTGTGAAAAGAACACCGGACTGCCGAGTCGGAAGCGGACCAAAAGAACCACCACGAGCAGCAGGGGAGCGAGGGCGAGTAAGGCAATCAGCGCCACGACGAAGTCGAAGATCCGTTTTGCCCGGGAGGAGGATCGTTTGCGAGACACGGAAGTCGAGAAGTCCAAATCGCAACGCCAAGCTCACGGAATCGATCGCGGTGACACCTTCAGCTCAACGCTGGACACCTCCATCCAGTCCCCGGCCACTTGCCGAGAAGCACCGATTCCCACACCAACCCAGACCGCGGTCAAGGGCGGCTCGTCGGCAAGCACCATCAGGCGTTCTGCCTCCGATTCTCCTTTCGGAAGGGTCTGCATGCGATGAATTCCCACGGGCTTGCGACCGGCGTCGAGAAAAGTCAGGAAGAGTCCGGAGTCGTTCCCTGGACTTGTGCGTCCTCTCATCCGGGCCAGGGCCAGGTAGGAATGTCCACGTGTCACGGGATGCCACTGGAAGATCTGCGTGTCCCATGCTCCTTCGACCCGCACTATGGATTTCAACGCAGGCGACACGCGATTCTGAACTGAAACCTGACTCAACTCGGCAGGGGCCGCTCGTACGATCCACTCCGCCGGCATGGGACCAAATCGGGCAAACAAAAACTTCGGCTCTAACGGTGACTCGGCAGTCTGCGCAAAGTCCGAATTTTTTGAAATGAGCAACCACTCACTTGGACGAGTGGTGCCTAGCGCGAACGCCAAGGTACGCCACATCCCTTCCTCACTGGAACGGGCCCCCGATTCGCGGAGCAGCTCACCCGCTCGGCTCGGATTCTTTACGGACGCCCCCCACAGGAGTCGAGGAACGGGATCGTTCCGAAGGAAGTGATTCAAATCCATGCTTGCCACGGCCGGGTCGGGTCCCGAGCGAGCCTGCTCGTACGCGGCGATGAAGCGATCTCGATGCTCCAGAAATGAGCCGAGCGTCTGGGGCGTGCCGGCGAGTTCGACCAAGGGCCCGCTGCCGGGCCAGGCTTGGGCCAATTCTCGACGGACAGCGTCAAACGCCAGAAACGCCTCCGTCACTGCGAACGCTCTCGCAGTCTGCTTGACCCGAAACTCCACCACCGCATCCCCTGCTGCGAGGAGCGACGCACGGTCAAGAAAGGACCGCAGCCGATCGACGGTTTCTAAAGGGAAAAGGAGCGCCTGATCTTCGTGTTGGTAGTACTTGATCCAATACGGGGGTCCGGACTGTTTCATCCACCGCTCTTCCGCGAGTTCGAAGAACTGGCGCATGGGTTGTGCGGACGACCGATAGTAGCCGGTGAAGAACTCCTCGAACAATGCGTCGAACGAGACTTCGGGCTCCCAAAGGAGCCGCGCCATCATCCAAACTTTGAATGCGTCATAGCCCGCGTGCGGACCCACCTCGGCGAAGTATCCACGCGCCCCTCGCTTCCATCCTTCCTGGATCGCATCCGCAAGCGCACGGTGGGGAACCCGCGGCACCAAAAAGCCCTGGCCGTAGCCGTACTCCCAGAGGCCGAAACCACCTGCTCCCGACTTCGCCCAACGCGTCATCAGCTCCAGATCGTCCCGGCGGTAGGCGGCATCGTAGTATTGCGCGCGATCGGTGGTGAGATAAGGGACGACGCGGGAATTGACCTGAAACGGAGGCGGGTTCTCGCACCAGAAATAGGCGAGACAGCCCAACGTGCGCCCGGGGAAGTCAGTCCCGAGCGCCTCCGCGGCGCGGTTCATAAAACCGAAGACCAACGCGGAATAGTCGGGCATTCCCCGAAAGAAGCGCAAGGGCTCCACCCACGCGCGCGTGGCTTCACTCTGGTCGAACCTCACGCTATCGTTGATACCGAGCGAAAAACTCAGGCGCTCCGGATCGTCCTCAAACGCCCGACCGGCCCGGTGGGCCGCCACCTCTGCCAGCGCGGGATCGGCGAGATTCGGTTGCCAATGATAATCGGAATCGTCGACCGGCAAATATCGCTGACCGAACAAATCGGGCTGCCACTGGGGAAACGCCTCCAACAACGGTCGCGGAAACACTCGCGACAAGGCGTGGCCGAACTCGAACCGTCCGCCCAATCCATTGCGCACGCCCCAAACTTCGCCCTCGGTCCCACTCAAGCCGTAGATCTCTCGAGACAGGTATCCCGGTTGACGCTCAATATCTTCATGAGGAAACGTAAGCGACGAGCGACGGGGAATCTCTTCACCCCGGCTATCGGACGAATACCAGTTTACGCCCGCCCACCTTTGCAGCATCCAGCTAACCCCAAAGCGCGTCGCCCGGGGCGTTGCCCCTTCGACGTAAACGCTGCCCTCTCGAAATCGGATGCGAAAGCCGTCGGGACCGATCTCACCCGGCGCGGGACGAAGCATGTCGCGCGCAGGTTGGAGAGAGGGACCCCATCGTCGCGCTCCCTCCGTCAGCCCTACATGAATCCCCACGTCGCCCGGACCCGACTCGGTCATCATTGGCCACGTTCGTCCGGACATCGCTCCCAGCACCCGGGCAAGTTCACGGGCAGCTTCTTCTTCCAGGGGCGCGGGGGCCCGCGGAACAATGATTGGCAGGCTGTCCGCGTTTTCCCGATACACGGTCAAACTGGAACATCCCGCCCCGATAAAACCGAACAAAAGCCCGAAGAGACAATAAAACCGGCCGACCGCCTTCCAAGTCCCCGGTCGACACTTCCTGGGATCAGTTGCCATGGTCAGGAACCGAGGGAGGGCGGTTTTCCGTACGCGAAATTCCCTGTCGTTCCCATCTCCAGATCATGGCTGCAATGCCACCCAACAGGCTGAATGCGAGCGCGCCCAGTAACCACGCCCCCAGCGCTCTCTCGGTCAATACACACCACCCGGCGAATGCGGAAATCAGGCACCAGACCGCATACAAGGAGCTGACCTGCGCATGGGACCAACCGAGGTTGGTGAGGCGTTGGTAAAGGTGAGTGCGATGAGGCTCCCAAACGATCTCCCGCTTTATCGCGCGCCGCATAAACGTGAAAAAACCATCCCCGACAAAGGGCCAGACGGCCAGCAAAGCGAACAAGGGAAGTCGCGCAAGAAATGCGGGGTCCGTGTTGGAGGAACGCAGCGCAACGAGCGGTAGCAGGGCGAACATGAAACCGAGAAAGGCGCTTCCGACATCTCCCATAAAAATCCGCGCTGGCGACCAATTGTAGCGGAGAAAACCTAGACTCCCGCCGGCCAGCAGGGCTCCCAGTACACTCACGCTCCACGAGTCGACGATGCATCCTGCGAGCGTCCAGACCGCACCGGCGACGAGACCTTGGATTCCGGCAATCCCGTCAATTCCATCCATAAAGTTGTACACGTTCATCATCCCCACGAGCCAGACGATCGTCAGCGGAGCGCCCAGCGCTCCGAGGTCAATCGCGCCCACCCAAGGCAGGGAAACGAAACGCAGATGTCCAACCCCGAGCACCACTCCAAGCGCCAGGGCACCCTGGCAGGCGAGCCGAACTCCTGCGCCGAGGGGTTTAAAATCGTCGCGCAGACTCACCGCCGCCAATATCAGGGCAGCACTTCCGCAAATGAGGAGCGAACGCGCGAGGTTCTCGTGTGGGCCTCCGCGTCCATCCGACGCCAGCCAAAGCAATCCGGCAGCGACCACAATCACGAAACCGATCCCACCGCCTCGGGGGGTGACACGAGTGTGGGAACTCCTTTTGTTGGGACGATCGAGTAACCCGAGCCGCGGTGCCAACCGCACCAGTCCCGCCACGATGAGACTTGTCGCAACGGCCGCGGCCAAACCAATACCCGCGAGTTCCGCAAACCAGTTCGCCGATTCGCTAAGCGGCGTGGACATCGTTTGAAAGGTACCGCCCGAGTGTGAGCAACGCCCAGATCCGCCGAGCCTCCTTTTGTGACCGCGATTCACGCAGCGACTGAAGAAGCGTGGCGGCATTCACCTGGAATCCAACGCGATCGCGGAGGGCCTCCGTCGCCCGCAGCAGATCCTTCTCCATCGGACCAAGCAGCCAGGAGACATAGTCGAGATTGAAACCCCGTTTCGGCAACGCTGCCAAGTGTTGCGCCGAACGAGAGAGAAGTGGCACCAACTGGGTTTTGCGTCCGCCCCGAGAGGCCGTGACGTGTTCGGGCACGCTGAGCACATGCTCCATGTAGCGACGCCCAAGGAACGGCACTCTCAGCTCCTGGTGGTTCGCCATCGTCGCCCAATCGCAGTCCCGCAAAAGTGTGTTCAAGAGGTACCCCCGCACCTCACCGAGCCGAATTTGTTCCTCCAATCCGCGATCGGAAAAGGCTTCGCTGTCGACAAATGGAGGTGCCCATCCCGTTTGGTGGGCATGCGCAGGCCATAGCGCCGCCATTTGGCTGGACGTGAAGAACCGACGCTTTTCCTGAAGGACACGCCAGGACGAAGGCATACTCCCGATCAATTCATGGAGGCGCTCTGCGGCCATTTTCCCATGACGCAGTTGCATCAGGCCGACAGCGGCTCGTGCGATGCTCGGCGCCATTTTACCTCCCTTTCGGAACAAGCGAATCGCCCGGGCCAAGCTCCGCGCATGACCATAGACGCCATGCAATTCATCGGCCCCGGAGCCCGAGAGTACGGCAACGAGCCCATGAGCCCGCGCCGCCCGAGAAACCAAATAGGTGTTGAGTCCGTCCGCCGAAGGAAGGTCCATCGCGGCGAGTCCCCCAAAGACCCATTTGGAAATCTCATCCTCGCTGAGCTGGACGACAATGTGTTCGACCCCCGCGTTTCTGGCCGAACGCAGTGCCAACTCAGCCTCGTTATGCTCAGTCGAGCGTCCCCCCAGCGTAAACGCGACAATCCGATTTTTACCGCCGGCCTCCGCCGCCAGCTCCATCAGCAACGTGGAATCGACGCCACCGGAGAGAAAAACCCCCAGAGGGACATCAGCCACGAGTTGCTCGCGCACCGTCTCGATCAACCGTTCCTGATGTGCCTGCCGCCAAGCGCCTTCATCCGGATTTTCCTGGACCGTAATTCGCTCGGGCAACCAAAAGGGGCTCACGACGAGAGCCGCAGGTATACCCTCGTCCAAACGTATGATGCCAAAATGTCCGGGCGGAAGCGCACGGATTTCACGAAAGAGGGTCTGTGGCTCCTGAAATGAACCAAAGCGCAGAAAGTCGGCGATCGCTCCAGGTTCGATCCGATCGTCGCAAAGCCGTGTGGCCACGATGGCCCTTACCTCTGAAGCGAAGACGAGTCCATCGTCGCGGGTGCGGGCGAAATACAACGGCTTGATCCCGACATGATCGCGTGCCAGCACGACACGGCGTCGCAGGGGATCGTAGATCGCGACCGCAAACATTCCGTCCAGTTTCCCAAAAACGTCCGTTCCCCACGCCGCAAATCCCGCCAGGAGGACTTCGGTATCGCCGGTGCTGCGAAACTCATGCCCGAGGGCCTGCAGTTCCTGGCGCAAGGCGACGTAGTTGTAAATCTCGCCGTTGAAGACGAGCACGAGCTGTTCCTCGTTCGCGCCCTGGGTCGAAGAGGTTCGCAGATTCGAACGATCTTGGGATACCCACCGCACCATCGGTTGTGCCGCGGCGTCGGAAAGGTCGAGGATCTTAAGCCGCGTATGCACAAGGTGGAGACGGACGTCGTCGTCAAAACCCTTGCTCCACGAACCCGAGGCGTCTGGTCCCCGGTGACGCAGGCTCGCGAGCATGCCCGTGTGTTCGAACCGCGCACGACCGATGTATCCTCCAATTCCGCACATAGGCTCAGGTGACTTCGATGACCGCCGGCTTGCCCAGGTCGCCCACCGCTTCCAAGAAGTTTCGCTCCGGCTTCCATCCCAGTTCGGTGGTGATTCGTTCGCTACAAAACCAGGCCGGACCCACCAGTTTTCCCAGGACGGCCGAGTCGATCGGGAACCTGCGGCCACGCATCCGACCGACCGTGTCGCCGGCCCGTGCCGCCGCCCGGAGCGCGACCATGGGAACGGCCCACCGCGCCGACCGGAGTCCTTGCGCACTGCGCATTGAGTTGAGCATTCCCCGCGCAGAAAGCGGTTTTCCGTCCGTAAGATGGTAGATTCGCCCGTGGGCTCGACTCATCTCCCCTGCGCGAATGAGCGCGGCACAAAGGTCATCGCGATGAACAATCGATCTCAGACGATGGGTTTCCGGCAAAAGCGGAAAGCGCCCTCGGCCCACTGCCGCCCACATCCGGGCGAGATTACCTTTTACCCCCGGTCCATAAACCAGACTTGGCCTGATGACCACCCGATGCGCCAGCGCCGAGGAACCCAGAACGACGGTTTCCGCCGCGAGTTTGGTGACTCCATACGGAGTGTCCGGAATCGGTTCGTCATCCTCGTGGAGCGGTCGATCCGACCTCTGCTGGTTCTCGCCGAAGACCTTGACCGAACTCACGTAGACGATTCCGCCTGCGCCCGCCTCGACCGCGGCGCGCACCACCTGTCGCGTACCTTCGAGGTTGATTCGTTCGTAGTCCGCACCGTCGGAGGATACCTCCGCCACTGCGTGGGCCTTCGCCGCGAGGTGAAAAACCAGGTCGATCCCATGTGGTAGATCCAACCGCTCTCCCGTTGCACCGAGGTCAAAACTCAAGTGGGACGAAGACCGCTTTGCAGAGGCGCCTTGGTTGCCTCGTGACAGACCCACAACGGACCAGCCCCTCGACTGCAGAGCCTCACAAAGCGCGGAACCGAGAAAGCCCGTCGAGCCTGTGACCAAGGCGGTCTTCATGCTTGGATTCCCCACGACGCTTCCACTTCGTTTGCCCAGGTTTGACGCAGGCGGGGGCCGTTGATGCCTGCAGCCAGGAGGCGGCCGCCCGCTCCGCCCTTGGAACGAAGCAGGGCGCGTCCTGCCGGCTCCACCAAATCGGTCAACAGTTTCACAACCCGATCGACGTCGCCATGCGCCACATGCCATCCGCAGTTTTCCTGGAGAAAGAGATCCGTGACATGACACTCTTGCGGACCCACCAGCAACACCGGTCGATGGACCGCCAAAGCGCCATAGAACTTGCAGGGATGCACACAGCCCACCATCGCATCGCCCATGGAAATGACGTGAAGATCCGCTGCAGAAAGTGAGTAACGCAGCATCTCCGTCGACTGGTACGGCAGAAGAAGTACCCGCCCGAGTTTCTCCGCCGCAACGGCGGTTGCAATTTCCCGTTTGGCGAAACCGCCTCCGATGAAGACAAAGCGGAACCGGTCATCGTCGCGCAGCCTGCGAGCCGCATTCAAGATCGTATCGAGTGGATGAACGAGGCTGTGATTTCCGCTATACATCACCACAAAGCGACCCGTCATGCCGTGAGCCGCACGGAAATTGTTATCCTCGTGATTCACCGGGGATAGATACTGGTCGAGCGGCCAGGGCGGAATGATCCTGATCCGGTTTACTTTCCCGGTCTTGGCTCGAAGTCGAGCTTCCATGAATCTGTCCAGGACCACCGCCGTGGATGCCCTCGAGAGGACCCGACGGTTCAACCAGTCAAAAAGACGCACCGAAAGAGACCCGGACTTGGCCCGACCGCTGGCAACAGCCTGATCGGGATTGATGTCCATCACCCAATAGGCAAACGGTACACGCCGCAGAATGGCGATCGGCAGCGCCACGCCGCTGGCCATGGGGGGCGATGTACTTACGAGAATCGCACCGAGATGCCGGACCGCCAGGCCGCGCCAAAACGCCTGCATCAAGAAACTCAACATTCCCACCAAACGCAGGCCGATCGCACGTTTTCCCAGCGAAGACCAAGGCAGGCGACGAACTTCCACCCCACGAAGCGTTTCTCTCCTCGGGAAACGAACCGAGGGGTCGTCATACCCGCGATTCGCAGTCAGCACGACGACGCGCCATCCGCGACGCGCCAACTCTTCGCAGACATCGCCCAAGTACTGTCCCACTGCGGCCGGATCGGGAGGATAAACCTGCGAGATCAGCAAGAGCGTAGAGCGAGCTCGATGGAGATCGACATTCATCGTGTTCAGGTCTTGGCGAGGATGTTTCTATAAGCGACTTCCATCGCCGCCGCAACGGCATCCACCTGGTAGCGTGCCTCAAGGAGTCGGCGGCGGCGATCGACGCTCTCCCGAACCAAAGGCGGCTGAATCAGAGCTCGATTCATCTCGTTGGTCCAAGGACCCACCGCGCGCTCCAACACCGCCACGCCCTCCAAACTCTTCACCTCGTCAGAACATCCTACGCCCGGCGACACGGCCAGCCTTGTCCCGCAAGCGAGGGCCTCGATGGCTACATTGCCAAAGTTTTCGTTTCGGCTGGGAAAGAGAAAGAGCCCGGCGGCGGAGTAAACCGCGGCCAGCTCCTTCGTGTCTAAAGAGCCCGTGAAATGAAGTCGGTCGACGAGGCCGGAGTCTCTGGCCGCGTTCGCCAAAAACTGCCCGGTTCCGTCCTCATCCGGACCGGCAAACACGAGCCGCCAGCGGACGTCACGAGGAAGCGCGGCTGCCGCGTGCATCAAAAGCTCCAGCCCCTTCTTGTGGTGCAAACGCCCTGAATTGAGGAAAACGAATTCGTCGTCGCCCAGGCCGTGGCGCCTTCTCCAACGCAGGGCCCCTTCGGGATCAGGCCGCCAGGATGCTAGATCGACGCTGTTAGGAACGATCACGTTCGGGGGCCGAAGTCCGAGACGCGCACACTCCGTTCGCTCCGCCTTCGCGGTATAGTGGATTACCGCAGCGCCGTTCAGATTAGTACGTTCAAACAACCACCAGTATACCGCCTTTTTAAGGAACTTCTGGCTGAATGAGTAGTGGCTGAGCGCACCGCGGGGAGATATTACATAGCGGATTCCGGCTGACCGCGCGACACGGCATGCGGCTATACTCGTTGGCTGCCAGACACCCGTGACGTGAACCAGATCGAACTCTTGGATACGCGCTCTGGCAGCGGATTCCATCGAGACGGATCGAATTCCAGGCCCTCGTGAAAGGGGAAAGTAGTGCACGGTCACGCCGTTTCTGCTCACAGGCGCGCCATCGGGAAGATCCGTTCGATCTGCCAATCCGAGTTTCGTGGTGAAAACAAAAACCGTGTGGCCGCGTGACGCCAAGCCTTCACACAGGTTTGACGTGCTGCGGGGCGGTCCTCCGAGCGACCATGCGGGCGCATAGCCCGCGGTATAGTGCAGAATTCTCAGCGGCTTAGACATGGCTCAAGGCCCGTGGGCGCTCGACCCGGAGGAAACTCCCTTCTCAAGATCGATCTGGAGCGCATCCCCCAGTCGCCGAACAAAGGCCTCCTGCGAGTAATGCCGCAAGTACCGGAGACGGGCCCCACCGGACAATCGAGAGTAGACGGCCGAATTTCGGGACAGCACTCGCAAACTTTCCACCAATTGGTGGGTGTCGCGAGGTCGAACGACGAATCCTACCTCGTCGTTGATCACCACCTCGGGAGCTGCGCCAGCCTGCACGGCAATACAAGGCACTCCATATGCCATCGCCTCGGCATACACCAAACCGAAGCCTTCGCCCTCGGAGGGGAGTACGAAAACGTCGGCCTCCGCGTAGCGCCGCGCCAATTCTTCATCGGAAATACGCCCGTGAAACCTGACATACGTTGCCGCCCCATTAGCCCGCACCCATGACTCAAGGTCGGCTCGCGCATTACCGTCGCCGACTAAATCGAGACGAGCCCCCACTCCTTCGTCGCGCAACGCTCCTACGGCCGTGACGATCGACTTGAATCCCTTGTATAGATCGGTCGGATCGCGAAACGCTTCGTAGTATTCGGCTTTCGCCATGCGCCCGACGGTCAAGACCGCTAATGTAGACTTTTCCTGTGAAGTCCTTAGGCGGCGTTCCAGATCGGAGCCCCGGAGACCGCTGGACGGAACGCCCAGAGGAACAACGGTTGCCGGGATGGTCCTTGCCCAGGGATTGTGGGACAGGAAGCGTCGCAGGGTATAGTGAGAGTTGGTCAGAATGCGTTGCGCGCGAGCGATTCCCCAGCGCGACCGACCGTGAAACGGTTTCCATGCTTCGACACCATGGACAAACACCTGATAGGGACGTTTTTTCCTGAAGGCCAGGATCCGCGCCACGGGAGAAAGGCCAAGGTGGGTGCATACGAGGGGAATCTGCAGGAAACCCTTCTCCGATGAATGACCCGAATCCCCTAACCCATCTCGATCGAATAGCGCCGCTGCCAACATCCTGACATAGCGTTGATCGAAACACCTGCCCTCGTCCGGCCGACATGCATCGGGAGGATCGTTGGCCGCCAGTACGAACGGAGGACGTCCGGTCAGTCCGGTCATCGCCTCACCGATCGCTCCAGAAACCCGCCCTATCCCGTCGAAGCGCGGATTGAAGTAGCCCGGACAAATCAAGAGAGATCGAGTCACGCGAATTCGGAGAGAAATGTTCGCCAGCGCGCTGCGGTGGCGGCGCGACTGAACACCGTTCGTGCCGCCTGCCCCGCTGCCTCTGCACGCTGGTCGCGCTCGGCCGGCAAGGCGATCAGGCGCCGGATCAATGCGGCAATCTCCGCTCCGACGACCGCGCGGTCTCGCGTTGACACCGACGCGGGCGAGACGGCGTTTTCGATCACCCAACCCGCGCCCTGCGAGGTTACCACTGCCGCAAGATCGCTCGTTCGTGGGCAGATCGCGATGACCGGTAACGAAGCCGCTAAGAGTGCATAGGTTTTGCTGGGGAGACAAACGCGCGCTCCCGCCGGCAAGAGACTGACCAAGCCCACCCCCGCGCCACGAACGTGTTTCCTCCAGGCCGAAGGGGGCATGATGGAATCGACAACGACACCCGGTTTACCTCGCAAGCGGTCAATCACCTGCGCCCGAGCGCCGCCCACCCTGAAGTCGAAGCGAACTCGCCCCTCATCACGCTCATCTTCGAGCGCTTCAACCGCCGCTACAATCGATTCTGCATCGTGCATGGTCCCCAATTGTCCACCGTAGTGAACGACCAAACAGCCCTCGCAGCCCGGACTTGGTTCGCCAAAGAGGGCCTCATCCGCAGTCACTTCGATGACCGCAGAGTGTGGCGTTTGGCCAAGTCTCCTCTCGGTCTGTTGTCGAAGCGCTTGGCCCAGATACACGGCACCAGCGCACCGCCGATGCGCCCACCCGAGGCATGCCGAAATACAACGCGAAAGAAACCCGCCCGGACGCAGAATTCCCGCCGCTTCAAGTGCGTCCGGATACAAGTCGAAAACGTGATGAACCACACGAACTCCGAACCAAGGTCCCAAAGCGGCCGCGACCACCGGAGCGGTAAACGGATTTGTCGTCACGATGTAGAGCGATCCGCGGCGGGCGAACACGATCGATAGGGCCAGTCGGCAGGGATGAACAATCCAGGTTAACAGTCGTAGCCGGATCCGCTGCCGGCGATTTCCGCGGGACAATCTTCTGTAATCCGCTTCCTCGACCGTGGTGAAAGCGCACGCATCCGGACCGATGCTCGCTAGAATCGCCTGCACCAGGTCCGAGTTGACACTGCTCGAGACGAAAACTCCGAATCGACTCACGCGGGTAGACGTGTGACAAACCATGGCCCGAGTGCGATCGCATCCATCTTGGTCCGCAGGAAACAACTGAGCGCTTGTTCCGGGGTGTGCACGATCGGCTCGTTTTCGTTCAGCGACGTATTCAAAAGGAGCGGAATGCCCGTCCTCCGACGAAACGCCTCAATCAACTCCCAGTAGAGCGGGTTGGTCCGGCGGCTCACACTTTGGAGCCTTCCGGTACCATCCACATGGGTAACGGCAGGGATCGTTCCGCGCTTTTCCGGAATGATTTTGAACACCTTTTCCATGAAGGGCGCGGGTTCGTCGATTTCGAAGAACTCGGAAACGTGTTCCTCGAGGATGCTGGGGGCAAACGGGCGGAACTTCTCGCGGATCTTGATCTTGAGGTTGATGATATCACGCATGTCCGCTCGGCGCGGATCCGCCAACAACGATCGATTTCCGAGCGCCCGTGCCCCGAATTCCATCCTACCCTGGTACCATCCGATCACTTCGCCGCGACAGAGTGCATCGACCGCACGCTCGATGAGACCAGCACGGTCCAGTTTTTCCGCTCGCACCCGCGCGGCCTCGGCCTTCAAGGCGGCGGCGATTCCGTCTTCCGAAGGTTCCGGTCCCCAGTAGGCATGCTCCAACTCGAAACCGCGCGGTTTCCCCAGAGTCCGATGCCAGACGTACAGCGCCGAACCGAATGAGCCACCATTGTCGGCGGCGCCGGCGGGAATATATGCGTTTTTGAAGGGTGTCTCCGTCGTCACTTTTCCATTGGCCACGGAATTCATGGCAACACCCCCGACGATGACCACATTATCCGATGGGCACTTCTTATGCAGCACATGCAGAAGATGGAAAACGATTTCTTCGGTGACAGCCTGCAGAGAGGCAGCCAAGTCGTGATGATGTTCGGTCAATTTCGCTCGTGGCTCGCGAGTCGGACCCAATAACTCCTCTAATTTTGGACTATAGAACGGGGCAACCGTAGGGGAGCCTCCATCCCACCCCAAACGGATGCCCTCACGCTGATGCTTGAAGTTACCGAGTACCAATTCAAAACCCGAAGCAGTAGGACGAATGACCTTTCTCAGAAGATCGAGGTGGCGCGGTCGACCGTAGGGAGCGAGACCCATTACTTTATACTCGTCGCCGTAGAACGGAAAACCGAGCAGCATGGTGACCGCACTGTAGAGAAGCCCAATGGAGTGAGGATAGTAGACCTTATTGTACACCGTCCAATTGTTCCCGCGCCCACCGGCCAACATCGAGCTGACAAAATCGCCCATGCCGTCGATTGAGAGGATGGCAGATTCCTCGAAGGGCGAGACGGGGAACCCGCTGGCGACATGGGCCTGATGGTGCTCGACGGCGTGTATCCTCGCGCGAATAGACGTTTCGGGTGCGCCCGTCGCGCTCGCGAGCAGTTCCTTGATCGAAGCCTGCTTGCCCGATCGTTTCACCCGCTGCCAAATGTAGGAGCGTGCCTCGAGCGCTCGGCGGAGCGCGAAGCCCGCCTTCACCTGCCAGTTGGCGCGCGGATTGAAGGATACGGCCACATGATCGAGGTCCTTCACGGTGAGCCCGGCCGTCGCAAGACAGTACCGGATCGATTCAGCCGGAAATCCGGCCCAATGTTTGACGCGGTTGAAGCGTTCTTCCTCCACCGCGGCGACGATGCGCCCATCGACCACGACCGCTGCAGCCGAGTCGCCATGAAAGGCATTTATTCCAAGGATGTTCATGAAAGTGTGAGAAACAGATTGGTGTGTTTTTCGAAGGTTTCCGGAAATCTAAGTTGCGTTCATGCGCGTCTCGCCGGTGGGCTTCGAGTCCGCCGAGTGACGTTCACACCAGGGAGGAGTCGGGACTTGTTTTCAGTCACCGCAGACCGAAGAGAGACAGGAGTCCTAGAGCAGGAATCGCAAAAGCCCGAATTGATATACCAAGACCCAGTTCGAGAACTCTCAAGTGGCCGGAGAATCCTTGAGCCCGGTACGCTGAATCGACTTCCGGAGTCCGCTTCGTGCGGGTGAAACCACCGCACCCGCCGCATGAAAGACCTTCACAAACAAACCACTGAACTCCAGGCTCAAACCGAGAATGTAGGCTGCAATCGCACTCGTGCCGATTTCCAACGCCATCGCCGCCGCCCGGCGGCCGCCGGAAGAGAGGGTAAGCAACACAATCGAGATCACCACCACGGTACGTAACTTGATGCCTGGACGGCAGAGCGCCAATTCCAGCTTTCCGATGATGAGGCCAAAGAAGAACAGGCCAATCACCACGCCGATCCAGCCAAAATTGGCATAGAGCTCGAAGGTGATGTTGGTGTCCACGCTGATGGAGTCATTGGAAAGTACTAGTCCCGTGTAGCGATTGATGAACTCGCTGTCGCCCAGCGAAATGGTCTTGTCCTTCCACACTAGTCGCGGAATGAGCGCGAGGAGCGGGTCGACAAAAAGACTTTTCCCATAGGAGTAACCCCCGGTCGACTCCAGATATCCGACCTGGATCGCGTTGTAACTGGAAAGATCGATGCGGGTCAGCGCAGCGACCTGCAATACTTCAGGTTTGACGACCGAATCGCTCGCCGCGTTGGCAAATGCGCTGTAGAACTCCACGGCACGTCCGACCTCTCCGCCTTCGCGAAGACCACCTTCACGAATCAAACTGCGGGTGGAAAACCAAACGCTGGCAAGCAGGAAGAAACAATAGACGACACAACACATCGCAACTGCGCGTACCACCGTCACCTTTCGCCAGAAGAGAAAAAGGATCGAGGGGTGAAGCATGAACAAACCGATCATTCCGGCAAAGCCGGTGATAACGACATTGAAGAGCGCGACCGGGATAAAGATCCCCGCGGCAAGCGCCAATCGAGCGTAGTCCCCACGCTGTAGTGTCCAAACGATCGCGGCAATGAAGGCGAGCTGCACCAAGCCGGACAGCCGAAACAGAATCGAGCTGACGGTGGGAATGAAGGGGAGGAACCGCGCAAAAAGCAGAATGCAGACTCCAACGGCAAGAAAGGCATAGACGAGTTTGCCCTCGCGGACGAACGGATTCACCAAGACAACCCCCTTCCGAAGCGGTCGCCATGCCCACCATAGTCCGGCCGCATAGGCAAAGAGGCCGGCGATGGTATAGAGATAGACGACGATGTGGTCGGGCGTCATGTGCGAATCGTCGAGAAAGAAGATATTCGTGATGAAAAGGCCCGACAGATTCGTGAGAAAGAATGACATCACCGCCATCATGCTGAACCCCAGCAGCACTCCCCGGTGCCAGTGCACAAGGGCCGCAAAGGTGCCGAACAAAACAAAACAAAGGCCGAAGCAAATCGGGCTCCAAAGAGTCGGATCAAACATGGGTCAAACTCCGATGGACTGGAACCCGAACAAACATGGTCATCGCGATGGGCTACTACTTCCCTGCGACCTCGGCAATCACTGCTTCAAACCGTCGTACCTGCGCTTGGAGCTCGAAATCCCTGACGACACGCGATCGCCCCGCCTGGCCGATGGCGGCGCGCATCTCTGCATCGCGCGCCAGATCGTCGATCCGGGCCGCCAGCTCGATCGGAGCCTGTTTTTCCACCAAAAACCCGGTCACACCGTCCACGACAATCTCCACCGCTCCACCGCTGCGCGTCGCCACGACCGGCACGGCACGCTCCATCGCCTCCGCCACCACCAAACCAAACCCTTCATCGTGACGGGATGCCATGACGAAGACGTCGATCCCCTCAAAAAAGAACTTCGAACTTTCGAGCCAGCCAGGGAAACCAAACCGGTGCCGAAGTCCCTTGGCTTCGATAAGCTCCAGCAGCCTTGGGTACAGCGGCTCCAATGCCTTGCCGCCTATGACAAAGCGTAGGGTTATACATTGTTTCGCCGCAAGAAATGCCGCCTCGACAAAGTCCTCATGTCCCTTCGTGGCGGTCATTTGTCCGGTCAGGCCCACTATGACACTCTCCGCGGGCCAGCCGAACTGCCGCACAAATCGATCCTTTCGTAACCGCGGCAGCGCCAAACTCTCAACCTTGACGCCATTGTGAACCACGGGGTCTTCCGGCTGAACCCTCCCCAGGAGTGCGGTCCGATCCCGGACGCTCTGAGAAATGAAGATAAAGCGTCGCACCGCCAATCGCCAGACCGAGAAACTCGCCTTCTGGAAGGGGATGGCCGGGCTGGGGTCGTGCATGTGGCAGATCACCTTCTGTCGGAAAAAAAGCAGCAAGGGCCAGAGCAGGATGATTTCGTGATGGTTCGCCAAGTAGATCACATCCGGCCGAAACCGTCGGTAAATGCGCAAAAAGTCCCAGTATCCAAGCGGCAGTTTGACCAGACAATGCAGAGTCATCTTGATATTCCGCGGGTCGAGCCGGCGGGAAAACATCCCGAACCACGTCTCCGCGTGCGGCAACCCGAGGGCGTCGAGCCGGCGTGGAAACTCGCCATCGTTCCACGCCGTGTTCAGGAAGAAAGGCCGCACCCAGGATGACCGATGGCCAAAAAACTCCAGCGTGAGGTTCTGCAGACCGAAGCAAAACGAACTCGGCACGATCGCGAGAATGCGGAGTTCGCGATCGATCGATTTCGTCGTTGCAATCGCGGTATCTACAAGGGCGGGTGCAGAATTCATTCGAGGAGAGGCGACGACCAGGACCCATCGCGTATGTTCTGGGGAAGCTCGGCCGTAGGCACGTAGTCCGTCGGATATGCGATCACCCGCTTTTGATACTCCACCGTATTCGAATCGCGGTGGCTGGACTTTGCCACTTTGTCGACGAGACGCTCACGGTCGCCCAGCCAACAACCATGGTGGAAGAATCCGACCTCCCACGGACAGATCTCGAAGCCGAAGCATCTGGCGGAGAAATCGGGCAACCGGAGCACGCGCAGAAGCTTTGCGAGCCGTGACTCGTTCCAACTGACCGTGCGTCGACACTCAAAGTGTACGCCCGGTCGGATAAAACCGAAATGGCAGAAGGGCATCACACTCGCCGGCACGCGCCGGTTCCATGTGGAAAGATAGTTCAATCCGTGCACGCGCAGGCCGCGGGGTTGCCGCTGTTGCAGGTGGGCAAGAATCGCGGGGATCGTCGCCACATCGTAAAACTCGTCGGCATCCACAATCCAAAAATAGTCGGGCACGGTGTGAAACTCCTGTATCCGCTCGATCGTAGACCCATGGCTCATGACCCCGCGGTGAGGCCGGGCGACAAGGCCGGCCATCTCGGCATTTCGCGCCGCCGCCTCGTCCGGAAACCGGCGCACCACAAAGTGAATCTTGCCCTCCGGGTCGGGATGGCTGAGCACCAGACCCGCGGTTCCGTCAGGTAGCACTGGCCGACCATACCAGTCGCGGTCGTATTGGGAGACCACACTGATGCCGCTGCAGAACGGGTAAAGCGTTCGCAACTGATTCCGAATGAAACGTTCTTCATTCAAAGCGAGGACAATGGCGTGGAGTCGAAGCTTCACGGCTGCCGGGCGAGGCGACGCTTTTTTGCAAGGACGGTTCGACTCAGGTAAAACGGAAGATGCCGGAGGATCGCCCGGAGTGAGTACCCTTTCGGATCGCTCCGCCGGCGGTAAAGCTCGGGGTGGATGGGTGTAGAGATGAACTCGGTGGGAAACGGCAACGGAATCCGCGAAAACACGAGTGCATTCTGGGCGTAATAGTACGGAACCTCAGGGTGATTCCAGATCGCCGGTCGCAACGCATCATACGCCGTGAAGCCCCTCGCTCGAAAACGTTCGATCCAGTAGTCCTGCAGTTGCTCGTTGACATGTTCGAATCCACCCTGGCCCGGAATGGCGGCGGAAAACAGGATCAGACCACCATGCGCCACAAGTGAGTCCAAGAGGACGTCAGCCGATCCTGCCGGCAGGTGCTCCGCCACTTCGAGACACATCACAAGATCGAACGTGCGCCCCAGGCGAAAGGGAGTGGTGAGATCGTGCGAACGGAATTGTTCCGGTGAAATGACCAGGTTCTTCCTTGGGACCCACGGTCCGTCGATTCCGAACACATCCGATACGCCCTGAGCCTGATACTCACGAATCCAAAGCCCCACGCCGCATCCAACGTCCAGCAGGCTGCCGAAGGCCAGTCGGGAGCGAAGCAGCCGAACGACGACCCGGGCGGCCGCCGTCGCGGGATGATGTGCGACGTCCAAATAGCCATAACCATCGGCCGACTGACGGCTGACCACCAAGGATGCATCGCTCATAAGGAAAGTCTCCTGTGCACGTCACGGGCTAGCGCCCGGGAACAAATTTGGATGTTCGGGTGGGTGTTTCCGTCCGACTCGAAATCTCCGCCAACGTCGTGATGGTCGCTGCGAAGTCGTGTCGACTCACAACAGCGGCGAGATTTCCACCCGCCCGTCCGTCTCCATGGAACGCACCGATCGCGCTCGCGAGGGCCCCGATGTCTCCCAAAGGGTAGCGACGCACTGGGTCGACCGGAACCACGAGATCCTCTCCACAACCCACCGCATCGCTCACGATGCAGGGCAGCGTGCTTGCCATTGCCTCATTGACCACAAGGCCCCACGTCTCGCCATGATCGCTCGGAAGAACCAGCACGTCCGCCGCGACATAGGCGCGGCTAATTTCTGTCTGATTGAGAAACCCGGCGAAACTGGCGCGCGGGCGAGCTTCGTCCGGCGAGGACGGCAAAGGCCCCGTCGGATTCTCCGCATCGAAGGCCGCCGCGGTCGCCGCTCGGAGTTCGCCACCAAGTTCGCCACTGCCGACAAAAAGCAAATGGATCGGCGACGACGTGCGATCGTCCGCCAGCAGTTTCGCCGCCGCGACCACATCCAGCGGTCGTTTTTTGGAAATGAATTTACCGCAAAAAAGCACGCAGCAGGCCTCGTCCGCGATACCCCACCGACGTCTGATCTCCGACCTCTGACTTCTCAGCGCCTCCGCCTGTGCTGCAAACCGTGCGTTGTCGACGCAGTAGGGAGCAGGGAAGAGCCTTTGCTCCGCAACCCCGTGGTTCCGATAAAAGCGTCGATTCGCCGAACCGATGAAGAGGAATCGGTCAACTTGTGAGAACAGTCGACGCAGTCGGATCCGCTTCAACCAGCCCTTCAACAAACCCCCGGATGGCGCAAGATCGTTGGTCTCACCCCGTAGCCAAACCTCCACTCCCGCCTGTCGCGCCTGGGATGCAGCCTGCCAGTAGGCGTACTTCTGCCAACCCTGAATCCAAAGTGCCGTCACCCCACGCTCGCGTAACAGCGGACCGAGCGCTCCCGTCAGGCGGATGCCAAAAAAGTCGGAGGGATGCAGCGACCACTTTTCATTGATCGACAAAAATCGGTGCGGATAGCCCTCGAGGCTCCCCTGCCCCAAATCCCACGCAAACGCCCGTCCAAACTCGGGGTCGTGCGTCGCCCGGATCGCATGGTCGCACAAGTACCAAACCTCGAAGCGAACCCGCCCATCGCGTGCCAAAGCCTGCCAGAGCGGCACTTGGTACTGAATCGGATGCGTGGTGAGGATGGCTAACATCGCCTCGAGATTATTTGCCGGCGCGCTGAACGGCGTCGGGCAGTTCTGAGAATCGGGCGTCACGGCCGCCACCGCCCGGTGACAGCTTCAACAGCAATCGCGTCCAGCGTTCGCCATAGGCCTCCCAGGAAAACTCCTCCGCTTTTTCCCTTCCTGCAGCACCCATACGGGCCGCCAGAGAAGGATCTTCGATGAACCGCTCCATCCGTCCGGCCAGACCCGACTCGTCACCGGGCTCCAAGATGAATCCTTCGACCCCTTCCGTGATCAAGTCTGGCGCCGCCGTCGCCGTGGTGGAAACGATCGGCAGGCCCGACGCCAGCGCCTCCAGCAACACCAGCGCGAAACCCTCGAAAAAGCTGGGGAAAACGAACACGTCGCATTCCGCGAAGATGCCCGGGAGTTCCTGATGGGGCAGGCGGCCGACAATCCGGAGTCCCGGCAGCGCCGGAATCAGCGCCCGCGTCTCGCCCGAAATCGGACCCACCAGCCAAAGCTCGGCGCCCCGCCCCGCCAAGGCCCGCCAAGCCGCAATGAGCGCCGGCACGCCTTTGCGCGCATTGACCAATCCGACAAAGAGGAAACGCAGGGGGCGTCCTGCCGACCGGACGCGGGCCAAGCCGTTGAAGCGGGTCGCATCGACCCCATACGGGTTGATCGCGATTTTTTCGGGCGAAACACCGGCCTCGATCAGAGTGTTCCGAGAGAAAGTACTTGCCGCCACGATCAACGTCGCTTCCGCATGTTCGCACTCCTCGGCAGCCAACAGTCCGGCTGCCTTCACCGCTCCGACATCGGCCCACTCGGGATGACGCTCGCGCAACTCCGCATAGACACGCTCCTTCGCTCGCGGGTGCCCGATGCTTTGGTCGAGGACGAACGGTTTCCCCTGCGCCTTCGTCCGCTCCGCCAGCAGCCACGATGACGTGTCGAAACCGATCACATGCGACGCTTCGTCGATCCAGCGCTCCGGGATCGCGCGTTGAAACACTTCGTTCCGATCCGCAAAAACTGTCTCAGCGGCCTCGCCTCGACGCAGGCGACGCAGCGCCGACCACTCGAGCCCGGGAAACGTGCGGAGGCGCGCGGCCGGAACTCCGCCCACACGACGGTTGGCCCAACGGCGGCGCAGGGCGGCGGGCATAAGTTTATCCACCGCGCCGAGGAAGCCGTCTTCGGGCACGGCCATGCCCGTGACGAAGCGGCCGAGCGCGCCGTGCCGGTGCAACTCCGCCGCGAGGCGCGGCGCGTATTGCGTGCCGGGATGGGCAATCATGGCCTGCATGGCATTCGGGTTCACCGTGCGCTCCCCGCCTTCGTTTCCCGGAGTCGACCGGGCACGCCCACGATCACGCTGTCGGCCGGGAAGCTTTTCGTGACGACCGCCCCCGCACCGACGACGCACCGGTCGCCCAGCTCGACATCCTTCAGGATGACCGCCCGCGCGCCGATCCAGCACCCGTCGCCGATTTTCACGCGGCCGATGTCCATGCTTGCGCGCTTGCCCACGACGCCCGGCCCATGGCGGTGATTGGAATCGGTGACATACACGCCGGGGCCGAACTGATTTTCATCACCGATTTCGATCAGACCACAGGCGTCGATGAACACATCGCGGTTGAAATAATTGTCGTTGCCGATGCGGATACGCACCCCGGCCTGCTCCGCGTCCATGGGCCAGAGCTGCCAACCGGCGGAAAAGGCATTGTTGTTGCCGATCACGATCTGCGTGCAGCGACGGATGCGGCCGCGCTCCATGCGGATCGGCCGGCCGGCGCGCAGGCCGAGAATGTTATACAGGGCCACACGCAGTCGACTGGCGAACCCCTGCGGGACCCGCAGGCAGAGGGCTTCGAGGTGACCGCTCATGCGCAGACCTCCCGCCATTTCGAAGCCAAAACGAGGGGCCGCCGTCTGCGCGCGAGGAAATCGCGCACCTTCGCCGCCGGATAGGGTCGACGCAAACGGCGGAATCGCCAGAGTACTCCAAGAATGCCGACGAGCCCTGCTGGAATCCCCGGCCATCGGCCGCGAGTCGCCTGATCGACCACCATGTTGGCTACCTGCAAGGATGCACGACCCGCTAGCGGCCAAGGATAGCGCAGCCACGCCAGCAAGGCGACGTTTTGGATGGCAGACGCCGTCTGCCGCGGATTGCGGTGATGCGAAAGTGTCGTGTCGTGAAACACCCGCAGCCGGCCGGTACGCTGGAGGGCAAAACCCGCCGCATGGAATTGCAGGCCCAAATCCAATTCCTCTACTCCGTAGGCGAACGGGCGGTCCACAAATCCGGGACAGGCCAGATAACGGTCCCGGCGCACCGCCCATCCGCAGCCGGCGAACTCGACCGCCTCCTCGGACGCGCCGGGCTTCGGCGCGATCGTTTCCCAAGGGTGGGTGATCGTGGCCGCGAGCAGCGCCGTGCCTGGCTGGGCGGCGAACAGAACCAAGACCTCGGCGAAAAAATCGTGATCGATGGGGTAGGAATCGTCGTCGAAAGAGGCAAACACCGGCTGAGTCGCGGCGACGAGACAGCGGTGCCGCCCGCCGCCAGGGCCGACGCGGTGCGGGCTCGTCAGAATCTTCACCGTAGCAAACCGTGTGCCGAGGACCCGTTCGAGCTGACCGTCCGGCGCGTCGATATGCACAATCACTTCGGCTGGCTGCGGATCGCAGGCAAAGATTTTCTCGAGCACAGTGAGCACTTTCTCTCCGCGCGCCCAAGTCGGGATGCCTACGGTGACCGGAACGATTTTGACCTCACCCATGGGTGGAACGCCCGAGCACTTCACCGTAGAACAAACGGACCTCCTGATTTACATCCACCCATGAAAGACCTTCGGCGCGTTGCCGCGCGGCAGCGCCCATGCGCAAGCGCAGGGCTTCATCGGTTCGTATTAATCGCAGAGCCGCTGCTAGACCGTCGACATCTCCTTTGGGCAGCAATAGCGCGGCCTCATCGCGCACATACTCGCGCGTGCCGCCGACCTCCTCCGCCACGATGGGTAGTCCGGAGGCCAGCGCCTCGAGCACCGCGTTGTTCGCCGTGCTGTCTTCGAGCGTCATTAGAAGGCACGAGGCTTGACGGTAAAATTCGGCCAATGCTTCATCCGAAAGCCCGGTGGCAAACCTGACGTTTTCGAAGCGCAGGAACCGCTCTCGTTCGCCGCCTGGAACCAGCAGGTGAAACTCGATCCCGGGTTCGCCTTCGAAGCGAGCGATCACTCGCTCGAGCACTTTGAAATCACGCCTGAAGCTTCCGACAAAACACACGACGAAGTTTCCACCTGTGCGGTGGTTGGAGGGGGGGCGAAACGCGCGGGTGTCGATTCCGTGCAGGATCACTCGGCGCGGCACCGCAGGCGGCAGGAGGTTGGAGAAAAATGGAAGCTGAGTCGAACTCACCAGCACGACACCTGCCAACCTCCGAACGGCCGCAGGCCGACGGATCGGATTCGGATCGCGGTGGTAAGGGGCATGGAAGGTGACAACGAGTGGCACGCCGTGCCGCGCCGCGATCCGGTCGATGATCCCAAAATCGCGTTCACCCCACAGCACATGGACGAGATCGAAGCGTTCGCGCGCCAGACGACGGGCGGCGCGCAGTTCGTTCAAAATCGTGGCTGGCAGAGCCCATCGCGAACCGGCGAGAGCCCGAGCCAGCGGATTGGCCGGCCGCAACCAGCCGGGCGAGCGCCGGTCATAACCGCACACAGCGGAAGAGGAAAATCCGGAGACTATACGATCATAGCCGGAAAGGCCCGAGGGGTACCCCTGACTCCCCGTCACAAAGAGCACTCGCAAGGACGCGGGAAGAGCAGATGTGCATGGATTTTTGGCGGCGGTATCCACCTTGTTTTGCTCAAGGATCATTGCAGGACGCAGGACGAATTCAGATAGGCAATACAGTCCACCTTGGATTCGTGGAGACGGTAGCCTTGGTCCATCAGGAGAGTGTAAACCGCTTCGATTTCCTTCTGGGAAAGATTCAAAATTTCAAAGTTGATGATCGTTGGCCGCAGTTTTGGGAAAGGTATCATCCGGATAATCTCGGCGTCATAGCCCTCGGTATCGATCTGGAGCACGTCGAGTCCCGTCATGCCGTGCTCGGCGAGTAGTTGCTCGAACGTCACGGCCCGCACCTCGAAGGTTTCCATCACCGCGTCCGGGTCGGGCGTCCGGCCTGCCAGCCACTTTCTGATGTTGCCCGGGTCGAGCGAGGTGAGCTGGGGCGCGGCCTCGTGCAAGTGCCAGAATTCCCGCTTCACCCGAAACATTTTCACCGCCCCGTTGGCCCGCGCCACCGCCAGTTGCGCGAGACGCACGCCGGGCCGGTCGCCGCAGTTGGCCTGGAGCGCCGCGAAAGCCGTTGGCTCCGGTTCCACCATCAGGCCCCGCAACAACCCCCGGCGCACAAACGGCGCGAGGACGTCGTTGGCCACGCCGTCGAACGCACCGATCTGCACAAACTCCAGCGGAGATTTTTGCACCAGCAGGTGGGCGATGGGAAACGACGCGTCGAAATGCAACTCCTCCGCCCAGCGGTCGTGCAGCACGCTGGTCTTGCGCGAGACCCAGAGACCACGGCGGGTAAACTGGCGTTTGATGATGGCGGGCAGGCTCATGATAGAAGTTCTTGGTTTAGCCGCGCCGCGCCCTCCATGCACTTGTCCATGTTGTAGTATTCCCATTCCGCGAAACGGCCGAGCAGGCGGATTCCGCGTGGAGCCAGCGCCGCGCGCGCGGTCGCGACCGCGCTTTGCGTGGCGAAATCGTGCAGGATGTAGGAGGCGGCCTCGTGGTTGTGCGCGAGCGGGCGCAGATCGCCGGGCAGCCGGGCCGCTTCGGCCTCCATCTCGGTGCGCTCGACCGCGCCGGAAAACTCGACCACGCATGTGCTGCGGCCCGCCGGGCTCGCGCCGTTGTTTTCCGCCGAGAGCGAACCGGTGTGGATGATCCGGTGGGCTCGCGTCTCGGCACCGGGGAGATAAAGCCAGGTGAGCTCCGTGGCGTCGCATTCGCAAAAGAGATTCGACGTGCCGTTGGCGCGCAGGCCGCGCGCGCCCTCGAGCGCGGAGACCACGGCGGGAGTCGCGTCGGCCATGAGCGCGCCCAGTCGGCGGATATCGCCGCAATACACCACGGTGTCAAAGCGCTCGCCGTTGACCTCGACGCCGCCCGCGACCGGTTGCACGCGTTCGACCGGCGTAGCCAGACGCACCTCAAGCCCCTGCGCCAGACGGTCGACGATGAACTGGGAGCCTCCGCGGCGCGGATAGAAGAACGTGCTGTGCACCATGCGCTCTTCGCCCCGGCGCAAAATGCCCTGTGTGAAAATCTCCCGCACGTCGGGCATCGGGAGTTTCCCCTCGAGCCACGCGAGCGGGATCGCGGCGAGATCGGTGCGCCAGATTTTTTCGTTGTAGGGGCGGAAATACAGCTCGAACAGTGTCGGCCCGAACGATTCGACGAGGAACTCGCCAAAATGCGTGCAGCGTCCCCGGGCGGGAGGCCGACCGACGCGCTCGAGGAGATCCGAGACGATACTTGCCACCGCGGCCGCGGGCAGTTGGTGCAGGTGGTTCTCGATCGGATACCCGACGTGTTGCCCGTCGAGCCAGATGGCGGCGTGACGACGCGCTGCCACGAATTCTTTCTCCCGGTCGAAATGGGACCAGAACCATGCGCGGATCGCCTCGTCCTTGGTGTTGAAGACGTGTCCGCCCACACGGTGAAACAGCCGTCCGTCGATCCAGTCGCAGCGAATGAGTCCCCCGATGCGGTCCGCTTGCTCGAACACGACGACGTCGGCCCGTTCCGCGGCCATGCGGGCGAAAGAGACACCGGAAATACCGGCACCGATCACGGCGATGCGTTTGCGGGGGGAAGAATTCATGCGGCGAGCGCGGAGCTGGGGGCGGCGAGTGCGGTGCGAAGCGCGCGGGCCACCTCGGCCGAGGTGTGTCCGGACAGAAAGGCGTCGAGCGCAGCTACGGGCGGGGGGGCATGCCGGGCCCGATCCACAGCCTCGACGAATTCCTCGAACGAGTCCGCGTGGCGGCAGGCCGAGGCGACGCGGTTGGCTAGGAAATCGGCCCCATCCCGCGGGAATCGGCCAACGAGGTGGCAGCGCGCTGCCGCGCTTTCGTAGAAACGCGGGGTCACGGGGTTGAGCCCGCCTGTGCGCGTCTCCCCGCCGTCGATGCCGGGGGCGGAGACCAGCGAAACGCGGCTCGAGCGCAGCAGGGCCCAATAGCTCTCGCGCGAGTTGTCCACCTCGAGCGGCCCGCGGTCCGTCGCGGTCCAGCGCGGCCACGTGCCGCTGGTATCCGCGTAAAGATAGTTGGCCCCGGGACGCAGGCCGACATAGTCCAGCGCCCACCGGTGCAATTTTGAATTCTGCCGGCCGACCTGGATGAGATCGACCGTCCGCGGCGCCAATACCGGCCGCACGTGGCGGGCGCTCACGCTCAACGGCAGGTAATGCACGCGCGCGCCGAGCGAGGTATCGGCGAAGGCGAGTTGGATTTCGCGGTTGGTCACAAACACGGCGGGCGAGCGGGCAAAAATGCGTTCGGCTGGCGCGAAATGCTTACGCCAGAAATCGATCACCACCGGCACCACATCCGGCTGCACGCAATAGCTGGAGCGATGCTCCGGTGGCCAAAGCAGAAAGGCGAGCGACCGATCTCCTTCCCCTCTGCGTGGCAGTCGGCCGCCGTCGTCGCAGGGAGCGAGTGCGTTCGGCAGCCTTCGAACAAAGGCCCCAAAGCGCCCATTGGCACGGTTTTCATGGGCACTCACATCGCGCAGGGGCAGGCTGAGTTCGGCCCCAAAATCGTCCTCCCACTCCTCGACGATCTGGCGGAAGACCTGATGTTCAAGACGGCGCAGGGTCCAGATTTCTTTCAGCGTCACGGCGAGGAAAGGACGGTCCGGCGTTGGCCACGGACAGCAAGCATGAGGTAGGCGATCAGGCTTCCGGTGTTGCCGGCGATCATTACACCGATCGCCCCCGACGGGGAGGAAACATCGCCCCAGGCGACCACCACCGCCTGAAATCCAACCGTCAGCGGGGCGATCCAAAGAATCGCGTCGGCAAAAATCCACCGTCGCGAAAGGGACAGCGTGGAAACGAGGCCGACCGATGCGCCGATCGCCCCGGCCAGCAAAAGCAGCCCGACCTCGATGCGGAGATGGCCATAGTTCGGTCCAAGCAACCAAAGGAAGGGCGCCGGCAACAAGAATCCGAAGAGGGGGGCCATCGCCAACGCGGCCATGCCCGCAAGGGTAAGTTGCCAAAAACGCCGCGAGACCATGGCCGGTCCGAGCCGGGAAAAATAAGGCTGAACGATCCAGCCAAGAAAATAGGGAGTGACTGAGAAGAGGAGGTTGAGCCTCGAAAGCGCGCCGATCGCCGCCAGTGAGGCACCGTTTCCAACGAAGGAAACCAGGAATATGGTGATCTGCCCTTGCACGGCGTTAAAGGCCAGCACCGGAACCTGCGGACGAACGAAACGAAGAATCTCCTTTCGCGCCACTTCGGCGGCCGGAGCGTCTCCGGCCGGTTCATCGATCGCGGGTCGCCCTCGATGGCGCATCGCCGCCGCCAGTCCCCCGTTCAGTGCCGCATTGAGGCCAAGAGCGGTCACACTCCCCAGCCAGCCCGCCGCATGCGCACCGGCATAGCCCGCGACGCGGAGAAGGCCCATCACGTTCTGGACGCCTTGCAGGTAGCGCAGATCCTGCCGGATCACAATCGGGCCTCCGTAGAGCACCGAGATCGCGTTGAACCAGAGCGTGACCGCAACCAGAACGAAGAGTCCCGCAATGGTGGGAACATCCACGTTTTGCCGCCGACCCAAGAACCAAAAGACCGCAAGTCCTCCGCCAAGCACAAAGGGAAGCATCCACCGGCGTAGTCGGCGCGCGGCGGCCACATACGCGCCAATCACGGATCGATCGTTTGTCCGCGCTCCGACCAGCGGCACGATCGCTCCCGAAAAACCGACGTCAACGCAGGCAATCATCGCAGACTGGATCGCGAAAGTTAGGGTAAAGGTGGCGTACGACTCGACTGACATCCAGCGAAGAAGCAGGAATCCCCCGATCGCTGAAACTACCTGCAGGAGTCCTTGGGCGAGGAAGAATTCTCCCAGCTTCAGCACCCAGTGCTCGATGCGCGCCCACTTCGGATGCACTCTGACGGAAGCTGGCACCCACCTCGACAGCCTGGTGAACGCTGGTCGATCGTTCGACGGAGATAATTCACTCCGGGAAAGAACAAGGGCAACTGCTGGCGGGCTTGACTTCATCGACACCTCCAAAGTCCCCGCAAGCTAGAGAATCGACCGTGGCGCAGGAGGGACGCGATGCACACGCAATAAAGGGCGAAGAAGTTCAAACCATGGCTTCCGAGGAGGTGCCACGAAGGCAAACGTCGCTCCTCGATCCAACGCTGCACATTTTGTCGGTGGATCCGGCGCAACGCGTGCACGAGCGACCAGTTCACCCCCGACACAAAGTGGGACGACGGGTGGGCCGTGATTAAAGCTTCGTCGACGAAGGCGACGTCGGCCACCCAGGAAAGTCGCATCCACATATCCACGTCAGCCACACACCCGTACTCCTCGGCAAACGGAAGCGCATCACGGTAAATCGAGCGACGGGCCATCACGGTGCCCCAAACCGGGGAGCTGCCCCGCCAGGCGTTGAGAAAGTAGCGCTGGTTGAACCGCTGGCCGGGTGTGAGGGGAAGGCATCCCCGAAGCCGACGATCTTGACTCTCGTTCCTTCCCGCGACCCGGCAGAACACAAATCCCGCGGATGGAAACGCATCGAGCGCTTCGGTCCAGCGTTGCAGGAGCGTCGGATGATAAACATCCGCATCGTGAAGATTGACCACGTAGTCGCCGGTGGCTTGCGCAATGACCGCGTTCAAATTACCCGGCATGCCCAGGTTCCGCTCATTTCGGCGATAGACAAAGCGCGGAAACCGCCCTTCAAACGCCCGAACGACTTCGGAAGGATCCTGGGGTGACGCGTCATCCCAAAGAAAGACTTCGTCGGGGATTTGAGTTTGTCTCGCTAGCGACTCCAAGGTCGAGCCGAGCAGATGCGGGCGGTTGTAGTGAGTAATACAAACTGAAATCCGGGCTGGGGCGCCATGTCGCAGCGATATCGAGTGCATCGGCGATTGATCGATGTGAGTCACGACCCCGAGCTTCGCCCCGTCACGTTCCGCGAAGGAATCGTGACTCGCCAAATCCAAGGTAACTGCGCCCGTTAGCTCGACCGGCTTGAACCCAGTGCACGCTGCAGGAGAGGGAGAACAAAGAGGGCTTTGCGGTGCCAGACCCGCAGACTGTCCAGTCGCTGCGCCAAGAAGTCTCGATCCGCCTCGGTCGCGGTTTTCAACTGCCGCTCGATGTCCGCTAGGCGAACAGCACCGGCTTCCAAAGGAGCGCGCACGCGAACTTGCAAGAGACCAGCGAGTAGAAGCCGCAGTTCGGTCTCAGGGCAGAAGCGTTCACGCCGGTCCTCCTGTGCGTCGGCCAGCTTGATGGCTCCCAGCTCGCGAAGGAAGTGAAGTCCTTGGCTGACCGATCCTTTGCTCAGGTTCAGCTTCGCCATCACTTCGGCGAACGTCAGCGGGAGCGGCGAACAGTAAATGGCACCGAAAATTTGTCCGACGGAATGGGAGAGACCGAGTTTGTGAGCCGCATCCGCGCATACTTGGACAATTTCACCCTGAATCGGGGAGAGCCGATTGCCGGCACCCTCGGTAGGCGTTGACTGCGCACCGGACAGCGCCCCTCCGAGCAGCGGAGCAGCGCACTCCGCCTTCGCGCGCGTTTCGAGGTCTGGATGCGGAGGATTCACGCCACGAGTTTCGAATCGCCTCCCCTTCGTTCAAGTGGAATTGAACTCGCTTTACTTCGGCTGCGTTACGGGAGAGTCAAATCGGGAAGGCAGTCGTCTTGTTGCAGTCAATCGGCCTATTCCGGCGAGAATTCACGAGGCCAAAGATGTAACATTGGCGAACTGCAGCCTGAAGGGAGGGGTGTCGATAGGTTTTATATGTTCCGAACTCGCCTCTCCTCAGGGCTGATGTGCGCCCTCGTTCTCTGGGGGGCCCTCGTCGCGACTCCGGGATTTTCACAGAGCGATCGGATGATCAACCTCTCATCGCGCGCGACTCTCGGCGAAGGTGAACTCATTGCCGGATTCGTGGTCGGTGCGGGCACGCCCAAACGAATCCTGATACGGGCGATCGGCCCTAGTCTGAACCAGTTCCCGGGCATCGGAGAAACCCTGTCGAACCCGCTGCTCGAAGTGTTCGATTCGACGGGTGCCAAAATCATCGAGAATGACGACTGGACCCGTCAGAAAGACGACTCCCCGCTGGTCGCTTCCGACTTTGCCTCGGTTGGAGCGTTCGCGCTCACCAGTTCCCTTGACGCGGCGGTGCTGGCGACGCTGCCATCAGGGGCGTACACAATCCGTGTAGCCAGCGCCGGCCCGCGAAACGGAAGCGCACTCGTCGAGGTTTACGACGTCTCCGGTACCGCGCGGCTGCTCAACCTCTCATCCCGCGCGCACGTCGCTCGCGGAGGCGTTCGGTTCGTGTCCGGAGTGGTGCTCGCTCCCGGGCAAGCCAGACGAGTGCTGATACGCGCGGCCGGACCTTCTCTTGCAACCTTGGGAGTCCCCAGTCCGCTTGCGGATCCGATCCTGACCGTTCGTGACGACGCCGGACGCACCGTCGCCGTCAACGACAATTGGGGAGATCGGAACGCGTCTGCGTCAATCTCAGCCGCCAGTACAACCACCGGTGCATTCCCGTTTATCGGCACCGACAGTCGGGACTCGGCCGTTGTCTTGGATCTCCCACCCGGTGCCTATACGATCGAAGTCGCAGGGGTCGGAGATACGAGCGGCACCGCTCTCGTCGAACTCTACGATCTCTCCTCGTCGATCGTGCCCTCGGTCGAAGTACAGTCAGGAGAAGCGCAAATTTCTGCCGCAGGCAGGCCCCGATCTCTTTTCACATTTTCGCGAAAGGGTATGCTCTCGGAAAGCCTGAAAGTGAAGTTCACGCTCTCCGGCAGCGCCCGGCTAGGCGTGGACTTCGACGAGGTGCCTCGCTGGATCGAGTTCACCCATGGACAGGCCAGCGCCGAAGTCGAAATCGTTCCCTCTGCGAATCGCCCCACCCCATCGGAGGCCAAGACGGTCATCCTGAACATCGACGCCGATGACACTTACGCAGTGGGAAGCGCAAGATCGGCGATGCTCTCCTTGCCTTTTTCGCCTGGCAACGAGCAGATCCGGCCGTCACCCACCGCTGAACCCACTTCCAAGCCAAGCCCAACCCCGGATCCACTCCCAACACCCACCGCCACACCGATACCCACACCAAGTCCGACCCCGTCTCGCTTCCCATCGCCCACTCCAACGCCCCTGCCATCGGTTGTTCCGACGCCATCGCCGCTCCCAACACCCACCACCACCCCGACACCAACCCCAAGTCCGATCCCGTCTCCCTTACCATCGCCCACGCCAACGCCGCTGCCACCGGTTGTTCCCACGCCACGTCCGCTCCCAACACCCACCACCGCCCCAACACCCACACCTAGTCCGACCCGGTCTCCCTTACCATCGCCCACTCCAACGCCGCTGCCACCGGTTGATCCCACGCCATCTCCGCTTCCTACTCTCGCGCCAACGCGCCTTCCCACGCCATCACCCAGTCCGTCTCCTACTCCCACTCCGGGACCGACGCCCACCCCCACACCCGACCGGGCGACCCTTCTCTACAATGCAAGCTTGCGTCTGCCCGCTGCCGCTTCCTCCACCTCCGCCTCCGGTTCCGCGACGCTGCGACTTTCCCCCGATGAATCGTCGGCGACCGTATCCGTCGCGTTTGACGGACTCAGTTCTAGCCAGACCGCGGCATCCCTTCGTCTTGGCGACTCCGGTCAAGTCGGAACGTTCCTCACGTCGCTCCCTGTCGGAACGATCTCAGGTCATCGATGGGAGCTCCGACCGGTCGGATCGCTGACCACGGCGGACGTACTTGGAGCGATCAAGTCCGGGCGGGTCTTCGTCTCGATCGAGACAAGCGCTTTCCCTACCGGAGAGTTACGCGGCCCTTTCCTGCGCTCGCAGGGCTCGGTGACGTTTTTCGCACCGGAACCGCTTCCGTCCCTTCCAAACACATCGTTGAGTCCGGCCGACGCATCGCGATTTCTTCTGCAAGCCACCTTTGGTCCGAAACAAGAAGAGATCGACCGCCTCACGGGCAAAGGCCTGCCGGACCTCGACGCTTGGATCGCCGAGCAAATCGGCATTCCTGTCTCCAATCACCAAGCGGCGACCGAGCAGGACTACGAACGCTTCCTCAAACCGCTGGGAGAAAAATATCGCCTTATCCACGAGAATCGCCAGGCCGCCTGGTGGTCGATCGCCGTCAAGGGCAATGACCAATTGCGTCAGCGAATGGCCTTCGCCCTCAGCCAGATCTTCGTTGTTTCCGAAAACAACTCGACGCTCTCGAGTTACCCGCGCGAAGTCGCCGCTTACTACGACCTCCTGGCCCGCAATGCCTTGGGGAACTTCCGCGATCTGCTCGAACAGGTCACGCTCAGCCCGGTGATGGGAGTGTACTTGAGCCACTTGCGCAATGCGAAGTCGGCGACCGACGCGAAAGGAAAATCGGTGACCAGCCCGGACGAGAACTACGCTCGGGAGGTGATGCAACTCTGCACGGTGGGGCGCACCCTGCTGCATCCCGACGGGACACTCAAACTCGATGCACAAGGCAACGCGGTGCCCACCTACGACCAGACCACTGTCCGCGAGATGGCGAAGGTGTTTACCGGCTGGGGATTCGCCTCGGACGATCCCGACCCCAGTTTCATTGCCGCATACTCCGACTACCTGCGGCCCATGCGGTTGTATCCCAGTTATCACGACAACTCCGCAAAAACGATCGTCGGAGGTCGAACCTTGCCGGCCAATCAGGGTGGTGCCAAGGATCTGTCGGACACCCTTGACGCCCTCTGCAATCACCCCAACACGGCACCTTTCATCTGCCGGCAGCTCATTCAGCGGCTCGTGACCAGCAATCCAAGTCCGGGCTATGTCTATCGTGTCGCCAGCGTCTTCGCCAACAATGGCCGCGGAACTCGAGGAGACCTTGGAGCCGTGGTCCGGGCGATTCTGACGGATCCTGAAGCGCGCTCACGGGACGCCGCGAACCAGCCGACTTTCGGAAAACTGAGGGAGCCCGTGCTGCGTGTGACCGCCATGCTTCGAAGCCTGAACGGCGACTCCAACAGTGGACGGATTCCATTCTATTCACAGTCGACCGACGAAAAGCTCGCCCAGACTCCGCTCAAGGCGCCCTCCGTCTTTAACTTCTTCGAACCGGCCTTCGTCCAACCCGGCCGGCTCGCGACGCAAGGTTTGGTTTCACCCGAGTTTCAGATCCTGAACGCCGCAACGCTTGTTTCCACCACGAACTTCTTCCAAGTCTATTTGAACACTCGGCCTCCAGCAGACACGATCAGTCAGCTCGTCCGTATTCGACTTTCGCCTGCCGATTTCGCGCTTGCCCGCAACTCGGAGAAACTTGTCGAACAGCTGAACGTAAGGCTTGCCGGTGGTTCTTTGCAGAAAAGTGTGACCGAACGCCTCGTCAGGATGTTGGCGCCATTTTTGGCCACCACCGACGAAGATCTTGAATCACGTTTCAGATCGGTCGCGTACGTGATCTTGGCGTCACCACAATGTGCGATTCAAAAGTAGATAACCAACCGTGAAACCGATCCACCCGCCTCCACCGTTATCCCGTCGCGCCTTTTTGGGCACCTGCTGCTCCGCAGTGACCGCAACCGGATTGTTGTCGCAGCTTGCCCAGTTGCGCCTGATCGGCGCCGTCGCCGCCACAGACTCGCAGGCAAACGCCGGAAGCACCACGGCGGCGCAGCTCGATCCGGGTCACAAGGCACTGGTCTGCTTGTTTCTGGCGGGTGGGAACGACTCGAACAATATGGTCGTGCCAACCGACGTCACCCGCTACCAGGAGTACGCGAAAGGGCGGGGCGCTCTCGGATTGCCGCGGGAGGCGCTGCTGCCGGTGTCCTACCGATCCCCCACCGGTCAGACGTACGGTCTGCACCCGGCGATGCCTGAGGTGAGATCGATGTTCGATCGAGGATCGGCCGCCATTGTGGCCAACGTGGGAACACTTCTCCATCCGACGACCCGAGTCCAGTACACCAACCGTACGGTACCGCTGCCCCCTGGCCTCTATGGGCACAACAGTGGTCAGGTCGATTGGCAATCGAGCCTGCCGGACCGCGGTTTTCACACGGGCTGGGGCGGCCGGGTGGCGGATCTGACCCAATCGCTGAACGGCAACAATCGAGTGTCGATGTCCCTCAGTGTGGCCGGGCAGAACTTCTTTCAGGTCGGCCGAAACGTTTCCCAATACTCGGTCAATCTCAATGGCGGACTCAATCTGGGTGAGTGGGGTCCCCCCGGCTCCACCGCTGGGCTGCGGACCTCGGCGCTTGACGATATCATCAATCTCCAGAACCAGAATCTGTTTGAAACCGCCTATGCGGGGATCATGCGGGGCGCCATCGACGATGGACTCTACCTCTCCTCCTTCCTCAAGGGCCCGAGCCCGTATTCATCCTTTTTCAGTTCACTTAACTCAAGCTTGAGCCAGCAGCTTCACATGATCTGCCGTTTGGTCGCACTCCAGCAGCCGTTGGGTCTGCGTCGCCAAGTCTTCTTCGCCCAAGTCAATGGGTGGGACCTGCACGATAGCCAGCTTTCAATCGATTCGCCCGTCAGTGGAGCCCACGCCAATCTGCTTCGGGATGTCAGCCGTTCGGTTGACGCGTTCTATTCCGCTTTAGGCAGTATCGGTGCTGGAAACCAGGTAACCACGTTCACCGCATCCGACTTCGGCCGGACCCTGGGCACCAACGGCGACGGATCCGATCACGCGTGGGGATCTCACCACCTGGTGATGGGCGGCGCGGTCCGCGGCGCACAGGTCTATGGAAAAATGCCGGAATTCCAGCTCGGCGGACCCGACGATGCCGGCGATCGCGGCCTTTGGATTCCCACGATCAGCGTCGATGAATACAGCGCCACACTGGCCAAATGGTTTGGAGTGAGCGCCACCGACCTTCCGATCGCACTCCCCAATATCGGTCGCTTCTCCCAGCCCGATCTTGGATTTATGAAGTCCTGATGGCCAGCGGGCGGCCATGGGCTCAGGCGAAGGACCCGATCCCGTTCAAGTGCCGAGGTGGACGGTATGTTGCGCCAGTCGCAGTTGGAGTCGATCGTTTTGGTTTTTGCGGTGGCTCGGGAATGCTGGACCACACTCGTTGGATCGTCGCACGGCTGCCGACCGATCGGTAAAACACGCCAAGGGGATTGTCACGTATCCATCCTCTAACCACGTAGAAGCCGACCCTTGGCGCGGTTACGCCGGCCATTTTCTCTTTGGTTCGTGAAACACCCAAGATTGCGGGTGTTCGCGGAGTTCTGCAAAAGATCCAATCCGATCCTGGTACGATCGCAGGTACAAAACACATCATGACGTTTCCTCGCTCTCCTAAGACGACGAGATTCCGCCACGCATCGCTCGATAAAGAATACAACCGGGCGGAGGGCTTTGCCGGAAACGTATGCATCGGACGGTTCGTTCGAATAATCGCTCGCCAGCGAGCGAATACCGTACCGCAATTCGACTCGGCGACCCGACCTCCAAACTGCCTCCGCACCACCGACCCAAATGCCAATCCCAGAACCGTTGTTTTCCGTGTCGCCGAAGGAAAGATGGGCGGTTTGTCACTGCCGCCCCCGCTGCGAGAAGAAGCTGGCCGCTCTGCTGCACTCCGAGAAAATGGTCCATTTCCTCCCTCAGATCGAGAACGTCCGCCGTTATGGTCGCCACGAACGGAGATCTCTGCTTCCTCTCTTCCCGGGCTATCTCTTTGCTCGCATCGATCCCGACCTCAGATCCCGGATGTTTCGGCAAGATTTGCTCGCTCGTATCATACCGGTGGCGGACGAAACGCTGCTCCTGCGCCAGTTGGTAGACGTCAAGAAGGTGGTCGATGCAGGTGTGGAAGTTCTGCGCTACGACCAAGTAGCCCGCGGCGCCCGGGTGAAAGTGATCAGTGGACCGCTTTTTGGCGTGGAGGGCCGGGTTGAAGATGTGACATCGCCACGCGGTATTATCGTCTCCGTCGATGTGCTGCAGAGGGGCCTCCTGATAACGCTTCCCGTCGTACAGCTTGAGGTGATTCTATGAATCGCTCCCAGATTCCTCAGTCGAAACGTGGCTTTAGTCCGATTCGATAGCGGGGAAGACAGAACAGAATCCACAAGAGGAGCGGGACGATGAATACACCCGCCGGCCAGTTGGTAACACTCGCGTGCAAGACAGCTACGGACTCGAGCAACCACCGCGGCATCTCACGCGCACGTTCGGGGAACGATGAGAGTGCAAATTCGATATCGACGGCTATACAGGCGAAAAACCATAAATAGAGTCCTGTCGTTAATATAAAAAAGGAGCGTAGGTACTCTTTCCACGCCACCTGCGTCGAAAAAATCAAGGCAACTACAAACGCGTTCGCCGAGTAGGGGTAGGTCATTGTGATCAAGCTTCTCGCGAGAAGAGCTTGCTCGCCGGTCAATTTAACGTCCGTCCCTCCCGACTGCGGTCTGACGAGCACAACCAGATCGACATCGCGGTGCAAACCGTGTTCGCGCGTCTGCGCCTCGGAAACATTCAGAAACGTCACGGTATCGTTCGCTCTACCCATCGCAAACACTGCGTTTCCCGCGGAACTCAGCATCTGGCGATACCCAGAGCCGCAAAGCATCCACAGAAGCATGCACACCGTATAGACCAAAATGAGTCGCCCGAAAAACGAAACGATGCCCCTCGCCGCGAAGACATCATGATGCGACTTGTCGCGGGGGCCCATAGCGTCTCTATTCGGTTGGCGAGCACTTCTCATGCACTTCAGAAGCACACGCTAAGCACCGATAAGGTCACGCGGTTGCCCCTGCCGGAGTGCGGGCATACCGTATCCAAAGCACGAAGATAAGCAGCAGAGCGATCGTCAGGAGGAACGGCCACACGATGAAATGGGTCACCTCGAACATTTTGGGTCCGTGAACGCCGATGAACCAGAGCGAAACGATTCGACTGAAATTCAACCCCGCGATCGTCACGGTTCCCGCGAGCAAGCCAAGGAAACGATAAGACCATCGAGCGGGATAAGAAACGAGCGCTCCCCACCACAGCACGGTGAGTTCCAACGCATCGCACCCCCCGGTTACCTCGATAGACAAAGAACTGGATCGAACCGTGCGACCGTCAACCGCTACCGTTTGGCCGAACAATCCGAACACCTTGCCGGCCGACCGCGCCAGGAATGTTTGATAAGGTTCAATGACATACTCTCGGGCCGAACGGTTCACCGCGATCAAGGCGGCCACGACAGGGCGTTCTTTGGAATCGGCTGCTCGCTCAAAATCGATCGAAAGCGTTAAAGCAAAATAGACGGCCATGAGGGCAGAATAAACGAGGGCAAACCGAAGGTAGGCCGGCCGCCCAAAATATCCCGCTCCCGCCCCGCCACCACCACTGCCACCGCTACCCTCCCCATTGTTCCGTCGGCGATCGGTGGTCATACTGCGATACTCTATCGAAGATTGTTAAACTCCGATGACATCCGCGTGCCAATCGGGTTAAAAGTGCGAGGCGACTCGCTGAAGCAGGACATAACCAGACCCTCGAATTCGCATGGGGGGATATGGGACGGAGTTGAACGATGGGGTGACACCACCACTCTGCCCCCTTTTACCCTTTCATCGACAGTGTCGAACGTGCCTCGCCGCCGCGTATGAGTGCCCTCTATTTCCTGACCCCTCGGAACAAAGCCTCTTTCTTGACACTTTTTTGCGACTCCCTTCGCTGCAAAGTGTTTGGAGTCCGGCCTTAAGGCCGTCCGAAACTTGCTCGCATTTTCTCCGGACGGACTAAAGTCCGGACTCCAAACTCTTCCCGTCCTCCGTGCACCGCCATCCGACCTCTGCGGAAACCTTATTCAGGAAAGAAACCCTCGGTCGAGAATCGTAACGTCACCTCAGCCTGGGTAGGAACCGCTGCCCCTTCACTTTCTGCCGGGCTGTAGCGCAAACGGCCTAAATAGACTGTACCCACCCGCTCGAGATCGGTGTGCAAGGCCGAGAGTCGGCGAACGTCCTTCGTCGAACCGTCGGGCAAGACCGTAAACGAAAAAACCGCCTCCACATTCTCCCGCTTCAACTCCCGCGGCCACGCGGCCGGGATCAGCACGGCCGACGAATAGATCTGTGGCGGCTTGGTTTTGGCCTCCCCGTTTCGCGCGATCCCGTATTTCTCTCTGGAAACGCTGACCTCGACGAGATTGTCGCCCCACTTGGGCAGGGCCTGCAGGAGGAACTCAAACGAAGGCAGCCCCAGATCGAACGGAACCGCCGCCGAAACCGGCAAAGCGCAGACAATCGAGAGAAGAATCTTGGCGAGCTTCATACATCAAGAAACCCTTCATCCGCCCAGAAGTAAAGCACGCCTGGCCTCGTTCCATTTTTTACAGAGGGCGGATGGCGGTAACAAAAGTCGGATCCCAACTCGAAGAAACCAAACCTCGATCTGTTTTTACAGGAGATCGCGGAGGACGCAGAGGACGGACGGAAGAGGTCGGAGGTCAGCAGTCAAACTTCAGATGACACACGACTGCCATGACGCCCGCCTCCCGACCTCTGCGCCCTCCTCCCTCCTCCTGTAAGGACCTCCGAGTTCGCTTCCGACTCCTACATTCCCCATAAACTCGAAATTCTGATTTCTAATTTCTCGATTCCCAATTCCCAATTCTGGATTCTAGATTCTGATTTCTGGATTCTGGATTCTGGATTCCAGATTCCCGTTTCTACCTCCCCCCCTACCCCACTATCCGCAACACCTTGCCGGCGCGCGTAAACGACTCCTCGCCGAACCCCAAGGCCCGTTTTAGGTGCGCATCGCGCTCCAGCGGATTCTCGATCCGCGCCGCCGCGCGGTGTTCTTTCCACGGCAAAACTCCCGCGGCCCACGCGAGCAGGCCGCTCACGGGCACCGGCAAATCGCTGCCGTGGAGGATGCGGCTGGCGAGCGGTTCCGCGATCAGCCGCCGCAACGCGGAGGGGCGCAATCGAAAATTCAGCGCGGCCAGCGCACTGTTGTCCCCGTAGAGATTCGGAAAGCGCTCGGTCATCTCGACGAATGTATCGAAATGGTCAGGATCCAGCAGCATCGTGCCGGTACCGCAATGCGCCGCGATGCACGTCACGCCGATCTCCAGCGGACGCGTCAGCACACGCGGACTTGCCAATGCGTGGTCCATCACAGGCATGGTGCGTTCGCTCCCCGTATGCGCCAGCAGCGGCAGTCCGCTTTCCGCCATACGCTCCAGAAACTTCGTGTGACGACGATCGTTCCAATCGATCCCCTGCACATTGGGCAAACACTTCAAGGCCGCCGCGCCGCCGGCCAGCGCTTTCTCGAGTTCGTCAAACGCATCCGGACGCGATGGATGGATTGAAACGCCCGCGAGAAATTCCGGATGCTTCTGCGCGAGACGAAGAACATAGTCGTTGGGCACGTAGAACGAGGCCCGTTCCGGCAAGGGAGTCCCGTCCTCGCGATGAGGCAGTTCATGTGCGAGAATCAGTCCCTTTTGCACAGACGATCCCCGAATGTACGCCAACATCTGCTTGACGTAAATGCCGTCGAACTCCGGACCCGCCAGATCGCGGGTGGTCAATCCCACGCTTTTTACCAACCACGGCGCCCCGAGTTTGGTCAGACCTTTGGGACGATACCAACATCCCGTCGCGCCGGTTCCTGTGCCCACAATATGGACATGCGTGTCGATTCTCACGGCGAAGCGGAGGATGCGCGGATCACGTCACAACCCTCGCCAAGACCACGATCGCGGTCAAACCTTGCGTTCGATCGTGGCGGACCGGGACATCTCCCGTCCATCGCACCGGCGTGAGCCCCGATTGCCGCTCCTCGCCCCGTGTGATTAACTGTCGCCATGCCGCTCTCCTCGTCGCCGCTCCCGCCGTCCCCTCCCACCGGAACAGGCTCCCCCACGTATCCACCTGCCGGGACAGCCGGCCGCCCCACCCCACGAAGCGTGCTTGTCACCGGCGCCGGCGGCAATATTGGCCAATACTACGCCAAACACGCACCGAGCCATCACCGCCTCCGCCTGATGGTGCACAGCCTGGACGAACGCGCGCAGCGGTTGAAAGCGTACGGCGAAGTCGTGAAGGCGGACCTGGGAAACCTTCGTCAGATGACCGACGTCTGCGAGGGCATTGACACCGTCCTCCATCTCGGCGGCGAACCCAGTCCCGACGCCACCTGGAGCAGCCTCCTGCCGGCGAACATCGTGGGAACGTACCACACGTTTGTCGCCGCCAAAGCGGCCCGAGTGCGGCGTGTGATTTACGCTTCGTCGATTCACGCGGTCTCGGGGTATCCGCTCGACGTGCAAGTGAAAACCTCGGAGCCCGTGAACCCCGGAGACCTGTATGGCGTCACGAAATGCTTCGGCGAAGCATTGGGACGCTACATGGCGGAACAAGAGGGGTTGTCCGTGATCGCGCTGCGCATCGGGGCCTTTCACCCGATCCGCGTCGCCCAAAAATCGAAAAATGCCGCCCTGCTCGACGCGTTCGTCTCCGACCGCGATCTCCATCAACTGATCGTCCGCTGTATCGACGACGAGCGCTTGCGTTTCGCGATTTTTCATGGTCTGAGCGACAACCGGTACAAACGACTCGACATCACGGATGCCCGCGAAGCCGTCGGCTACGCGCCCGTGGACGACCTCGCGGCGGAGAATCCTCAGTTCAAAAAGACCGCCCTCGCCAAAAAGCAGCTATCGCACAACCGCACCCAGCATTCCTCCGGCCTGCGCGAAGACCTCGCCGCGAACAAACCCCGCAAGAAAAACAGCTAACTTGGAGGGCCACGTGGCCGGGATTGCGCGTCTGCGCGCTGCCAACGTCACATTCCCCGTCCTCCCATCGCTAACCCGTTCCGACCCACTCGACCCGTTTTTCACAGGAGCTCGCGGAGGTCGGGCGGAAGGAGAGAGGTCAATTGTCAGGGGTCAGAGGTCAGGTGACGAAAAGCAATCGAATCGACGGACTCGGATGATTTTACAGGAGTTCGCGGAGGTCGGAAGAGATCGGACGTAGAAGAGAAGT
>Ga0105046_10000998_pt1 | contig 42197 bp, 32 predicted proteins | sample MAT03_FD_78385 | JGI IMG/M metagenome (GOLD analysis project Ga0105046, IMG submission 78385) | Freshwater microbial communities from Lake Fryxell liftoff mats and glacier meltwater in Antarctica - MAT-03 (megahit assembly) | ecosystem: Environmental > Aquatic > Freshwater > Ice > Liftoff... | reverse complement strand
TCGGCGGCACGCTGCTGCTCGCGATCGTGCAGTGGGTTCTCCCATTCACCGCGGGTTTCATGCAGGTCGGGCTCGCGCTCATCCTGCTCGAGGTGCCGCTCCGGCTCGTGCCCGATCTCGCCCGCGCCCCGCTCTGGTTGCGCATCGGCTCGATCGGCCGCGGGCTGCGGCTTGGCGGCCTGGCCATCCTCCTGGTCTTCCCGGTCTTCGTCCTGGGCTTTCACCTCGTCTACACGCAGCTGCTCGAACGGCCCGTCGACTGGGATGTCACGCGCCTCGCACGCTGGTCCGAAGATCTCGAATACGCGCCGACCGTCGCCTGCGGCCGTAACGAGGCGTCGCTCTGGACCCAGGAGCAGCAGCTCTGGATCGCCGCCCCGCGCAACGCGCAGCTCGAGATCCGCATCGACACGGAGCTGCCGCCGATCGCGCGCCAGGTGCGCTGCGCCCCGATCAAGGGCACCACACGAACCGCACCGCTGCCCTCGCTCGGGTCACCGCTCGAGCCCGATGCGGCAGGCGTCTACCGTCCCCCGCCGGGCGTCGGCGCGTTCTTCGATCTCGGCGCCTCGCGCTCGTTCACGCTGCACATCGCGGACGCGCATGGACCGCTGCTCGCCGACAATTTGCGCCAGGGACACCGCTCGCTCGCAGCCGACGACGACGGGCTCATCGAGGGCTCGCGCTCGTACTGGTGGCTGCTCGCCTATGTGCTCATCCACCTCGGCCTCGTCGCCTATCCCGAGGAGTATTTCTTCCGCGGCTACCTCCTGCCACGGCTCGACGCGCGCCTCGGCACACCGCGCCGGCTCTTCGGAGTGCAAATCGGCTGGGGCCTCGTCCTGTCGGCGCTCGCGTTCGCGCTCCTGCATCCGATCCTCATTCCCGGGGCCCATCGGTTGCTCGTGTTCTTCCCGGCGTTGCTCTTCGGGTGGCTCGCGGCGCGGCAACGCGAGCTCGGCGCGGCCATCCTCGTACACGCGTTCTCCAACGTGCTACTGGCGATCGTGTCCCGGATGTACGGCTGAGCGCATGACCACCCCCGCACCCCGCACCTTGTCTCGCGCCCTCGGCGTCGTCACCGCGACGGCACTCGTCGCCGGCACGGTCATCGGCACCGGCATCTTTCTCAAGCCCGCCGTGATGGCCCAGGGGGCGGGCTCGGAGGGGCTCGTGCTGCTGGCCTGGATCGTCGCCGGGCTGCTCTCGCTGGCGGGCGCCCTGACGTATGCCGAGCTCGGCGCGCTGATGCCCGAGGCGGGCGGCGAATACGTCTACCTGCGCGAGTCCTACGGCCGCCTGCCGGCGTTCCTCTATGGGTGGATGCGCTTCTTTATCGGCTCGGCCGGATCGATCGCCGCGTACGCCGTCGGCTCGGCGACGTTCCTTGCGGCCGTCGTCGACGTCGAGCGTTGGCCTGGCGGTAAGGGTGGCCTCGCGGTCACGTTCATCGCGCTCTTCGTCGTCACGAACTGTCTCGCGTTGACGTTTGGCGCACGCCTGCAGGCGGCGCTCACCGGGCTCAAGGTCGTCTCGATCAGCGGCCTGTGTCTCGCCCTCTTCGCGTTGGGCAGTGGGCCCGCGGCCGCCACGCCCGAGCCGGGTTTCCAGGGCATCGCCGCCTTTAGCACCGCGGTCCTGGCGGCACTCTGGGCCTTCGATGGCTGGAACAACCTGGCGATGGTCGGGGGCGAAATCCGTGACCCACAGAAGAACCTGCCACGGGCGTTGATCTTCGGCATGGCGCTTGTCGCGGCGCTCTATCTGCTCGCGAACTCGGCCTACTTCCATGCGCTCGACTTCCAGGCGGTGTCGGCGTCGTACTCGACCGCGCACAAGGACGCGCTGCCGGTCGCGACCTCTGCCTTGGCCGCCGTGACGGGAGCGCCCGCGAGCACGTCGTCGGGCCCGTCGGGCCCGGTGATCGCGGTCTCGATCCTGTTCCTCGTGTCGGCACTCGGCGCGATGAACGGGTCGATCCTGACCGGCTCGCGGGTGCCGTACGCACTCGCGCGTGATGGCCTGTTCCCGCGTGCGCTGGCGCTGCTCTCGACCCGTCACATCCCGGTCCGCGCGGTCGTGGCGCAGGGCGTGATCGCGGCCATCTTGGCGCTCTCGGGCTCGTTCGACCAGCTCACCGACGCGGTCGTGTTCGCGTCCTGGATCTTCTACGGCCTGTGCACCGGCGCGGTGTTCATCCTGCGCCGCCGCTTGCGCAGAATGGGCGAGGTGCCGCCGTATCGCACGCCGTTCTACCCAGTCCTGCCGGCCGTGTTCATCGCGGTGACGCTGCTGCTGCTGGTGCAGACGGTCGTGTCGATGCCCGAACTCACGGCGGTCGGCATCGCGATCATCGCGGCTGGCGTGCCGGTCTACTACTTCGTGCGGGCGCAGCGCTGAGCGCCCATCCGACCTCAGGTGAGGCGGTCGAGCAGGTTCTTGACGTTGGTCAGCCACGGCTCGCTGGCGGTGGCGGTCCAGTGCTGGCGCAGCGCCGACTTCTCGTCGAGCAGGCCGCGCACCGCGACGCGCGTCTTCGCCATCAGCTTCTTGCTCGGCACCGGCTTGCCCTTGATCGCCGCCTTGATGGCGTCGGGCAGGGTCGCCGCCGGCGCGCCCATGAGGGCCGCGACGAGCTCCGAAGCGAGCAACACGTCGCTCGCCTCGCCGAGGTCGTCGGCGTCGAACTCGAAGGTGTCGTCGATGAAGTCGACGGTCGGATCTTCGAGGAACTCCGCGAAGTAGGCCTTGGCCCGCACGGTGTCGAAGGTATGGGTTTCGATGATGTCCGAGGTGCTCATGCGGCGCGTCATGGCACGGCCGTCGCTCCGATGCCACAGCGAACTTCGCGCCTCCTTTCAAGGTAGGACCCAGCCCGGCGGCGAGGGCGCCGTGCGCCGCAGCCAGACCCTCGCATCGTCCGACACCCCGGACGCGGCCCGGTGTGCGCGATCATCCCGAAGCCAGCGCCTTCAGGCGTCGTCGGCGACGCGGAAAGCGCGACCCATGCGGTCGTGCTCGGCGCGACTCAAGCCGAGCGAGGTGGCGAGCTCGCGCCAGGTACGTACCGCGGTGACGACCTCGGCGATGACGGTGTCGACGCGCTCGGGCTTGACGCGGAAGTGGGGCGCTACCGAGCGCACGAGATCGAGATCCTGGGCGTTGTCGCTCTCGGAGATGTCGAGGGTCAGGCCCGCGCCGAGCGGGTCTGGGTTCATGTCGTAAGCTGGGGCGAGGGACCAGCCGCGCGCCCCTTCGAGGAGGAATCCGTGATTGCGGAGATGATCGTCGAGGTTCGAGACGCACACAAAGAAGCAGATGCGACGCCACAGCTGTTCGAGGTCGCGGGCGGGATGGAGGCCGCGTTGTGCTATCGCTTCGGCGAGCTCGAGGTAGCTGCCCTGCTCGCCGTCCTGCTTCTCGAGCAGGGTCATCGCGGAGGCGAAGTGGCGGCGCTGTTCACCTTGCCGGTCAAAGCGCTGGGTGAGGAACGTATGGTGGCCACGGGCGCGGAAGCGTTGGCAGCGGGAAGGTGCAGTGACGATGCCGGCGCGCGTTGCGAGGGCGTGCGTGACCCACTCCCAGGCGCCGATGTCGTGCGGATCGTCGCGGCTCGGGAACTTGGCAATCCAGAGCTCGCCCGTCGGAGCTCGTACGCTGGCTTTGGGTCGCGCACCGCCGAGTGAGCGCCCCGGCGCGAGCAACATCTTCAGCCAACGCCCATAGGAGGGATCATCTTCGACGCCGTCCTGGTCGAGTGCGCGTGAGATCTGCTCGAGCTTGCGCAGTGAGGTCCAGGGCGGTGACGCGAGCTCGGCATCGTCATCGAGAAACGGGCCATCGGGTCCAAGGCGATAACGCAAGCCGCCCGAGCGATGGCCGTCGAAGACGCCGAGCAGGTAGTCGGACTCGAGCAACGTCCGGGGTTTGCGACCTTCTTCACGCGCGCGCTGAGCCTCCCAGCGACGCATGAGGACCCGACCCCAGCGATCCGGCGCTGAGTCGAGGAAGGCGCCGAAGTTGTCGCGGGTGTCACTGGGGTATTGCGGGCCGCGATAGAGGGCGAGCACCGGATCGAGCGAGGGCCGGTCTTGATGCGCGAGCCAGGCGGTCTCGTAGGTAAACGCGAAGACCTCCTTGCCGCGGGTCGGAGTCGCCGACAGGACACCGACGCGCGTCGCGGCGAGACCGTCCCAGTCGGCCCAGACTTCGATCTCGCGACGCTCAGGCTTCATCAGGTGGTCGCGGGCGTGGGGCACGGGGGGCGCGCGACTTCACCTCGAGGCCCGCGTCCTGGAGCTTCCGGCCGAGCGCGTCGTCGCGCGCGACGAGGCCGAGGTCCGCGACCAGACCGAGGCTCAGGAGGACGTTTGCATAGGCCCCGATCGAGACGCTCGGGTCACCGTGCTCGATGCCGCGAAGGGTCGCGCGTGACATGCCAGCGCGTTCGGCGACAAGCGTCGCCGGGAGACGGCGGCGCAACCGCGCAAGGCGGATGTTGTCGCCGAGCGACGCCAGGGTGCGCGTCGCGGTGGGCATCGGTGGTGAGGTTTGGCGTCCCATGATGGACGCTATTCGTGTCAGTTTGAGCTTGGAATGGCAAGTTTAGCGCGCATAGAGCTTGTGATTCACGCGCGTCTCACGGGCAGCTTGTGAGCTCGAAGACGCGGGTGATGGTCTGGGCTTCGGGGTCGATGAGGAGCACGCGCCGGCGGCTCTCGGCACCGTTGCCGACGACCAGCTCGGACTTGTTGTCGGGGGTCGTCGCGGCGACCATCCAGCCCTCTTCGGGCGCCATCGACGGTTCACCGGAGGCGTCTTCGACGAGCGCCGCCAAGAGGTTCATGCGCTTGACGAGAGCACCCGTCTTGCCATCGTGGAAGAACAGGCCCCGCCCGTATTGCTCCCGAAAGGCGACAACTCCCGAGGGCAGGACGACTGGCTTCACATTCCAGGCCGACGCGCTTTCTTGGGTGCCGCCGAGGAGGGCGAGCTCTTTGCCGCTGACGGGATCGTAGAACTTGCCGACTGCGCCGGGGCCGGCACACACGCCGGCCTCGAGGTAGATCACGTCGCCTGCCCAATAGACCTGCGGGCAGTGGCTGCCGATCTCGCCAAAGCTGAGCGCGCTGAGCTCCGCGCCGGTCGTCGCATCGAAGACGCGCACAGCCTTCGTGTCCTCTTTGCCGAGCTCGTCCATGCCCGCCGCGACGAAGACGCGTCCGGCGTGCACGCCGGCGTCATAGACACGCAGGCCCTTCAGGTCGAGCGGCACGCATTTGTTGTCGAGACAGACCTTGGCGACGGCGCCGCGAGCCGTGACCTTGACCTCTTTTGGAAGCGTCGGAAGCGGACTCTTCGAGCCTGCCAGCGCCTCCTTCGACGGCTTGATGATGGCCAGCACGCCCGTGTCGAGGTCGAGCGACCAGCACTCGGCGTGATTGGGCTCGTCGCCCCAGCGACACAGCTCGAGCTTGCGCCCACGTGCGACGCTGAAGCTGAGCTTGGAACCCTGCATGAGCTCCGGGATGCACGCCCCGCTTGTCGCGGTCGGTGCTGGGACCGCCGCTGGCGGGCTGAGCGTCCAGGCCGCCAGCGGCATGGGCGGCTCGACGTCACCGGCGCTGACATCGGGTGCCGCGTCGGGCGCGCCAGCGGGTGCCGCGTCGGGCGCGCCAGCGGGTGCGGCGTCGGCGCTGACATCGGGTGCCGCGTCGGGCGCGCCAGCGGGTGCCGCGTCGGGCGGCGTGCTGTCGGCCCGCTTCTTCTTGGACACATCCGACATGGTGACCGTGGCCGCGGTGTCGGAGGGTGGGCCCGCCGCGTCGGGAGCGATGGTGGACTTGCCGCACGCCATAGCGAGAAGACCGACGAGGCCAACGACGACGATAGGTGTCACGACCCGCTTTATCATGCTGCTCTCCAGGTTCGAGAAGATGGCCCGCACCGTGACCCAAACGGAACCCGGCGGCAAGCGGGCGCGCCGCGCGAGGTGTGGTGTGATCCAGGGCGAGGGAGCGCGTCGCGCGGCTCGCGGCTATCGACAACGAGGCCTCGCCCCTGATAATCGCTCGGGTCGGGCCAGGGTCTCATCCGTGCCCAAGCGAGGAACTCCCATGCGTGCGTTCAACTTTCGCGGCACCTTCAGCCTGCTCGCCCTGAGCTTCAGCCTTGCCGCGCCGCAGGCCGGCTGTGACGACGACAGCGCCAGCGACCCCCAGCCGAAGTTCGAGCCGCCCGCCGTCGGCGCCCTCGTCACGGTGGAGCCGCCGCTCGACCAGGCGATCTGCTCACGCGGCACGCCCTATCGCTTCTTCGCGTTCGGCGGCGATCCCAAGCGCCTCGTGCTCGACTTCGAAGGCGGCGGTGCCTGCTGGAGCGAGCTCACCTGCTCGGTCGCCGACGCCATCTTCGCCGAGGCGGCCGCGACCACCGATGACATCGAGAGCGTTCGCGACAACCCCGATCTCGGGGGCATCTATCGCCTCGACGACGCCGCCAATCCGCTCGCGGGCTGGTCGCTCGTGCACATCCCGTACTGCACCGGCGACGTGCATTGGGGCGACGCGACCCACAAATACACCGACGACAATACCATCAACCACCGCGGCAAGAAGAACGTGCAGACAGTGCTCGACTGGGTCGTCGACCGCTATCCCGCACCCGAGACGATCTTCGTGACGGGCTGCTCGGCCGGCGCCTACGGTGCCATCGGCTATGCCTCGTGGGTCGCCGAGCGCTGGCCCAAGGCCGACGTGCGCGTGCTCGCGGACTCCGGTGCCGGCATCATCACCGACACGTTCTTCGAGGACAGCTTCCCGAATTGGAACGCGCTACCGACACTCGTAGAGAATCTGCCCGAGCTCGGCGAGGTCGCGCTGTCGACCTTGAACATCAAGGACCTCTACATCGCGACCGCGAAGGCCTACCCGAACATGCGGATTGGACAGTACAATTCGACATTCGACAAGGACCAGACCTTCTACTACACGGTGATGGGCGGCGGCTCGGACTGGTCGCAGCGCATGCAGGCGACCGTCGCGGCGATAAGCGCCGTGGCCCCGAACTTCCGCGCCTATCAGGCGCCCGGGCCGATCCACTGCATCCATCCGTACCGCTTCTTCTACGAGCGCGAGACCGGCCCGTCCGCCGCGCCTATCGACTACGTGACCTGGCTCGACGAGTTCATCAACGGCGCGACGTTGCCCGCCAGCGTGGCCTGCGACGCGACGAGCTGCATGCAGGACAGCATCTGCGACGCCTGCGCCGCGAGCGCCGCGCCGACCGACGGGCCCGTCTGTCGCTGGTGCGCGGGTTGGCCTCCCGCGCCTTGAGCTGACCGCATCCAAGACGTCCTGCCGTTCGGTCAGCGACGGGACGCCTTCGGTCGGGATGCACCCGACCTTGGCGGACCGGAGCGGATCGGCTACGCAGGACGCTCGGTGGTGCCGTCGCCCCGCCGTGCGAATCGCCCCGCGTCGCGTGCGTGAACGGGCCCGTCGGACGGCCAGCTCCGGCCCCCGAAGTCTCGTTCCAGAGCATCTTGAAGTACGGCTGCGCGAACTACTGTAACTTGTTGGTGGCTGGCAAATTCAGCCAGATATGGAACAGCTCGACGGGGTGGTCCTGGTCTTCGCCAGGAGCGGAAACATCTCCGAATGTAGGATACCGGCGCCCGCCGTCAGCCACTGCACATCACCGCTGCCAGATCGCGCCGCCGCCCCAAGTGAGTCTGCCATTGCCGGCCGGGTATCTGTCGTCGTGGTGCACGCAGAAGAGGAACGGGTCGTTCGTCTGCAATGGGAAGCCGAGTGCCTGGCTACTGACGATCGGGTTCACATCATCATAGGCCGTCACGTCAGCCAGTCGGTGTGCACGAAGCCCTCGCCCGGGGAATCGTTGCGCTGGTACGTGTGCGAGCCGAACGCGTCGCGCTGCGCCTGGGTCAGGTTCTGCGGCAGGTCGGCCGTGCGATAGCTGTCGTACCACGCGAGGCTCGCGGACATCGCCGGCACCGGGATCCCGTGCGCCACCGCGAGGCCGACGAGACGCCGCCAGCCAGGCTCGGTGCGAGCGACCTCGGCCCGGATGTCGGGGTCGAGGATGAGGTTGCCGAGGTTCGGGTTCTTCTCGTAGGCGCGCATCATCGCGTCGAGGAAGCGTGCGCGGATGATGCACCCGCCCTTCCAGATGCGCGCGAGCTCCTGCGGGACGATGCCCCACTTGAACTTGTCGGAGGCCGCGCTCACAAGCGACATGCCCTGCGCATAGGCCAACACCTTGGCGCCGAGCAGCGCATCGTGCACCTCGCCGATGAGCGCCTCGATCGCTGGGCGGGCCGCAGGTGCGGGTGCCGCTATCAGCGCCGAGGCGGTGACCCGGTCGGGCTTGATGCTCGACATCACGCGGGCATCGAGCGCGGCCGCAATCGAGGGCACCGCCACCCCGAGGTCCAGCGCCACTTGCACGGTCCACTTGCCAGTCCCCTTGGAGCCCGCCTGGTCCAACACCTTGTCGACCAGCCAGCCGCCCGCGCGCGGGTCGGACACGGCGAAGATCTGCGCCGTGAGGTCGATCAAGAATGACTCGAGCGGCCCCTGGTTCCAGCCCTTGAACACCTCCGAGAGGGCGGGTGCATCCAGGCTGCCGACGCGCTTGAGCACGTCATAGGCCTCGGCGATGAGCTGCATGTCGGCGTACTCGATGCCGTTGTGCACCATCTTGACGAAGTGGCCTGCGCCATCGGGACCGACGTGCGTCACGCACGGCCCCGAGTCGGTGTGGGCGGCGATCGCCGTCAGCACCGGCGCGAGCCGCGTCCACGCCTCGGGCTTGCCGCCGGGCATGAGCGACGGGCCGAAGCGCGCGCCGTCTTCGCCACCGGAGACGCCCATGCCGACGAAGCTCCAGCCCCGCTCGGTGCACCACACTTCGCGCCTGCGCGTGTCCTCGAACCACGAGTTGCCGCCATCGATGACGATGTCGCCGGCCTCCAGGTGGGGCGCCAGCGCGTCGAGCACCATGTCGACCGGCTTACCGGCGGTAATCATCAAAAGGATCATGCGCGGCCGCTCGAGCCGGCGCACCAGCTCCTCGATCGTCGTCGCCGGGTCGAGCCCCTGGCCCCGTTCCTTCAAAACGTCGGCCAACATCGCGGGCTCACGGTTCCAGACCCCGACCTTGAAGCCGTGATCGACCATGTTCCAGGCGAGGTTGCGCCCCATCACTCCGAGCCCGATGACGCCGATGTCGTTCATGCGCTTCCCTCTTTCAGATGGCTGCTGGCGGCTTCGTCGATGTGCCAGCGGAAGGTCGCCTGCGCCGGCAGGTACCCTGCGAGCCGTGCCGCTGGCAGCACCGCGCGGCCGTCGCGGATCTGCTCCAACACCTCGGCCAGGCGCGCCGCTTTGCCCTCACCCGTGACGAGCATCATCACGACCCGTGCATGTGCGAGCCACGGCAATGTGACGCTGATGCGTTCATGCGGCGGCTGCGGGCTCGTCGTCGCAATCACCGCGTTGCCCCCAGCGTGTTGTTCGCCTGGCGGGTCTGCCGCCGGCCCGCCAGGAAACACGGACGCTACGTGCCCGTCGTCGCCCATGCCGAGCAGCACGATGTCGAGCACGCCGAGCTTGGTGATGACCTCGCTGTATCGCCGTGCCGCCTCGACCGCGCCGAGCTCGCCCTCGATGCGGTGCACCAGCGGCCGCTCGGCGGGACTTTGCGGCAGGTGCGCGAGCAGCGCCTCGCTGACCATACGATAGTTGCTCTGCGGATCGTCGGGCGGCACCGCACGCTCGTCGCCGAAGACCAGCTCGACGTTCGACCAGTCGAGGTCACAACGCCGCGCGAGCCGCTCGTAGATCCCCCGCGGGGTTCGCCCACCAGCCAGAGCCAAGGCGCAATGCCCCTGCACGGACTGCACAAACTGGATCATCGCCGCGACTTCTTTGGCGGCCGCATCACACAGCGCGTCAGGGTCCGCATGGCGGAGGACCTTGGGCAACATCACGGAAGCACCTTCTTCTTGGCGAAGGACTCCTGCCACAGCTCGCGCTCGGGAATGGCGTACGCGTCCGCCTCCGGCGGGCCCCAGGTGCCGGACACATAAGGCTTCGGCGCCGGCGGACTGGCGAGCAACTCCGAGTAGAAGCGCCACGACTGGTCGACCTCATCGCTGTGCACGAACAGCGTCTGGTCGCCTTGGAGCACGTCGAGCAGCAGCGTCTCGTAAGCCTCGGGCACCTCTTCGAAGAGGTCGTTGTAGCGGAAGCCGAGTGGGATTCGGACCATGCGGAACTCGGCGCCCGGCACCTTCACGTCGAAGTGTAGCGAGAAGCCGGCGTCGGGCTGCAGTGTCACGAGCAGTACGTCGGCTGTCTCGCGCGGCTCGTCGAAGCGATCGAACAGGCTCGCTGGCGTGTTGCGCAGGCGCACCGCGATCTGGCTCAGCGACTTGCCCATGCGCTTGCCGGTCCGCAGGTAGAACGGCACGCCCGACCAGCGCCAGTTGTCGATGAAGACCTTCATCGCGACGAAGGTCTCGGTCACCGAATCGTCAGGGATGTTCGCCTCGTCCAGATAGCCGGGCACCATCGCACCCGCCATCTCGCCCGCGCTGTACTGCCCAAAGACCACGTCCTCGAGCTTCAAGCGGCGCAGCGAGCGCAGCACCTTGATCTTCTCGTAGCGGATGGCGTCCGCCTCGTAGGCCGACGGGATCTCCATCGCGATCAGCGTCAGGAGCTGCGTGATGTGGTTTTGCACCATGTCGCGCATCGCGCCCGACTGGTCGTAATAGCCTGCGCGCGACCCGACGCCGAGGTCTTCGGCCACCGTGATCTGCACGGCTTCGACCCGGTCGCGGTTCCAGACCGACTCGAAGATCGTGTTGGCGAAGCGCAGCACCAACAGGTTCTGGACCGTATCCTTACCGAGGTAATGGTCGATTCGATAGACCTGGCTCTCGTCGTACCAGGCGTGCACGACGCGGTTCAGCGCGCTCGCCGAGGCAAGGTCGTGGCCGAACGGCTTTTCGACCACGATTCGCGTCCAGCCCGGGCCCTTGTTGAGGCCCGCCCCGCCGAGCCCATCGAGCACACCGACGAAGGCCTGCGGCGGCAACGCCAGGTAGAAGGCTCGGTTGCCGGGCAGGCCCCGCTCGCCCTCGAGCATGGCGATGCGCCGGCTGAGCGCGTCGAAGTCGGCGGTCGTGCCTTTGCCAATCGACTGATAGTGGAGCCGTGCGAGCGCCGCCGTGATGTCCTCTTCGGGCAGCGAGGCCGCCGCCAGCGCCGTGCGCGCCAGCTCGCGATATGAGGCATCGTCGTACTGATCCTCGATCGCCACCGCCAGGACCCGCGAGTCCGGGTCGACCCGGCCTTCCTTCACGAGGCGCGCCAGCGCGGGCAGCAGCTTCCGCCGCGACAGGTCGCCGGTGCCTCCAAAGATGATGAACAGGCTCGGGTCCGGGAGACGTGTGCTCGCTTTCATCGCCGACCTCCGGCCGGGAGGTTCGCACACAAGTCTATCGCTGTCTGTCGCCCGCGGTGGGGTGGGGTGGGGCGGGGCGGGTTGGTCCGACGCGTTCGTCAGGCGCGACGGTTGACAGCCTCGGCCGGGTCCAGTTCAGTGCAGGCATGGGCGGGCAAAAAAGCTGGACGGGTCTCCTTGCGGCGTTGGGCGTCTTGACGGCGGCCGGCGTCGCCAACTCCTATGTGCCAATGACGATGCCGGATGGCTCGCTCGTGCGTTGGTGGAATCCTGGGTTGACCTTTCGGGTGGGCGCGACGGTGCCTCAAGAGGTCGATCTCGCAGCGATTCCCGACATGATGCTCGGGCTGTTCGACCAGTGGGTCGGCACGAGCTGCGGGCTCGTGCCCGAGGTGACGTTCGCCGGCGCGAGCCCGGCGACGGGGATCACCAACCCGAACACGACCGACCCGGACAATGTGGTCGTGTTCCTGACGCGCACTGCCGACTGGGCGGCACTGCAGCGCTCCAGCAGCGAGCTGGCGATTACCTTGGTCGCGCGCGCCGCGAGCGGGCAGATTGTCGATGCCGACATCGCCGTAAACGATGCGGGGCACGTGTTCACGCTGGCCGACAGCGCGGGCGTGGGCGAAATCCGGCTGCAGACCGTGCTCGTGCATGAGGCCGGTCACTTCTTCGGGCTCGACCACTCGCTTGAAGCCGATGCCGTCATGAACGCGAGCTACAACCTCGAGCGCGACACGCTGACGCCCGATGACGAGGCGGGCATGTGCTTCCTTTATACGGACGTGCCGCCGTTGCCTGTGCCGGACACGGGCGGCGATGGTGGAGGTTGCACGAACGGGCGCGATGCGTCGCCTGGCCTGGCCGCGCTGGGGCTATTGGCGTTCGCCGTCGGCCGCCGCCGTCGGGTCGCGAGGACTCGCAGTCCAGGCTTCGCCATCCTTGCGAAGACCTCGCGCTGAGGTTGCTATGCGCGCAGCTCGAATCACGGCCTATGGTGGCCCCGAAGTGTTCTCGGTCGACGACGACGCGCCAGAGCCGGTCGCCGGCAAAGGCGAAGTGCTCGTCGACGTGTATGCTTCGAGCGTCAACCCGATCGACTGCAAGATCCGCGGCGGGGCCCTGCGCGCGGCCTTACGCTATCCGCTGCCGCGCACGCTCGGCATGGATCTGTCGGGCGTCGTGGCCGCCGTCGGCGAGGGTGTCGAACGCTGGCGCGTCGGCGACGAGGTCATCGCCTCACCCGGACCGAAGACACCTGGCACCTATGCCGAACGCACGGTCGTCAAGGCGGGCGAGCTCGGTCGCAAGCCGAAGAACCTGAGCCATGGCGAGGCCGCGAGCCTGCCGCTCGCGTTCCTCACCGCCTGGCAGGCGCTGGTCGACAGCTCGCATCTCGTCGCGGGCGAGCGCCTCCTGGTGCAGGCCGGCGCCGGTGGTGTCGGGAGCTTGGCGATCCAGATCGGCAAGCACCTCGGGGCCTATGTGATGACGACCTGCAGCGCCCCGAACAGCGCGCTTGTGAAGAGCCTCGGCGCCGACCAGGTCATCGACTATCGCAACGAGGCCTGGGACGAGGTCGCCTCCGACGTCGACGTGGTGCTCGATGCGCTCGGTTTCGCCGAGGCGCGCAAGGCCCGTAAGACGCTGCGCAAGGGCGGACGCATCGTTGGGATCTCGGTCGGCCTGCCCGAGCGCGTCAAGAAGGCCGGCCCGGTGCTAGGCCTCCTCGGCACCGGCGTCGCGATGGCGTGCAACATCATCGGCTCGCGCCTGCATGGCGTGCCGAGCCGCTTCATCACGCGGCGCCCGGACGGGAGCCAGCTCGACCTGCTGGCGGACCTCTGCGAGCAGGGGGTCATCCGCCCGGTCATCGACAGCACGTTTGTGCTCGCCGATATCGCCGAGGCCCATCGCCATAGTGACGCGGGGCGGGCGCGCGGAAAGATCGTCATCACGGTTCGTTAGCGACTGGGGCGGCAGGCGTACGGTTGTTCGTTCCACCGCAGGTGCCTAGCTTGGGCATCATGAATGAGGCGACTTCAAAGACGACTTCGAACCCGACACCGGTAACGCTCTACACGACCTCGTCTTGCGGCTATTGCACGTCTGCCAAGCGCCTGCTCGAAAGGCTCGGCGTTCCCTACGAGGAGGTCGACGTGAGCCGCGACCAGGCGCTGCGGCAGCGGCTGAGCGACGAGAACGACGGCTATCGTACGGTCCCGATGATCTACCTCGAGGGTCGCTTCATCGGTGGCTACGACGAGCTCTACGCGCTCGAGCGCAAGGGTGGTCTCAGCCACCTGCGACCGACTGCCTGAACAGAGCCAGTGCTTTTCAGCGCACGACCGACGTGGCGGGGCGCGCGCGGGCTGCGATGCGGTAGGCGAGTAGACCGAGCGGGCCGACCAGCAGCGTCGCGACCAGGCACGGCACGACGATGAAGCGCGAGAGGCCGCGGCGGCGGGCGTCGAGGAAGATGTGGCTGCCGACGAAGAGGTCGAACGCGAGGATGTGCACCCACACGACCAGCGCGACGATGCGATCGGAAAGCAGGTCCGCGACGCCGTCGAGCGAGAAGAAGTCCCCTTTGGAGGGGCCGTCGACGAACGACGCGATGAACGTCGCGAGGTAGACGCCGACGATGAGCAGCGACAACGCGCGCGTCTGCGCGAGCCAGGTCGTGAGTCGCAGGTCTGGCAGGGCGATGAGCGACAGCCAGCCGGCGATGGCGATGGCATTGGCGGCGTAGAAGGCGATGTCGTCGAGCATGGGCTGAGCTAGCGGGTCGCCGCGCTGAGCGCAACCTGCCACCGCCGAGTCGAGCCTTGGCGCTTCGAACTATCGAAGAGCGAACGGCTGCATTACAGAAGGTCACGTGCGACCGGCAGGTTGCGCATGACGAGGCTCACCCGATGACCGACTCCCCTCTCGACGACCTCTATCGCAAAGGCCGCAACGGCCTGCACTCCAGGCTTACCCATCCTGTCGGAGGCCTTCGCAAGGATAGCGAAGCCTGGATTGCAGGCCCGGCGCCGCTCGTGCTGGGCTGCATGAACTTCGGCAAGCGCACGCCCGAGGCGGAGGCGCGCCGCATCATCGACGTCGCGTTCGAGCGCGGCATCCGCCATTTCGATACCGCCAACGCCTACGTCGACGGGGTGTCCGAGACGATCGTCGGCAAGGCGCTCGGGGCACGGCGCAGCGATGTGCACATCGCAACCAAGGTCGGCGTCTGGCGCCGCGAAGGGCTCACACCAGAGCGGGTGCGGGCCGCCCTCGATGAGAGCCTTGCGCGCCTCGCGATGGACCAGGTCGATGTCTACTACCTGCACCTGCCCGATCGGGACACGCCGATCGAGGCGACGCTCGAAGGGGTGCGCGACGTATTGGCAAGCGGCAAGGCGCGCCACTTCGGGATCTCGAACTTCGCGTCGTGGCAGGCGCTCGAGGTGCTGTTGTGCTGCGACCGGATCGGCATCGAACGGCCGGTCGTGAGCCAACAGATCTATAACCTGCTCATCCGCCAGCTCGACCTGGAGTACCTGCGTTTCGCCCGCAAGTATCAACTGCACACGACCGTGTACAATCCGCTCGCAGGCGGGCTCCTGACCGACCGTGTCGGCGCGCCGGCCGAGTCCGGAACGACCCCAGCGCTCGGCGCACGCTTCGACAAAAATCCACTCTACCAGCGGCGCTACTTGTCGCATGTGTTCTTCGATGCGGCACGCGCCTTCGCCGAGCTGGCGCGCGACCTGCCGGGCGGGCTCGTGACGCTCGCCTATGCGTGGCTCGCGCGCCGGCCCGGGGTCGATTCGATCCTCGTCGGGCCGGGCACCGTGGCACATCTGGAAGCCGCGCTGGACGCGGTCGCGGTCGAGCTGCCCGACACGCTCCTGAAGGCCGTCGACGAGATCCATCGAGCGCTTGTCGGCACCGATACGAGCTATGCCCGCTGACGTCCCGTGGCTCGCGCGCGAGGTCGACGACGACGAACTCGCGGCCGCAATCGCATCCTATCGGGAGCGCGGTTATGCGCTCGTGCCCGGGGTCGTCAGCGAGGAAGGGCTCGCGCTGCTGCGGGCACGCGCGGACGACCTGATGTTCGGGCGCAGCGACGGCACGCCGTTCTTTTTCCAGCACGACGCGGCGACGGGTCGCTACGAAGATGCGCCGCTCGGCGAGGGCTGGGTCGGCCCGTCGCTCGAGTATCGCAAGATCGAGAAGCTCGAGCGCGATCCCCACTACCGCGCCTATCTCTCGAACCGGCTGTTCGAACGCATCGCCAGGGCGGTGCTCGGCGAAGATGGCATCACGCTCTATCGCGCAATCCTCATGACCAAGCCTGCGCGTCGACCGAGCGTCGCCGGCGGCACGCAGCTACCGTGGCACCAGGATGGCGGCCTGCTCTGGGGTCTGGCGGCGCCGCCGGAACTCCAACTCTGGACCGCGCTCGACGACGCGCCGGTCGCGGCAGGCTGTATGAGCGTCGCGGTCGGCAGCCACCACGCCGGGCTCGCGACGCAGTTGGGCGGCGCGGTTCCCGCCGAGGTCGTCGCGCGCACGAACGTCCAGACCGAGCTCGTGCCCGCCCGCGCGGGCGACGTCGTGTTGTTGCACAACCTGGCGTGGCACGCCTCGGGTCTCAACGAGACCGTGCACGCCCGGCGCGCGTTCAGCGTGTGTCTCCTTGCCGCGAGCAATCGTTGCGTCCGCAAGCGCCGCGCGCCGCGTGAGTTCCCGCGCATCTTCGCGCCGGGACCCTCGTCCTGAGGCTGCGAATGGAGATGTCGCGCTCGACCAGATGACGGCTCGCAGGCGAGATGGGGCCGCAGCCGACGCCGTCACGCTGGCCGACGGCGACATCGCGGTCGCGGTTGCGATCGGCGAAGCCAAAGCGGATCTGCAGCGGCGGGCCTTCGTGCTTGCACGCTGAGGCCACAGCTGGCCCAGGCTCCCGCTCCAATGCTGCTCCGGACGATGCGAGATTCCTTCGGCAGAGAATGTGCAACGTGCTCAGGGGTGCCCGTCCGAGGTGACGTGGCGCGAATCCCTTTCGATCCCCGGAGCGACCACATGTCATTCGCACTCACCGTCAGTAGCCTCATTGCGCCCCTCGTACTCGGTGCCCCGCCCGCCCCGTGTCCGGCCGGACAGGTCCCGGCACCTGCAACCACGCAGTCGGTCGCAGGTGATACCGAGGGCGCGGCGCTGGCGTGTGTGACGCTCGGCGAGCTGGTTGCCGGACCGGCAAAGGCGTCGCCCGAAGAGATCGCGGGCTATGCCGAGCTCGAGCAGAAAACTCCGGCCGAGGTGTCGGAGTTTCGAGGCGGCTCGGTGGCGGTGTATGTGTCGACCGGCGCCGCCATCGTCCTGGTCGTCGTGCTGCTGCTGATCCTCCTGTGAAACTGGCACTCGCGTTCGTGGCCTGTCTCGCGCTGGCGAGCGGCTGTGCCACTTACACGGGCGGCGCCGAGGCGATAGCCCCAGCCCAGGTGCAGGCCCGTGATGGCTGGATAGCGGCCGCGCCGACGCCGACCGTCAAGCAGCGCAACATCGCCGACTGCGGCGCCGCGGTGCTCGCGATGATCGCCGGGAGCTGGCGTGTGCCGCTCACGCTCGAGGAGGCCGCGAATGCCTTGCCGCCGCCGACGAAAGACGGCGTGCGGCTAGCCGATCTGCGCGCGGGTGCAACGGCCGTGCGGCTTGTGGCGTTCGCGATCGCCGGCGATCTGGGCGTCCTGCGGCGTGAGCTCACGGCCGGTCGACCGGTCGTCGTCGGGCTTCAGCGCCCCTATGGAGAGGACAAGATCCTGAGCCACTTCGAGGTCGTCGTCGCGCTGCGCGAGAAGGCGGTCAAGCCCGACCGTGACATCGAGATCGTCACCATCGACCCGGGCGCGGCCGGCAGCGGTTGGCAGGTGCGCACCTGGGCCGAACTCGAGCGCGAATGGAAGCCGGCCGGCAAGCCGGCCCTCGTCGTGGTCGGCACGGCCAACTGACCCGAGCGTGTGCGCCCAAGTGCGGCAGCACGCCCCGGTGGGCGCCCGGCTGTCCCTCTTCGCCTCACCGCGGTCGTCGTTCATGGTGATGGCCAGCACGGCGCTCCCGCGTTAGCTTCGCGCGATGACTGCCTCTACCGATGACGTCCGTGTCGCGAGCCTCCGTCCGCTGATGCCGGCAGCCGTGCTGCTCGAGGAGATCCCGACGAGCCCCGCCGCGGCGACGTTGGTCGAGGCGAGCCGCAAGGCGGTCGGTGCGATATTGCGCGGCGAGGACGACCGCGTCGTGGTCGTGTGCGGGCCCTGCTCGATCCACGATGTCGACGCCGCCAGGGCCTATGCGACTGGCCTCGCCGCGGTCGCGGCACGGCTGCGCGCCGACCTCTTCATCGTGATGCGCGTCTATTTCGAAAAGCCGCGTACGACCGTTGGCTGGAAGGGGCTCATCAACGACCCCGACCTCGATGGCTCGTTCCGTGTGAACCGCGGCCTCCGCCTCGCGCGCACTCTCTTGAGCGATCTCGCGGAGCTCGGCGTACCGGTCGGATCGGAGCTGCTCGACACGATCACGCCCCAGTACCTGGCCGACCTCATCTCATGGGGCGCCATCGGCGCACGCACGACGGAGAGCCAGGTACATCGCGAGCTCGCCTCCGGCCTGTCGATGCCGGTCGGCTTCAAGAATGGCACGAGCGGCAACGTCAACGTCGCGGTGGAGGCTGCGTTGGCCGCGCGCCACCCGCATAGCTTCCTCGGCGTCACCAAGCAGGGCATCGCCGCCGTCGTGCAGACCCGCGGCAACGATGCCTGCCATGTGATCCTGCGCGGTGGTGCCGACGGCCTGACCAACTTCGATGCGGACGCCATCGACGCCGCGGTCATCCGTCTGCGCACGCATGGCCTGGCGCCGCGCGTGATGGTCGACGCGAGCCATGGCAACTCCGGCAAGGACCCCCAGCGGCAGCCGCTCGTCTTGCAGTCGCTCGCGCAGCAGATCGCTAGCGGCTCGACCGAGATATTCGGTGTCATGCTCGAGAGCCACCTCGTCGGCGGCCGCCAGGATCTCGTGCCCGGCCGCCCGCTCACAGCGGGACAAAGCATCACCGACGCGTGCCTGGCATGGGACGAGACGGTGCCGGTCCTCGAAGCGTTGGCGAGTGCCGTGCGCACGCGCCGTTTCGCGCGCTGAACGAGCTCTGCGTGAGGCAGCGATCGCGGTGGCGCTCGCCTATGGTGAGGGTGGCAGCACCACGATGTTGTCGCGGGCTGTTCGCGGCGATCGTCGTGCAGTCCTCCGACGACGAGGCACGCATCGAGCGTAACTACCTCGATGGCATGAGCGTCACCGTGGCGGGAGGCGTTGCGAATCGCTTGCTGCTGGAAGGCCTCCGCCCCAAGCCCCTCGTGAAGGTCGCGCGCGATGCGGCCACGCTCCTGCTCGAGGCGGAGATCCGCCAGGCCTCAAGCACACTCTGGCGCCCCGCCTCCGCCCGCGCGAGCGCGGTCTGGGATTGCAGCATCATCGTGACGACAAAGAAGCCGAGCATCGCCGCACCGACGGAGAAGTCCGCCGCGGCATCGTTGCCGGCGCCCAGGTGGAACAGCACTGCCACTACGAGTGGTGTCGCGCACATCAGCTTCAGATCGAGCGCCAGCCCGAGCGGCACGGTGGCGACCAGATGGATGAAGTAGACGATGCAGACGAAGCTGTCTGCCCGCTCCGAGCGATAGATGAGGAAGAGCAAGGCCCCCTGGACGGCGAATGTCTCGAACCGGTTCAACGCCTGGTAGCTGCGCGAACGCGGTCCGAGCCGGTGATAGGAGAACGCTGCTACCGCCATCGCCAGCCAGACACTCACGCAGACGAGTGCCATCCTCGTCAGGTCCGGTCCCGAGTGCGTGCGCGAACCCCGGGTGCAGCGTGAGCAACGGGAACGCGAGCAGTATGGACGTGACGATAACCGTCACACCCATGGTCACGGGGGCCCAAGCTCGGCGGACCGGGCACAGAGACGTCTCGCTGTGTCATCGCCGCCATGAGCCATGTGGCACAGCGGGCTTTCGCGGCTTGCCGGGTCGTTCTCCGGTTCCACCGTTGTGCAGGCCGCAAGCGGCACCATCAAACACGCACCCGGAGCCTGACATGACGACAACGACCCCCAACGCAACGCAGCATGAGCACGAAGTCGAGCGCAAGAAGGAGCTCGAGAGAGCGCTCAACAATGACAAGGCGCAGATCGGCTCGATCAGCGGCACCGGCGCGGGTATTGCGGCTGGGGCTGCGATTGGCTCGATCGTTCCAGGCCTCGGCACCGCACTCGGCGCCGTCGTCGGAGGTGCCATCGGCGCCGTCGCGGGCGCGCTCGGTGGGGCGGCCATCGGTCACGCGGTCGACGTCAGCGAGTACGACGCCTACTGGCGTAAGCACTACGTGACCCGACCCTACGCCGCCGACCTCGACTACGAGACGTTCGCACCCGCTTATCGCTTCGGGTGGGAGGCGCGCGCACGGTTCGAGCCGACACGTCAGTGGGACGACGTCGAGCAGGACCTCGGGCGCGAGTGGTCGAAAGAGCGGGGCGACGACGCGGCGCGTTTGCCGTGGGATAACGCGCGCCACGCGACCCGCGATGCCTGGGAGCATGTGGCGGCGAACCCGCTGCCGCCAGTCGACCGCAAATAGTCCGCAACCAGCCGAGCGGCGCGCGCGCCTTCAGAAACGTGCGCGCGCCGCTACCCCACCCGTTCAACTCTCGCGCGCCACGAACCCGTCGGGCACGTCCGCGCCCGTGCCGGGCAGCTGCTTGTTGGCGGCTTTCTCGGCCCGGATCTCGGCTTTCTCGATGCGCCGCTCTTTCCAGCCGCGGATCGTGATGCGGTCAAACCAGACATAGAAGATCGGCACGACGACCAGGGTCAGGAGCGTCGAGGTGATGACGCCGCCGATCACCGCGATCGACATCGGCGCATAGAACTCCGAGCCCTCGCCCTTGCCGATGGCGGCCGGCAACATTCCCAGCACGATGGCCGCCGAGGTCATCAGGATTGGCCTCAGACGCGTCGGCCCGGCCTTCATGATCGCCGCGCCGATGCGCATGCCTTCGTTGCGCAACTGATTGGCGTAGTCGACCAGCAGGATCGAGTTCTTCGTCACGAGTCCCATCAGGAGGATCATTCCAATCATCGACGACAGGCTCTGGTTCTGGTCGCTGATGAAGAGGCCGATGTTGGCGCCGATGAAGGCGAGCGGCATCGCCATCATGATCGTCAGCGGATGGATGAACGACTCGAACTGCGAGGCGAGCACGAGGTAGATGAACACGAAGCCCAATAGCAGCGCCGTGCCCATGTTCTCGTTCGTCTCCTCGAGGCGCTCCGCTTCGCCGCCGAACTTGAACGCGTAGCCATCGGGCAGGTCGAGCTTGTCGAACCTCGCCTGCAGCTCCGGCATCACCTCGCCGAGCGTGCGCTCATACAGGTTCGCGGTGATCGTCACCTGGCGCTGACGGTCGCGCCGCTTCACCTCCGACGGGCTCGTCGCGGACTCGACATCGGTCACCTGGTCGAGCGTCACGAGCGCACCCTGGGCGGTCGGGAGCGTGCTCGCCACCTTGAGGCGCATCAGCTCGGCGAGGTCGCGGCGATCCTCTTCACGCAGCTCGAGCCGTACCGGCACGTCCTCTTCGCCGCGCACCATCTTGCCGACCTCGACGCCTTCGAGCGCGTAACGCAGCGTCATCGCGACCTCGGAGTTCATCACGCCGCGGTCGGCCGCCTCGCGCCGGTTCAAGTGCACGCGCTGTTCGATGGCGCCCGGTCGATAGGTCATCGTCGCGTCGCGCACGCCGGGCTCTTTCTTCGTCTCGCCGAGGACCATGCCGGCGACGCGGCCGAGCTCGTCGAGGTCTGGCCCGGTCACATAGATCGTCACCGGTGCCTCGTCGAGACTGCCGTCGCCGAGGCCCGCCTCGCGCATGTAGAAGTCGAGCCCCGGGATCTCGCGCAGCTGTCCGCGAACGCCCTCGATGATGTGCCCGAGCGTCTCGTCGCGCTCGGTGCGTTTGCTCATCGTCACGCGCATCGTGACCTTCTCGACCTCCCCGTTCGGGCCGACCGTGGTCGCGACCTGGCGGAACGCCGGATGCGCCTTCAAGACATCTTCGACGCGCGCCGCGATCTCCTTCGACTTCTGGAGCGAGCTGCCCGCCGGAAGCTCGAGCGCCACCGTGAACTCACCGCGATCACCACGGGGCGCGAAGTCCTGACCCATCATCGTCGTCAGGCCACAGCTCGCGACGGTCGCCACCAGCGCGGCCGAGACGGTGATGATGCGGTGCTTCATGCACCACGTCAGGATCGACAGGTAGACCCGATCCATGCCGTCGTAGAAGCGGACCATGCGTCCGATGATGAAGCGCTTGCGCATCTTCTCATGGTGGTCGTGCTCGATCGTCTGCGTGATCTTCGTCGACAACATCGGGTCGAGCGTGAACGACACGAGCATCGAGATGGTGACCGAGATAGCGACCGTCAGGCCGAACTCGCGGAAGAACTTGCCGATAATGCCGCCCGTGAAGGCCACCGGCACGAACACCGCCAAGATGGTGAAGGTCGTCGCGAGCACCGCCAGCGCGATCTCGCGGGTGCCTTCGGACGCCGCCTGTTTCGGGGTCTTCCCCATCTCGAGGTGGCGGAAGATGTTCTCGCGCACGACCACCGAGTCGTCGATCAAGATGCCGATCGCGAGCGTGAGCCCGAGCATCGACATGATGTTGAGCGTGAACCCGAGCTGCCACATGAAGAAGAAGGTCGTGATGATCGACACCGGCAGCGCCACCGACGAGATGAGCGTCGAGCGCCAGTCGAGCATGAACAGGAAGATGACGCAGATCGCCATCAGGCCGCCGACGATCAGGTGCTCCCACAGGTGGGAGACGTTGATCTTGATGAAGTCCGCCGAGTCGATGATCTTCTCGAACTTGATGCCGCTGCCGGCTGGATGTTTCGCGAGCTTGGCGATCTCGAGGTCGACGTTCTTCGAGACCTCGACCGTGTTGGCACCACCGGCTTTCTGCACGTCGAAGGTCACCGCCGGCACGCCGTTGATGCGCGACAGCGTGCGCAGCTCCTCCAGGCCGAGGCTCACTTCGGCGACGTCCTTCAGTCGCAAGACGCCGCCATTGGGTAGCGCCGACAGCACCGTCTCCGCGAGCTCCTCGGCCGAGCGCGGCCGCGCCTCGGTCTTGACGCCCTCTTCGCGCGCACCGAGATCGATGCGCCCCGACGGCACGTCCATCGTCTCCGCGCCGACCTTCTGCGCGACCTGCGTCAGCGTCAGGTTGTAGCGTTCGAGCTTCTTTCGATCGACCTTGATGTGCGCCTCGCGCTCGGCCGCGCCGCGGATCTCGACGGTCGCCACGCCTTCTATTTTCTGGAGGGCCGGCCGCACGACATCTTCGATGTAGTCGCGCATCGCGGTCGCGTCCTTGTCTGAGCGCACCGCCCAGGTCTGGATCGGGATCGCCGTCGGGTCGAGCCGCACGACCGACGGGTCCTCCATGTCGGCCGGCAGGAAGCGCCTGATCGCATTGATCTTCTCGGCGACCTCGGAGGCCGCCTTGCGCTCGTCGACGTCGAGCTCGAACTGCACGAACAGCTGCGAGAACGAGAAGCGCGAGGTCGACGTCACCTTGTCGATGCCGTTGATCGAGCTCACCGCCTCCTCGAGCTTGTCGGTCACGCGCAGCTCGACCTCGGTCGGCGATGCACCCGGATAGACCGTGTTGACCACGACAAACCCAAATGACGTGTTGGGAAACAAGTCGAGTCCAAGCTTACCGACCGACATGTAGCCGAGGAAGATGCACGCGAACGCGACCATGGTGATGAACACCGGCCGGTTGATCGAGACGTCGGTCATCTTCATGGCGCGGCCACCCCGTTGCCGTTGTCGGCCTTGCCACCCTTACCCTGCGACGGGTCCACGGCCGGCGCCTTGGCCTTCGCAGCGACCTTCACCTCGCTCCCATCGCGCAAGCTGTCCTGGCCGGCGATGACGACCGAATCGCCGACCGCCAGCAGCGGGACCGGCACATAGAGCTTGTCCGCGCCTGCAATATCCGGGGTCACCCGCTTGGCCTTGCCGTCCTTCACGACGAACACCGACGGCCCCTCGGCCAGCGTCACGATCGCCGCCTTCGGCACGGACACCAGGCCCTTCCTCTCACCCGTCTTGATGAACACCGTCGCCAGCATCGCCGGCAACACGCCGTCCGCGACGACCGCGCCGTCGACCAACAGCTCGACCCGCACCCGCCGCGTCATAGGATCGAGCGACTTGCCGACCGCCGCCACCGTCGCCGCGAAGCGCTTGCCGGGCCGCTCCTGCACCTCGAACTCGACGGTCGTGCCAACCTTCACCGCGTCGAGCGCCAGCGCCGGTACGTCGACCCGGATCTCCAGGCTCGACTGATCCTGCAGCTCCATCAGCGGCTGCGGCGGCTGCCCACCGACGGTTGCCCCGAGCTCGGTGAACTTGCGCGTGACGACCCCATCGATCGGCGACTCGATCGTCGTCCACGAACGCGCCTCCTTCGCGAGCCCCGATCCCGCCCGCGCCACGTCGACCTGCGCTTGCGCCGCGCCGAGCGCCGCCTGCGCCAGGCGCAGCTGCCCCTGCGCCCGGATGTAGTCCGCCTCGGGCAGGACCTTGTCCTCGAACATCTTCTTCGCGCGCTCGGACTCGCTGCGCACGACATCCAACTGCGCGGCCGCCTGCTTCACCATCGCGCCCGCCGCGCGCTCGCCGGCTTGACCTTGCTTCTCGCGCCAGCCGAGGTCGTTGTCCTCGACGCGCGCCAGCGTCTGCCCGGTCTTGACCACGTCGCCCAGGCCGACCGGCAGCTCTTCGACGAGGCCACCGACCTTCGCGAAAATGTGGACGACCCGCTTCGCGCGCAGCTCGCCGCTCACCTCGATGGCATCGATGAAGTCACGCGCCGCCGCGGCCTCGACCTCGACCGCGGTCGGCGGCAGCACGACCGGCTTCTTCTGTTCTTCACGCGCCTCCTGCACCTTGCCCACGCGCTGGGCTATCAGCATGCCGAGCACGCCCAGGCCGGCCACGATGATGATGATAGCGATCCACTTCTTCACGGCGTGCCCTCCACGACGATTTCGTTTGGGCCCTTGCCCATCGCGCGCGCCAGCCGCGCCCGCGCCAGATAGCCGCTGACCAGCGCCATGCGCTCGTCCGAGCGCGCCTGGGTCAGATCGTTTTCCGCCTGCACGAGGTCATAGGAAGTCGCTGCTTTGTTATCGAAGCGCTTGCGCACGAGCGAGTAGTTCTCCTCCGAGACGCGCACCGCCTCTTTCGCCAACGCCGCCTGGTCGATGGCCGACGCCTGCTCGACCCAGGCCGCCTCGACCTCGAGCCCGATGCCCTCTTCGAGCTGTGCCAGCCCCGCCTCCGCCTCGCGCACGTGTGCCTGCGCCTGGTCGATGCCGAACGCGGTGGCACCCCACTCCCAGACTGTCCAGTCGAACGTCACGCCGACGAAGCCTGCGACGTCGTCGCCGAACGCCGCCGCGCGCGCGAACTGCGCCTGCGCGATGAAGTTCACGGTCGGCGCCATCTTCGAGTACGCGAGATCCACCGCCAGCCGCGCCTGCTGCACGCGCGCACGCACCTGCTTGAGCTCGATCCGATCGGTCAGCGCCGCCTGCTTCGCCGCGTCCAGCGCGACCATGTCCTTGACGCCCGTCGCCGTCCCGGCCCCCGTCGGTACGACCGGCTTTCCGACGAGCTGGGTCAGCCGCGCCCGCGCCAGCGCCGCCTGCCGCCCGGCCAGCGCCAACGCCTGCCGTGCCTGGGTCAGACCAAGGTCCGCGCGCAAGAGATCCGCCTCGACGATGACGCCCGCGCGCACCAGTGCCCCCGCCCGCTCACGGTCGGACGTGCGCGCTTCGAGCGAGGTCTTGCGCACCGTCACGAGGTCGTTCGCCAGCACCGCCGAGAGCCACGCCTCGGTCACCTGCAATGCCTTCTGGCTCTTTGCCGCGTCGCGCTCGAGCTGGGCCACGTCGACCCCCAACGCGGCCAGTTGGTTGGCCTCGTAGATCTGCCAGAGGCCCGACAGCGGCTGCGCCAAGGTCACGTTGACCTGCCAGGTCAGCTGCTCGCGCACGACGATCGGCGGGATCACCAGGCCCGGCACCGGGATGTCGAAGTTCGCGGTGATCTGGTCGTTCCAGATCTGCACGCCGCCATCGACCATCAGCTTTGGCCCGTAGTTGCCGCGCACCGCGTCCCTGCCCGCGCGTGCCGCGTCGATCGCGGCGTCCTTGCCCTTGAGGTCGGGTCCGTGCGCGAGCGCATCGCCGACACATTCGCCGAGCGTGCAAGGCGTTGGCTCCGCCGCATTCGCGGCGCTCACCTGAGCCAATAGCAACGCCGCCGGGCCTGCAGCCCACCATGTCCGATTCATCGCGTCCCTCGAAGACCAAAGAGGAGCAGCTCGCTAATCGCGTCCGCTTCCTCTGACAGGGTGCCCCCCATCAAGAAGATGTATTTGCGCACGAAGAATGACTCGATCATGCCGCCGACGAGCGTCGCGAAGAGCTCGCCGTCGATGCCGTAGCGCTCGACCCCGAGCGCGCGCCAGACGCGCGTGAAGTACGCGTGCAGCCGATAAGGACCGTGCGCATCGCCGCTGGCCGCGACATCGATTGGCTCGTCGCCGGGCGCGCCACACGGCAGGCCCTTGAGGCGGATGTCTTCGATGACCGCCTCGCCACTCCAGCGCAGGCGCATGAAGAACGCGAGTACGTCGCTGCGCTCGTCGCCGTAGGCACAGAGGCCGCGGATGCGCTTGCGCACATCGTGAGCGAACGCTTCGAAGTCGTCGGGCGGCGCGTCCCGGACCTCGCCGAAGGACTGCTCGACGCCCGCCACGAAGTGGTCGGCGGCCGCGACGAAGATCTCCTTCTTGCCGGGGTAGTACGTGTAGAGCGACGCGGCCGTGTAGCCAGCGGCCGCGGCGATGTCGGCGATCTTCGTGTGTGCGTAGCCATGTTGCGCAAAGCAGCGCAGGGCCGCGTCGAGGATGTCTTCGCGCGCGAGCGCTTGAACCCGCTCGCGGCGCACCTTTGCGCGTTCATTTTGAATCGTCATTCGGCTTCTCCGAATCGCCGTTCGGGACGGTGGGCCCCGATTCGCCCAGGGTCAAGGACGAATTGTATCCACACGACCTTGCGGGCTATGCTGCCGGTGCATGCCCGCCGGAAGCCTCCGCACATTCATTACGATAGTGGCCTTTTCGGCTGTCGCCGCGTGCGTGACCGAGGACCGTCGGCAGCTGCGCGACGTCGCCAATGACAGTGAGTGCGCCGACCGCTGTGGCGAGGACTATCCCAATCCGCCGCCGTGCTTCAGCGCGGTGTGGAGCACCGCGTCGTGCACCTGCTCGCTGGTCGCCGCGCCGCAAGACGCGCCATGTGACGACGGCAATGCCTGCACCCTCGAAGATCGCTGCAACGCCAGTGTCTGCACGGGCCAGCTCGTCGACCTGCGGACCTTCTGCGACGACGGCGACGACTGCACGGTCGACAACTGCGACCAGCTCCAGGGCTGCGTGCACGACCCGGCCGAGGTCGTCACGGCCGGCGTTGTCGAGAGCGGCGGGCCGCTCTGCGATGACGGCAACCAATGCACCTTCGACTCGCGCTGCAACGCACTCGGGCAGTGCCGCTGGACCAACCAGTATGTGTGCGGCTTCTGCGACCCGAACGACCCCGACCCGTGCGGCGAGGAGAACCTCGCCCAGGACCCGTGCAATGGTCGTCTGTCGTGCGTGGGCGGCTTCTGCGAAGTCGACCGCGCGACTGTGCCCGCGTGCGACGACCCGCGCCTTGACCCGTGTCTTGTGCCCGGCTGCGCCGACGGTGACTGCACGACCACGGCGCTGCCCGATGACGCGGCCTGCAGCGACCTGTCGAGCTGCACGAAGGGCGATGTGTGCAAGCGCGGGGTCTGTACCGGGTCCCCGGTCGCGGTCGCTGCGTGCGCCTGCGATACGCCGGCCGACTGTGCCGCGTTCGAGGACGGCGACCTCTGTAATGGCAGCATGACCTGTCGCGCGGGCGTTTGCGTGTTCGACTTCACGTCGATCGTCGTGTGCGGCAACGACGGGGAAGACGCCTGCCATGAGCGGCGCTGTGAGCCGGCGACCGGTGAGTGCCCGCTGGTCGAAGCCGACGACCAGACCTCGTGCGACGACGGTGACCCCTGCACGTTGGCCGACGCGTGCCTCGGCGGGCAATGCTCCGGCGACGAACGCGACTGCAGCGCCTCGGACGGACGCTGCCTGGTCGGCGTGTGCGACCGCCTGCTCGGCTGCCTGGCCGCCGTGGCCGAGCCCGGCGCGAGCTGCCTGCCGAGCGAGCCGTGCACGCCCACGGGCGCCTGCGATGCGGCTGGCGACTGCGTCGCGATGAACGTCGGCTGCGATGACGGCGACCCGTGCACGAGCGACCTGTGTGACGAGGCGACCGGGGAGTGCCAGTTCGTCGGCCCGGAAAAGCCGGAGTGCGGCGCGCTCGGTGTCTGCGCAGGCGGGGTGCCCCTTCGCTGCGAGCTCGGCGAGTACCTGTGCGACTACCATGGTATCGCTGGTTGGTCGGCGGTCGAGAAGTGTGACGGTCAGGACGATGATTGCGATGGCGCGACGGACAACGACTGCATCGCGGGCGAGGCGTGCGCCGAAGGCACCTTGCTGGCCGCCTGGAGCGGCACCATGCAGGCGTGCACCGGGTCGACAACGGTCGCCGCGGCGAGCTGCGGCAGCGGCTGGCATGTGTGCTCGTACTCGTCGATGGTCGATTCGTTGGCGGGCGACAACCCGCCGGCCGGCTATTACATCGGTGCATCGATCGCGTTTACGCCCGGTGACGGCTATGTCGTCCACGACGACACCAGCAGCTGCTTTGAATTCGCCGGCGTGTGCACGAACGCGCGCGAGGTCCAGGCGATGAGCTGGGACGGCGTCTTCGGCTCGACCGTCGCCTACGCCGCCGAAGCCTGGGGCTGCGCCGGCGGCCTGCCCGCCGAGAGCTGCGACACGGTCGTCTTCGCCGGCGTCATGTGCTGCGCCAACGAGTGCGACAGCGACACCGATTGCATCGACGCGAGCGCGTGCACGACCGACGCGTGCGTCAACGGCCGCTGCGAAAACGTCGCGGGCAACACACCCGATTGCTCGGTCGTCGGCGTATGCAGCGGGCTTCTGCCGACTTGCGAGACGGACGGGACGCTGAGTTGCCGCTATCAGGCGATCGACGGCTGGGAGGCGATCGAGGCGAGCTGTGACGGCCTGGACAACGACTGCGACGGCCTCGTCGACGCCGCCGACCCGGGCTTCCTGCCCGACGGCGAGGCGTGCGAGCTGCAATCGGGCGTTTGCAACGGGTCCACCAAGCGGGCCGGCGCATGCGTCGAAGGGGTCTGGGCGTTCTGCGGCGCGAGCGACTACAGCGCGAGCTCGGCCCACTACGAGGACGCGTTCGAGGGCCTCTGCGATGGGCGCGACAACAACTGCGACGGGCAGGTCGACGGCGGCTTCGCCTGGCACGGCAATCACGTCGGCCAGAGCTGCGACGGCGTCGGCGCCTGCGGCCCGGGCCTGGTCGAGTGCGCCCCGTCGCGCACGGCCGTCACCTGCTCGACGAACCCGCTCGGTAGCACTTCCGAGGCTACCGCCGAGCAGTGCAATGGCCAGGACGACGACTGCGACGGTGCGACTGACGAGGCCGGTGACCTCGACTCCGATGACTCCGATTGTGGCAGTGGCGGCGTTTGCGCGGGACTGTCGATCGCGCGCTGCTCTCAGGGTGCATGGGTCTGCGACACGGCTGGGATCCCCGGCTTTGGCGGCGAGATCTGCGACGGGCTCGACAACGACTGCGATGGCACGACCGACGAGGGCTTCGCGGCTGGCGGCTTGGCGCTCGGCGCAGCGTGTGGCCCGGTCGCGTGCCCGAACGGGGTCGTGATCTGCACGCCCAGCGGCACCGCGGCGGCCTGCTCGAGCGACATCGACCCAACCCTCGAGCTGTGCGACGGTATCGACAACGACTGCGAAGGCGGCACCGACGAGGGGCTCATCTACGCCGACCTGTTGCTCGGCGCACGCACCGTCGGCCAGCCCTGCTCGGGACGCGGCGCCTGCGGGGGCGGCACCGTCGAATGTGGCGTCAACCTGCGCGCGACGTGCTCGACGCTCGGCAATGGCAGTGCCTCCGAGGCCGAGGTCGAGCGCTGCAATGGGCTCGACGACGACTGCGACGGGCTCAGCGACGAGGGCTTCGCATGGCATGGCGTGGCCCTCGGCCAGAAGTGCGACGGTGTCGGCAACTGCGGCAGCGGCGTCGTCGTGTGCAGTCCCGACCTGAGCGGCCCGTCGCACGCGACCTGTGCGACGTTGGGCGACGGCACCGCCTCGCAGGCGAACAGCGAGACCTGCAACGGACAGGACGACGACTGCGACGGTGAGACCGACGAGGCGATTGTCCCGAGCTCCAGCGAGTGTTTGGCCGTCGGGGTGTGCCAGCCCGAGATGCTCGATGCGACCTGCCTGGGTGAGAACGGCTGGCGGTGCGAGTACGGCGCGAGCGGCTACTATCAGGCCGGCAACGAGGCCGGCCGCTGCGACCGCCTCGACAACGATTGCGACGGGGCGACCGACGAGGACTTCCCGACGCTCGGCGCGAGGTGCGATGGGGCGGACGCGGACCTGTGCGCGCTTGGAACAACCCTGTGCGATCCGAACGACGCGAGGCGCACGGTCTGTGCCGGCGACAGCGCGCGCGCCGAGATCTGCAATGGCCAGGACGATGACTGCGACGGCCAGACCGACGAGGTCGGCGCCAGCGGCTGCACCGTCTATTACAGGGATCAGGACGACGACGGCTTCGGCACGAGCGAGTCGCGTTGCACCTGCGCCCGGACCGGTGACTTCACCGCGACCGTCGCCGGCGACTGTCACGACGGCGTGGGCGCCGCGTTCGCCGCCGTGAACCCGGCCGCGCCCGAGGTCTGCAACGGTGTCGACGATGACTGTGACAGCAAGACCGACGCGGCCGACGCGGCGGACCTGGTGGTCGACGACAGCGAGCCCTGCGAGCTCACGGCGGGCGTCTGCGCCGGCACCAACAAGAACGCGAATCGGTGCGTCGGCGGGCTCTGGCAAGCGTGCCAATCGGCCGACTATCTCGCGCGCAACGCCGCCTATCAGGCCGCGAAAGAGACCCGCTGCGACGGGCTCGACAATGATTGCGATGGCGCCCTCGACGGCGCCGATAGCGACATCGTGGCGAACCGCCCGCTGTGCGAGCTGCAGCAAGGACAGTGCAATGGCGCGGTGAAGCCGCTGGTCCTGTGTATGGCGACCGGGTGGGGGCCGTGCACGACGGCGATCTATCTCGCGCATGCCCCTGGCTACGAGCCGGGTAGCGAAGTCAGCTGTGACGGCAAAGATAACGAGTGCGATGGCTTGATCGACGACGACTTCATCGTCAACGGCAAGAAGGTCGGCCAGAGCTGTGATGGCACCGGCGCCTGCGGCAACGGTAGCGTCGAATGCAAGGCCGACGGCACCAGCGCCACCTGCTCGACCAACCCCGACGGCACGCAGCATCAGGACATCGCCGAGACCTGCAACAGCATCGACGACGACTGCGACGGCGCGACCGACGACGGCCTCGGTCTGGCCCAATCGCCGTGTCGCAAAGTCGGCGTATGCACGGTCGACACGGTCGTCGCGACGTGCAGCCAGGGCAACTGGAGCTGCGGCTACGGCGCGGTCGTCGGCTACGAGTCGCCGAGCGAGCTCTCGTGCGATGACCGCGACAACGATTGCGACGGCTCGACCGACGAAGACTTGAGCCTGTCGGTCGCTGGCCAGACTCTGCGCAAGGGCGACCCCTGCGGCAGCGGGAGCTGCGGCGGCGCGGTCATCTGCAATGCCGCCACGCCGGCTCCGGGCGACCTCATCTGCAGCTCCGAGGTGGCGGGCGGCGCTGAAGTCTGCGACGCGCTCGACAACGACTGCGATGGCCAGACCGACGAGGGGATGACGTTCACGCCAGTCGGCGGTACGCCACTGTCGCTCGGCGCGGTGTGCGATGGTTATGGTGCCTGCGGCGCGGGCGTCGTCGAATGCGGCGACAATCTCGCCACAGCCTGCTCCACGAATCCGGATGGCTCGGATTCCGACGCGGCCCCCGAGCTCTGCAATGGCGTCGACGACGACTGCGACCGGGTCGTCGATGACGGCTTCACCTGGCAGGGTATCGCCGTCGGCCAGCCCTGCGATGGCGTCGGCGCGTGCGGCCTGGGCCTCGTCGAGTGCCTTGCGAGCCGGGCGGCGGCGACCTGCTCGACGAACCCCAACGGCAGCGCATCGGGCGCCAGGGGCGAGCTCTGCAACGGCGCTGACGACGACTGCGATGGCGTCACAGACGAAGAACTCGATATCGATGACAGCCCGTGCAGCCTGACCGGTGTCTGCACCCGTGACACCGTGGTGGCCACCTGCAACGGCGCGGGCGGGTGGAATTGCGACTATGCGGATGTGCCATTCTATCGCGCTGGCAATGAGGTCGGCTACTGCGACACGCTGGACAATGACTGCGACGGCAGGATTGATGAAGACTATCCCGAGCTCGGGACCACCTGCGATCTCACAACCGACACCGATCTCTGCGCGAATGGACGCTGGACCTGTCAACCACCGGCGCAAGAGAACACGAACCCGCCGGGCCTTCCGCCTGCTGCCAACCCAACCCTTGCGCCAGTGTGCCTCGGCGATACGCCGAGCCCTGAGGTCTGTGGCGGCGGCGACAACGACTGCGATGGCATTACCGACGAACAGGACGCGGTGGGCTGTGAGGTCTACTTCCGCGATTCCGACAAAGATGGTTTCGGGATCGAAGACGACTTCAAATGCCTATGTGCGCCCAAGGACGTCTATACCGCCCAGCTCAACATTTTCGACTGTGACGATTTAGACGGAGAGATCAATCCGGACGCCAACGAGGTCTGCAACGAGGCAGACGATGACTGCGACGGCACGATCGACAACGACGACTCGCCAGGCTGCGAGGACTACTATCTCGACGCTGACGCGGATGGTTGGGGGGATGACGCGGACATACGCTGCCTCTGCTTCGACTATCAGGGCGTCGCGAGCGATCACACCGCGAGGGTCGGAAGCGATTGCAACGACCACGATGAGACCGTGCACCCCGAGGCTCCTGAGATCTGCGACGGCCAGGACAATGCTTGCGACACCAAGATCGACGACAGCGACCCACCGGTCTCGGGCTGTACGACATTCTTCTTCGACAATGACGGCGACAGCTACGGTGTATCGAACAGCTCTTTATGCCGTTGCCTGCCCGGCGAGAAATTCACCGCTCTGCAGGGGGGAGACTGCTGCGATAGCGACGTCCGCGCAAAACCATTGCAGAGCAATTGGTATCCAAGCGCGGGTGGGTGTGGGAGCTTCGACTTCAACTGCAACTCCACCCTCGAGCTCGAACTCACGGCGTATGGAGGCTGTAATTGCAACGCCATTCTCGACGTTTGCACGACCGCCTGCACCTACACCCCGGGCTGGTCGAAGCGCGTCGCCGGGCTTTCGCAGTCGCTCCCGCAGTGCGGCGGCCAGGGCAAATACGTCAGCGGCTGCAGTGCGATTTGTTTGCCCACCGAGACGGCGCGCGTCCAGCGCTGTCACTGATAGCTTTTCGCCGTGGAATCGAGGATGAGGCCCCATGCGTAGCCACCTGCCCAACAGCCCTGCGTTCCCCGTGCTCGCCCTCATCCTCGGCGCTGCTTGCGGTGACGACGGCGGCCAGGCACAGAGCCTCGTGCCCGACGTCACGACCGAGGTGATCGACACGGTGACGCCCGACACGACGGCACCGATCGACACAGAGACCCCAGAGCAGGAGTTCATCCAGCCCGGGCCCAACGCGCTCACGTACGACCCGTCGATGACTGCTTCCAACGGGCTCGTCTGCACCTCGAGCTGCGCCATGCGCCGCATCGCGGGCGAGGAACTCGAGCTCGCGGTCGTCTACAAGGCTGCCACCGGCCAGGCCCTCAAGGACCAGCAGGTCTCCTGGAACGCGGGCGACGCGCCGACCGACCTCGCGCGCCTGAACGCGCTCTCGAGCTACACCGACGACAACGGCGTGGCGCGCGTGTCGGTGCGCTCGGGCGGGCTCGTCGGCAGTGCTACCATCACCGCGCGGCTCTCGGGCGACAGCTCGATTGCGTCCCTCACGTTCGTTGTCACCTATGACGCACCGCCCCAGCCCGACCTCGCCGCGAGCTTCCAGTACGTCGGGCACGACACCTTCACGACCTTCCAGCTCCGTCTCTTCAAGCATCAGAACGGCAGCCCGAGCTGCGCCGCGGTGCACCCCGACGCGGGCGGCAACTTCCAGCCCGCGGTCACCCTGGGCCCGCTGGAAATCGGCCAGCAGGCGCGCGTCGCGACGTTGCCCGGCCTGGCGGCCGAGGGCAGCCAGAGCTGGGTCGTGCAGTTCATCGGCCCCAACATCACCGAGGGCTCGCCCGGCCCGCGCGTGCCGCTCGCCGTTGGGTGCGTTGACGGGGTCGTCGCGAACGCCGGCCAGACCGCCACGGCGCTCGTGTATGTGCTCGACCTGCCGAAGAACTTCCGCGGCGTCTACCAGACGGTGACGCGCCTCGACACGCTCTCGGGTGGCGAAGGCACGGCCATCGGCAACATCCTCATCACGCTGACGGAGCTCTTCACGCATCCCGGTCGCCTGCTCGTCGTGTGGGCCTGCGGGGGCGATCCAGGTGGCACGCTCGGCACCGTCTGCGGCTGGGTCACCAACAGCTCGGGAGAGCCGAATATCCTCGGTGGCATCATCACCGACGCGGCCGATGCCGCGCTGCTGGCCCTCTTCGAAGCAGCCGTCGGCCCGGAGATCCAGGACGCCTCCGAGCTCATCTCGGAGATGTTGCGGGATCTGCGCCTGGTTGCGATCACCACGCTGGCGAACGAGCCCTCGAGCTCGAAGCCCGGCTTCAACGGCGCCTTGTTCGCGCCAGACGACGCTCACGAGGAGTGGACGCATGTGCGCTTCCGCTGGAAGTTCGACCCGACCTGCAAGAACAGCCCGACCCCCGACGACTGCGGCTGGACCTCGATTCCGCTCGAGCAGGTGTACGGCTCGCGCCCGACGTCGAACCCCGAGGCCGGCATCGACGCGAACCTGGCACTCCACGTGACGCCGCACGCCGTGCCACTCCTCACGTACGGGCCGCTCATCAACGCGATCGTCGAGATGCGCGTCCTGCCGCTCGTGTTCGCTGCCGGCGGCGACGAGCCGCTCGACAGCTGGGACGATCTCGTCGCGACGCTACTCGGCGACCGCGCGTGCCTCGATTATGACGACTGCTGCGAGTACTTCGCCGAGCGTCTCGAAGGCACTGCCATCGCCGAGTTCGTCTCGGTCGAGACGCGCGTGCTCGCGTGCGAGGTCGCCATTCCGCTGGTCGCCGCCGTCATCCGCAACCAGCTCCAGAACCTCGATGGCGCGCTGAACCTCGGCACGTATCCCGACCAGCCGTGCGCCGCCGTCGATGGCGATTCCGACCGCTGGGTCGATGCGTATGGGGCACAAGGCACGCCGTGCCGCTGGGATCTCTACTTTCCTATCAGCGGCAACCAGTTCCGACCGGACAACGACTGGCGCTCCATCGCCCAATAGGTAAACTCCGGGCCGCGCGCGTAACTCGCACGCAGTGAGCCAGGAGAAAGCCCGTGATCGTTGGCGTCCCAAAGGAAATCAAAGCCCAGGAGAACCGCGTCGGAATGGTCCCCGGCGGCGTGAAGCAGCTCACGACCAATGGGCACCGGGTGCTCGTTCAGCGTGGCGCCGGCCTCGGCTCGGGCGTTCGCGACGAGGCCTACGAGAACGCGGGCGCGGTCATCGTCGAGACGGCGCTCGAGGTCTGGTCGCAGGCCGCCATGATCGTCAAGGTGAAGGAGCCGATCCCCAGCGAGTACGGCTACTTTCGTGAGGATCTAATCATCTACACGTACCTCCACCTGGCCGCCGCGCCCGAGCTCGGCCACGAGCTCGTCAGGAAGAAGGTCTGTGGCATCGCTTACGAGACCATCGAGGACCGGCACGGTCTCCTGCCGCTCTTGAAGCCGATGAGTGAGATCGCCGGCAAGATGTCGGTCCAGGTCGGCGCCCACTGCCTCGAGAAGCACCAGGGCGGCATGGGCCTCCTGCTGGGTGGCGTGCCCGGCACCAAGCCCGGCCACGTGGTTATTCTGGGCGGCGGCACGGTCGGCACCAACGCGGCCAAGATCGCGGTCGGCATGGGGGCACGCGTCACCATCGTCGACAAGAACCTGGACCGCCTGACCTACCTCGACGACGTCTTTCTCGGGCGCGCGATGACGCTGCACTCGAACCCCGAGACGATCGAGCACGCGGCCCTGCAGGCCGACCTGCTCGTCGGCGGCGTGCTGGTGACCGGCGCCCGGGCGCCCAAGCTCGTCTCGGAAGAGCAGGTGCGACGCATGAAGCCGGGCGCGGTCATCGTCGACGTATCGGTCGATCAGGGCGGCTGCATCGCGACGTGCCGCCCGACTACGCACGAGAACCCGACCTACTTCGTGGGGGACGTGTTGCACTATTGCGTCGCCAACATGCCGGGCGCGGTCGCGCGCACGTCGACCTTCGCGCTGACCAATGCGACGACGGCCTATGCGCTGAAGCTCGCCGACCTCGGGGTGGCCAAGGCGATAGCCGGCGACCCGGGGCTTCGGCTCGGGGTCAATACGAAAGGGGGCCACTGCACCCACGCAGCCGTGGCCGAGGCGATCGGACTCCCGTACGTGCCGCCCGAGGCGGCCTGAGCCACGGCTGAAGCGGGCCCCCGCGGGGTGCACGCTCGCCTCGTTTGTGTGACGCCCCCGTAAAAGGAATGTCTCCGAGGCCCGCTTTTGCCAATTTATCCATTCATATCAACGAGTTCACACGCATTCCCAGCGATGAAACTATTTGCCCCCGGTCGGCGTCCTTAGCTTCATGCTCGCAACGGCGGCATTCCTTCGCGAAGACCTCGCGAAGCGAGGCGACCCAGGCGAAGTGAACGAGGAGGGTGCTGTGCTCGGACGCGACCTTGAGAATGTTGGGAATGCACGCCGGGCAGTTGCGGTTGCTGCGGCTCGGCCTGGCCCAGGGCCGGCGGCCTTCGGAGAGGGAGAACAAGCGATGGTGTTCGGGCGGAAGAAGGACGACGACGACCGGCGGGCGTTCGAGAGCGAAGCCTTGCCGCACATGCAAACCCTCCTGAACGCCGCGCTCTATATGACGCGGAACCCAGCCGGGGCCGAGGACCTGGTGCAGGAGACTCTGCTCAAGGCGTATCGCTTCTGGCATCGCTACGAGCGCGGAACCAACTGCAAGGCGTGGCTCTTCCGCATCCTCACCAACACGTTCATCAATCGGAACCGCAAGAAGCAGCACTTGCATGAGTCGCTCGACGCCTCGGAGCGCGAGGTATCCGGGACCAACCTGGCGCACACCTCGGCGTTCTATGAGACGCCTGAGGTGGACTACCTGGGCAAGCTCTTTCCGGAGCACGTCAAGGCCGCCGTCGAGGCGCTGCCCGAGAACTTCCGGATCCCGGTCATCCTCGCCGACCTGCACGACTTCTCCTATAAGGAGATCGCCGAGATCATGGAGTGCCCGGTCGGCACTGTGATGTCGCGCTTGTTCCGCGGTCGCAAGCGCCTGCAGGAGCAGCTCTTCGAGTACGCGGTAGAGCTCGGGATCATCGACGTTAGCAGCGCCAGAGACGCTGCCGGCGCGGTTTCTCTCGATGCCTATCGCGAACGGCGGAAGGCGTCGGCGCTCGACTGAGTTGTGGTGCCCGACCGATGAAGGGTCCCCGCTGAGCCTCGGGGGCCGTTCGCGGTCGTGCGAACTCTGACTTTCGCGCGGGATGGCGCAACTGTTGGAGCGGACCCCGCGCGCACATCGTGTATGCTGGGGGCCAGCTCGCAAGAGCAACGGCGCTGACGACCGCGCGAGACCACGATGAACTGCGACGACATCCAGAAGGGGATCTACGTCTACCTCGACGACGAGTTCGCCGAGCCCGAGCGGCGCGACTTCGAGGGACACGTGAAGGCCTGCGTGCGCTGCCGTCAGCGCGTCGAGCGTGAGCGGGGATTCCTCGCGACGTTCCGCGCGAAGGTGCCGCAGGTGACCGCGCCTCCCGGCCTCGAAGAACGTATTCGCGCGGCGCTGGCCGCGGCACCGCTGCCGGAGTCAGGGGTGCAGCCACTTCCCGAGCGGCGGTCGCTGCGACCGTGGATCCTGGCGGCCGCCGCAGTGCTGCTGGTCGGTACGCCGACCCTCGTCCTGTGGCGCCTGTCGGGTCCAGCCGCCGCGGCCGGCGAAGAGCGGGTCGCGGTCGAGGCGCTGTTGACCCATCAAGAGGACCTGCCGATGGAGGTGCGCGGCTCGCAGCGGCAGATCCGCGAGTTCCTCCAGGCCAATGTGCCGTTCGAGGTCGAGCTGCCGCATGGTGAGGATCCGCGGGTCGAGCTGATCGGCGCACGCCTCACCCGGGTCGATGGCCACGAAGCGGTGCTGCTCAACTACGCGATCGAAGACGAGCGCTTGTCGATCCTCCAGGTGGCAGCGCCCGCCATCGAGGTCCCCCACGAGGATGCACCGCCGACGTTCTCGAGCCAGGCCGGCTTCGACATCGCGACCTTCCGCAAACGCGGCGTGCTCTCGTCGGTGGTCGGTTCGGGCGGCAGCGGCAGCGTGCAGCGCCTCGTGCAGGCGGCCTACTCGACGCGCTAGCGGGGTCAGTCGAACGCGGCCGTGATGCCGGAGATGCGGAGCGTCCGCCGTGCCTTGTTGTGGAGGGCGAAGGTCCAGGCCCCGGCCGCGAGCGGTACGCCGTTCGGGTTCTGGATCACAAACTTCTTGTTCGTGACCGCGTAGATGTAGTCGCCGTCATGGGTCGCGCTGCCGGCGCCAAGACCATAGGTATAGAACACCGGCTCCGCGCCACGTTTGACGACCGCGTCGACCACGAGCGGTTGGCCGTTGTCGGCGAAGCCGCCGGCGCTCGCGTCGAGCGTGATGGTCGCGGTCTTGGTGCCCGCGGGCACGGTGACGCCGTACTGGAGGTAGCCCGGCACATAGCCGGGATAGGGGTTTGGGTCGAAGACGCGGGTGCCCTCGACGCGCAGCTCGATGTCGCGGCTACCGACTTTTTCGATCGGCATGATGCGGTCACAACTGATGAGGTTGCGCGCCTCGAAGATCGCTTCGACCTGGGCGCCGACCTCGGGCCCGTAGAGGTCATGGGCGCCCTCTACGGTGAGCGCGGCGGCGGCGTTGAAGTCGCTCGTGTCGGTCAGCTCGAGCGCCGCGTAAAGCACGATGGTGTCGGCCTGGAGGGCGCCGTAGGCCTCGCGGATACCCCACAGCGCGGACGAGAAGATCTCTGAGTCGGCGTGTACTTCCGAGACGAGGTCATCGGGGCAGCGGCGCTCGGCGCGAAGGTCACGCGCGTAGTTCTCGGTCGCGGCCTCCTCGTCGCTGACACCGCAGAAGTCGCTCGCCGCGAGATCGGTCAACGCGTAGACGCCGATGCGCGGCTCGCCGGTCTGGGTGGCGGCGAAGTAGTCGGCATACGCTTCATTGAGGGCGCCGGGCAGGGAGTTCAGGCCCTGGTTGTCGACGAACGTGCCCTGCAGGCGCGTCGCACCGACCATCGCGTGGGTGTACTCGTGATAGATGACACTCGCGTCGAAGGCGAAGTTCCGCTCGGCGGTGCCCGAGAAGATGATCGCGTCGCCACGGAGGCTGCTCACGTCGAGGCCCTCGACGAAGTAGGACAAGCCGATGAACGGCACGAACGCGGCGTTCGTCACGCCCGCCCACGTCTCGCAGCGGTCGATCCAGGTGGCGACGTTGGTCAGTGCCTCGAGGGGGTGGTCGCGCTCGGTGAGGCCATAGACGTCCTTGAAGTAGTCATGGATGACCTGCATGTGGTGATACATCATCACCTCTGCAAATTGGCCGTCGTCATCGGCCGGCGTGGCCGGTGCGGTGATGTGCAGGTAGGTGCCATCGGGGCCGGGTCGGGCCTTCTGCTCGGGCACGCACGACACGATCTCGACGGTGCTCGGTCCGAACGTGAGCTCGCTGTGCTTGCCGCGGTCGAGGTCGGGGGTGCAGCTCTGCACCCGGGCGTAGGCACCGGTCAGCGTGTCGTACGGCTCATTGAGGTGCTTCAGGCTGACCTGCACGAGGCCGGCGCTGACGCCCGGGGCGATCGGGAAGACGTTGGCCGCGGGGCCGGTCAGCGGCGCGACTTCTGCGTCATCGACCGCCTCGGCAACGACGTCGGATGGGGTCTCGAGCTCGGTTGCGGCCTCTTCGCTGGCGTCGAGTTCGTTGGCCCCGGTCTTCGTGTCGTCGCCGCACGCGACGAGCCCGGATCCGCTGATGAGCACGCCAGCGATGGCTAGATAGTAGGACTTCACGGCGTCACCTCGGCGCGCAGCGGCAGATCTTGCAGGCCCTGGTCGAACGCGGCCGGTGCCTCTTTCAAGGCGCGCCCGGTCTCGACGTCGACCCACACGAAGAAGCTCGCCTGCAGCGGTAGCACCGAGACCCCGACCTTCCAGGCGACGCGCCCGCCTGTACCGATGGCGAGCACGACCTTTTGTGGCGTATTGATCCCGACGATCTGATAGGTCGCCTTCAGCATCGCCGTGACGCTCGCGGGGTCGACGACCTGCGTCGGCGTCGGCACGACCAGCGGTCCCAGATCGCTCACGACCGAGGTCACGCGGTCCGCATCATCGAGGCGCACGACGACGCTGCGCCCCTCGACCGGCAGCCCGTTCCAGAGCTGTCTCAGGCGCACCGAATGGAGCGAGAGCCTGGCTCCCGGATGTGTGCCCGCCGTCGGATCGCGCGGCGTGAACACGCGCACGTCCTCGACCTTCATGTCGCCCTCGAGCCCGAGCAACGCAGCGTGCGCGAGCACGAAGCCACGGGCCCGCTCACCCGGGTCGGTGCCCAGCGTCGCAACCGAAATCCCCGAGAGCCGCCGCGGCGCGGTGCGCGATGCATTCCAGGTCACCTTGACGCCGGGGCCGAAGCGCTGCACGAGCGCGTCGCCGAGCGCGGTCGGGACCGTGACGCCAGGTCGGCCAACGGTCGGACCGGGGGGCTGAGCACCGGCCGGCGCGCCGAGGCCGATCGAGGCAGCCATTGCGACCGACGAGACGCATGAAATCATGGAGAAGACCCAGGACGAATAAGTGCGCATGAAGACCTCGAACGCCCGCCAGCGGCGTTCGCAGATACCAGAACGAAAAGGTCAGCGCGAGTAACGGAACAATCGGTCACACGCCCGGCGCACCCGGCGTGCGTGGGTGGCGCGAGGACGGCCATGAGCGCCCTGAGACCTGCTTCGCTGCCTCTTCTGCGGAGGGCGCCTCGCGGCGAAGAAGCGCTTGGGGGTGAGCTGTCACAACGCCCATCGTCCACCCACAACGCGAGCTGTCGCTTGCCGCAGCCGCGCACGCCGAAGAGGCGACTGCACTCCTCACTCGTCAGGAAGGCAACCGTGTGCGCGGGCCACGAGATCGGCTGGCCCTCGGGCACGACCGTCGGTGGGCCGGTCAGCAGGAACACCATCTCCTGGAACCCTGTTGGTCTGCTGCTCGGTCTCATCCCCGACGCTCGGTGGCGCTCTTGTCCTGAACGTCGATCGAGAGTCATCCGTTCAGGGGGTGTTAATGCCGCTGCCATTCCCGATCCCTGGCAAGCGCAACGCAGCAGGCGCACGCCGCGGCGCACGCTCGCCGCTCCAGCGGGTAAGGGCGATCGACGCACCTCTCGTTCGCCCTCGCAGCACAAGGTCCGGACCGATACGCGTCGGCTCCGTCAATTGCCGAGGTTGATAGGGCACCCGGCCATGGACTTGCCAGTGGTCGCCTGGCACATCGACTGTCAGCGCCGCGGGGCGCGCAGGGCCTTGCGACAGGCTTGCGCCGTGCCCTGGTTGTGTGGGCACGAATGCGATCACAAGACTGCCGGGCGGCGTGCCAGCGGGTACGATGGTGGGAGGTTCCGGCTCCGGCCAGGTCGCGATTGCGTCGTGTTCGTGGGCCGCAAAACGAAGTGTCATGGGTGCCTCGAGCGGCAGATACCAGTGCACTTCCGCGAGCGTCCCGGTCGGTGTTGTATGCCAGATGATCTCGATTGGCAGCTCGGAGCGCCGGCACAATGGCGCACTGCTGGGATACGGATAGTGGGCCCAGGGCTCGGCCTCCTGATCGATCAGCGAAGCGGCGAATGCGCCGCTGCACACGAGCGCATCGAAGTAGTCGGCGAGGTGGGGCGCAGACGTGCCGGTCGACCATGCTGGCAGCGGCCGATTCTGCTCATCGAGCCCGTCCCAGGTGCGTGTTTCGTAGCCGCGCAGGAAGGGCGGAATCGTCATGCGTGGCGACGAGAGCGCCGTGAACATCGCGCCAAAGGTCGTGTCGTCGGTCAGCCCGAGCAGCATGCGCGTGACCTCGTTCTCGTCGATGAGCT
>Ga0105046_10000993_pt1 | contig 42253 bp, 37 predicted proteins | sample MAT03_FD_78385 | JGI IMG/M metagenome (GOLD analysis project Ga0105046, IMG submission 78385) | Freshwater microbial communities from Lake Fryxell liftoff mats and glacier meltwater in Antarctica - MAT-03 (megahit assembly) | ecosystem: Environmental > Aquatic > Freshwater > Ice > Liftoff... | reverse complement strand
TGACCGCAACATCGTTAAATTTTTCGACGTAATACGTCCATTATGTCTTCATCCCGATAACTATCGGGAGCCTCGTTTCACTCAAAAATAAACTATAAACAATTTTACAATATAAATTTAAACTGGCTCTTAATAAAGAAAATAATTCTATGGTTTTTGATTGGGATCGTACGGCACTCTCTGTGCATTTTTGAACTTATAATACATCCGAATGCCAATGGCACTTTGCAGCTTCTGTTTACTGTCGGTGCCAATATTTATTCGTTCGTAGCTTGGCGTGTAAAGGAACTGTATAATAAATTTCGCGTTCACATCGAAGTTGACACCTAAGCCGGCAAAGGCTCCCAGTGCAAAGCCCACGCGCACTGTTGTGGGGTACGGCGAATAATAGAGCGTTTGATTCGTATAGTCGTAAAGGTTAATCTGAAGACTATTTATGTAGATTACATTACGGTCGAATTTAGCCAGAGTACCAAGTAATCCCCCTTCTACCAGAAAATTAAATTTTTCATCGCCTCCAAGGAGTTGCTGAAATCCTAACTGGCAAAGGAGTCGTTGCTCTGAACCTGTAATGGGGAAGTAAAGTGTATTTTTATTGACCGCAGGGTTTGGACTGGCGGGATTATCAAGCTGAATACTGAAGCTGCCTTCTACGTTTAATTTGGTTCCGTTTATATTCAAAAGCAGCGAGCTCCTTTTTGCCACGGAAATCTTAAAGTTAACTCCGACCATAATGGCTGGCGTGTATCGCATGTTGAAAGGCATGTCGCTCTCGGTAAACTTCCATCTGCCTTGGTCTACACCAAGTGCCTCCGCTACGTAATCTCGTCCCCAGGCACCTCCATATTCATTCTGAATCTTAAACTTCATCAGGCTATTGTCAAAGGAATTGCGGTTGCCGTCTACATCGTATCCATAACCGTTATAGGCATTTGCCGAATATTTATTAGCGAAGTAAGAACCAACATAAAGGCCGGTTAAGATCTTACTTTTACGTGGATGCGAGCGAAGTGTTTCATCGTCCGTTTCCTCATCCTGTGAAAAAAGAGAGAAGCTGCCCGCCAGAAATAAAAAAAATAGCAGGATTCGGGAAGGCCTTGTGTATTTCATGAATGCTAGTACTTGAATAATGTGTTTGGTTTTACCGTTCATAAAATTAAAAAAAATATACACCGATTTGTTACATTAACGTTAAACCTTGCCAAAACTAAATTCTGAGATTAAAGCGGTACCCATTTTGTTTACGTTTAATCATCAACATCTGTCCTATGAAAAAATTAATTTATACGTTCAGTCTCTTGTCAATGCTCTTTGTAGCCTCTGCACAAACTAACTATGAATTGGATAAGAACCATGCAGGACTAGGCTTAAGCACTACGCATTTCGGAGTATCACACGTGGAAGGGAGTTTAAAATCAAAGTCGGCTGACTTTTCTGATGCTGTTATTGAAATGACGGCCATGATAAGTTCTATTAACACAGATAGCGACGTGTGAGATAAGGATTTAAAAACCGACAAGTGGTTTGATGCGGCAAAATATCCCACTCTCACTTTTAAAAGTAGTTCTTTTAAAAAAGTAAGTGGCAACAACTATAAACTCCAGGGAAGTATAACAATTCACTGCGTTACCAAACCAATCATTTTTTATATAGTATTTAATGGAAAAGCTATGAATACCCTATCAAAAAAAAATGATTGGCTTTACCGTTAGCGGCAAACTAGACCGCAGCGATTTTGAAATTGGAACAACTGCATTTTCTTCAGTGGTAGGAAAAGAAATTGAGTTGAAGGCGAATGTGGAATTTATTATAGTAGACTAACTTGTTAATTCGCGAGCAATTCTTTTTGATTTTATGGTTACCTTATTTATAGCAAGTTTAATACTCGTTTTGTTAATGCTTAACAAACACGGCTATTCTGAATTAAGGTAAGTTTTGTAATATTTATTCCTGATCCAGAATGCTGCGTTTATCAATAAAATCAATGCGGGTACTTCCACCAAAGATCGGATCGCACCCGCAAACGCCTGTCCGCTATTAATACCAAATACACCAATAGCTACGGCGATGGGGATGGCCAACTCAAAATTATTTCCAATAGCGGTGAAGGCAATAGAGGTATTTTTTTGAATAATCGGCTCCATTTTTATTCCGATGAATAAAGTGAGACTCAAGTGAAAATAACATTAATATCTTAAGAAACAGTTCACGACCGTTACCCCTTAAGAGGCACTTAGTTATTCCGATACCCATTTGCAATCCATTTTTCAATGGCAGTGATTTCACATTGGGAAACCAGACCGCCAGTTTGGGGCATGGGCGAAAATCCTGCCGAGTGTTTAATGCTCCCTAACAACTTATTATCAGGTATCGCTTTAATCAGTCCGTTATAATCAGATAGATTAAAGCCGCCGCCACTGTTGCCTGAATTATGACAACCTACACACCAGCTTTGCATTATACCCTTAACTCTGCCACTATATCCAAAATTAGTAGTATCGCAACTTTTGCAATTGAAGGTATTCCGGGCGCCCATATTTATCCAAAGCTTAATCATATTTACATCAGACGAACTTAGCTTAGAATAAGGCTTCGCGGGCATGGATGGATTTTTTCCCTTTATAGTGTTGTAAATTTCACTACTAAGTGGATGCTTTGCTTTAATCCCTTTCATAATTCCTTCGTAGTTACTCAAATCGTAACCGCCTCTTTTATCTTTTGAATTGTGACAGCCCGACATTGTGCAATTGGAAACAAAAATCGGCAATACGTCTTCCTGAAAGCATCCATAGGGCCCCGCCTGATCTTTAGTGCAGGTGGTTAGCAGAAATAAACCACTTAAAAGTACTAATACTATCTTATTCTTCATGTTTTTTTTACTTAAAATGCTGTTGTGTTTAACGTTTCTGAATACATTCCCTTTCGTAGATAATTCAAGTTAAATTTAGCTCACTGAGACCCCAATTAATTTACCAATACCAAAAGTGATAGCTGCTGCGATCAGCCCAAAAAGCACTTGCCTAAATCCTGAAAACCAAACACTTTTTCCTGTAAACAAAGTAATCGTAGCCCCAATTAAAAAAAGTCCGCATGCACTTAAAAATGTGCTTAATAGAATAGCTTTTATTCCATTTAGGAAGAAAAAAGGAATGACAGGAATCACTGCTCCAACGGCAAATAAAATAAATGAAGTTATTGCGGCTTCCATAGCCGAACCCTTTAAGTCCTCTGGATTAATCCCTAATTCTTCTTTAATCAAAACTTCGTGAGCCCGATCTTTGCTTGACATGATCTCTTTTGCCATTTGTTTCGCCTGAAATTCTTCAATGCCTTTAGAGAGATAAATTAATGCTAATTCTTTTTCTTCTCCTTCAGGGTTTGTTTCAATTTCATCCATCTCTAATTGCATTTGATTTTCATTAAGCTCTTGAGAACTTTTAACGGAGATCCATTCGCCTAAAGCCATGGATAATGCCCCGGCTAATAGTCCCGCCAGCCCGGCTAACAATACACCTGTTTGCCCGCTGGTAGCTCCTGCAATGCCCATTACCAAACTAAAATTAGAAACCAAGCCATCATTACCACCAAGTACAGCCGCTCTTAATGCATTCCCTCCAACCGAGCGATGTTTTTTTTCAAAACGCGCCAAATTTGAACCAGAAATTTTTGAGTTACCATTTAAAATGTTTTTTAGAATCGTAACGTGTGCGGTATCAGAAATTGAATTTAAAGTTTTACTTTTTTTTCTTGCACCAGCAATTGAACTTGAAATGCTTTTTTCTGTGTCTAATAACACGCCTAAGACATAGTTGTAACCAAATACTTTCCCTATTATTTTAAGAACTTTAGCATTCCCAGAAGGCTCTGGTAGTTGGGAAATGTCTATATTATTCTTTTTCAAAAATGCCACTGCGTGACCATTTTCAATTTCACTCATTTGCCTAAATACGTTAGCTACATTTTCATCTTTTTCATGATTTGCAAGCAAAGCATAAAGAAAACCGGCATCGACTTCCGTTTGTATATTCTTTAAATCTATCATCTCACTCATTTTAAATTTATTTTTTACTTCAACTTAAAAACTTTTTGTAGAAAAAACTATTCGGATTTATTTTTTAGTTGCATTAATAAAGAATAAGCCCCTTTCGTTACAATCGATAACCCATTTAACGAAGATTCATCCGTTGTTTTAATCTCCGTATATCCATTTTCGGAATTTCCTCTTAAAATTTCTACCAATTGAAAGGTGCGATCGCCTCTGCTTGTAAATACAAAGTCCTTTCCTTCAAAGCTAACAATAGCATCTGTAGTAATTGTTAAGGCGTTCGTTAAGTTAATTTCCACTTCCGCATTCATATACATACCTGGCAGTAAGGTTTTATCGTAATCTTCAAAGTGGCAATGCACATCAGCACTTCTATCGGCCGATAAATCCTGACTAATTAAAATAATCTCGCAGGGATGTTTTTTATCCGGCTGATTGTTATTAAACGCTACAAGCTTCTGACCTATCGAGAGTTTATCGAGGTCTTTTTCGAATACTTTCAAATTCAAATGAATATCTTCAGGATTAATTAGTTCAAATAAAATATCCGATGGATTCACGTATTTACCTATGTTGACGTTAACTTTAGATACAAACCCATTAATGGAAGAATACACATTTATTGTTCTTGATAAATTAGTTTCATCTAAGGATTCCGGGTTAATATTAATTAAACGTAATTTTTCACCAAAGGCACTTACGGATATTTTTTGGGTTTTGTAATCCATTTCAGTTTGTTGGAATACCTTATCACTACTTGCCTTACTTTGGTTTAGTTCTTTCTGACGATTATATTCGTTTTCAAAATAAAAGAGTTTAGATTTCGCGGTTAAATAATCCTGCTGCAACTGAATGTAATGTTGGTCTTCCATGGTTGCCAGTATTTCTCCCTTTTTTACATGCATGCCTGGCAATAATTTCGAAGACTTCAGAAAACCGCCAAATGGTGTACTAACCGAAACCATATTTTGAGGAGGAACATCAATTTTTCCATTCAATTTTAAGGTCGTCGAAATTTCACGCTTTTCTAATTTTCCTGTTTGGATTTTCGTCGTGTTGTATTGCCCTTCTGTAAGGGTAACCACACTTTCACTAACCGCAGTCGTGTCTGTTTGTTCTGCCTTATTATCAGAGCAGGAAGAGACCGCTATTAGTGTAAATACTAAGATGATTATGTTTTTCATGTGTTTAATGTTAGTTGGTAAATAAGTAATTAATTTGAATGATCGTTTCATTTAAGCTTCTAACTGCATCGATATAACCGGATTGAATATTTATTGCTTGATTGGTAAGCATCACCCAATCTAAATAGTTAATATCTCCATTAGCAAACTGTTTGTTAGATGTTTCGAAAATCATTTGAGCATTTTTTAGTGCTGTAGACTCAAAATAATCTACAGTAGCTAAATTGGCCTGATATGTACTGAGTAGCGACTGATATTGATGTTCAAGCAGTATTTTTTCGATCTGATATTGGTTATCAGAAATAGTTTGATTTATTCGGGCAGCGTTTACTTTTGCTTTTTGCGAGCCAAAAAATAATGGTATTCCCAATCCTATTTGCACTGACTGAAACCGGGTGGAGGACCCGTAAGTTCGGTTATCTGAACCTGTACCTTTCATGGTCATGTTATAATACCCTATGTTAAAGTCAGGAAGAAGCTTTGCTCTTTCAATTCTTCGCGAAAGTAGTGAGATTTTTTGTTGTTGCACCATAAGTCTGATCAAGGGGTGTTGATCCAGGTTTTTATTACCAGTACTTTCTTGCAGCGTTAACTTCTTAGTGTTCTCAGTTGGTATAAAATTCGTTGTGGTATTAAGAACCAATTCGAACTGTAGTTTCACAATTTCAAGATCTTGCTGCAGTTGTTTTAATTGAATGGCAATGGCTCCTCGCTGTAATTCAGCAGTAGTTTTTTCAAGAATATTACTTTCCCCCTTTGAGAATCTTAGGCCGGTTCTCTCTAAAAAAACAGAATACATACTGTCGTTCTTTAAAAGAAGTTTTTCCTTTTCAATTAAGTATAGAAACATGTAAAAAACATTACAAACTATTTTGTTTGTTTCCGCTTCCTTTAAAACCACGTTTATTAATGAAGTGTTCCACTCTTCGTTAAGCAACTGTTTTTGATGGATATAAACTGTTGGAAAGTTAAAGGATTGCGATGCGCCAAAACGACTGTCGCTGTAATAACTATTAATTTGTCCGTATTCGCCAAAAACATTTGCCTGAGGAATGTTGGCAGAGGTTTTTATTACTTTTTTTCGGTATTCTGCTTTTAACTTTTCGTTTTTAATGGTTAAATTGTTCTTTAACGCTGTATCAACGGCTGTTTGTAAATTAATAGGTATCTGAGCGTTGCTATTAAAAGATAAAACGAATAGAAATGCCGCTAGAACACCGGTCATCCCTTGTTTACCACCCGATTTTGTTTTTACACGCTTTTCAAAAAGTATGTAAAGAATGGGCAATACAAATAACGTGAGAAAAGTTGCAATCATTAAGCCCCCAATCACAACTGTTGCCAAAGGGCGTTGAACTTCTGCACCTGCACCATTGCTAAGAGCCATTGGTAAAAATCCAAGAGACGCCACGAACGCGGTCATCATCACCGGGCGTAATCGCACTTTTGTGCCCATTAGTACAATACGGTGGAGATTTTCTAATCCTTCTTTTTTCAAGCGATTAAATTCTGAAATAAGTACAATACCATTTAATACGGCAACTCCAAACAAAGCAATAAAACCTACACCAGCACTGATGCTAAATGGCATTCCTCGCAGCGCTAAAAAGAAAACACCTCCAATCGCAGAAAGTGGGATAGCTGAATAGATAAGTAGTCCTTGCTTTACAGAACTAAAGGCAAAAAAAAGTAAAAGAAAAATAAGTATTAAGGAAACAGGAAAAGCAATCATTAGCCGTTGTTTCGCTGCATTTAAATTCTCAAACGCTCCACCATAAGTAACATAATAGCCTGAAGGAAATTTAATTCGATCATTTACTTTTTGTTGCAACTCATTTACAATCGTTTGCACATCTCTTCCTCTTACATTAAAGCCAACCACTATGCGCCGCTTAGCATCTTCTCTTTGTATTTGATTTGGTCCGTTTTTAATTCCCACGTCAGCCAATTGGTACAAAGGAATTTGCGACCCTTGGGGGGTTGGTATCAGAAGGTTTTTCACGTCTTCAAGGTCTTTCCTTTTTTCGGTGGTTAATCTTACAACAATATTGAAGCGTTTTTCTTCTTCGAATAGTTGTCCGGTACTTTGACCTGAAAACGCAGTATTAATTACTCTATTGACATCAGATATATTTAAATTATACTGGGCAATAGCAGAGCGGTTATACTCAATGATGATTTGTGGCATCCCTGTAACAGGCTCAACATATAAGCTTTTTGCACCATCTACCTGATTAACAATTTGGCTTAGTTTCAAGGCATAAGTTGCAAGTGTATCTAAATTCTCGCCAAAAATTTTACACACTACATCTTGCTTGGCTCCTGTCATTAATTCGTTAAACCGCATTTGAACAGGGAATTGAACCCCAAACGTTGTACCTATAACAACTTCCAATTCTTTTCCCATTTTATCAGCCAATTCAGGAAATGTTTTTGCAGAAGTCCACTCCGATTTATCTTTTAAAATAATCATCACATCTGCCGCGTCAATAGGCATAGGGTCTGTTGGCACTTCGCCACTTCCAATTTTTGTCACAACTTTTATAACTTCTGGAAATTCTTGTTTTAAAATAGCCGCTACTTTTGTTGCACTTTCTATTGTAGTATTTAAATTACTCCCCGGTAATACGCGCATTTCAAGAGCAAAATCTCCTTCTTCCAAGGCGGGTATAAACTCTCCCCCTAAGGTGGTTAACGTTACAATAGCCGAAACAAATAAAACAATAACTGTTGTAACTACTAGTTTGGGATAGCGCAGCACTTTTGATAAAGCACTCTGGTACCTTCTTTCAATTCTGAACATCATTTTGTCAGAAAAATTAGGATTATGTTTCGTTTTTTTACTCAAAAACAAAGCACTCATCATAGGGATATATGTTAACGACAAAACGAAAGCCCCTAACAATGCAAAGGCAACTGTTTGAGCCATTGGTTTAAACATTTTTCCTTCAATGCCTTGCAGCGTGAATATCGGGAGATAAACTACAAGAATGATGACTTGTCCGAAAACAGCGCTGTTCATCATTTTACCAGCTGATAATTTTACTTCGCGATCCATTTGCGCCTGATCTAATTGCGTAACGGCTCTGAATTTTTTTCCATGGGTAAGTTGATGCATAACTGCTTCCACTATTATAACCGCACCGTCTACAATGAGACCAAAATCCAGCGCGCCCAGACTCATTAAATTTCCACTTACACCAAACGTGTTCATTAAAATAACTGCGAATAGCATGGCGAGTGGAATTACTGAAGCAACTAGCAACCCGGCCCTGAAGTTTCCTAAAAAAAGTACAAGGACAAAAATCACAATCAACGCACCTTCTAACAAGTTTTTCTCCACTGTTCCAATGGCGTTATTAACCATTTTAGTTCTATCCAAAAAGGGTTCAATGATCACCCCTTCCGGTAAAGTTCTTTGAATCTGAACAACGCGCTCCTTTACACTTTTAATAACATCGCTGCTATTGGCGCCTTTTAGCATCATTACAACTGCGCCCGAAACTTCACCTTTATCATTATAACACATGGCTCCATACCGCGTGGCAAATCCGATTTTCACCTCGGCTACGTCTCTAATAAACAATGGTCGACCGCTTTCTGTTGCTTTTACGGAGATATTTTCAATATCTTTTGTACTTCCAATTAAACCTTCGCTCCTAATAAACAAGACAGTTGGTCCCTTTTCAATATAAGTTCCTCCGGTATTTTGGTTGTTTTTCTCCAAAGCGTTAAAAACATCGTGAATGGTAATATTATAAGACTGCAATTTATTTGGATCAATGGCAATTTCAATTTGTTTGAGCTTACCTCCAAAGCTACTTACTTCGGCTACTCCTTTAACACCCAACAATTGCCGGCGCACTAACCAATCCTGAATAGTTCTCAGTTCTGTTTCGTTGTACTTTTTTTCGTAGCCTTCTTTTGCTCTAACTACATATTGGTAAATTTCGCCAAGACCTGTAGATACTGGGCCCAGCTCAGGGACACCAATTCCCTGTGGTATTTGTGATTGTATTTTTTGCAAACGCTCTACTACTTGTTGCCTCGCCCAATAAATATCTGTTTCATCATTAAATACAATGGTTACCAACGATAAACCAAAACGGGAGAAGCTCCGAATTTCTTTTAATCCCGAAATATTTGTGTTGGCTTGTTCAATTGGAAAGGTGACGAGTCTTTCGATGTCGGTGGCGCCAAATGAGGGAGCAACTGTAATAACCTGCACTTGATTATTAGTGATATCCGGAACGGCATCAATTGGTAGCTGTGTTACTTCATAAGTGCCGTAACCGATAAGGGCTATTACAAAAAGCCCCACAATGAGTTTATTCCGAATGGAAAAATCAATTATTTTATTTAGCATATTTTTATTGTTAACTAGAATTTGATATGGAAAAGTACCAACCTGGGATATACTTAGTGTTTGGCCGAAAACTCCATTTTCATCGTTGTGTCAAAAAAAATAATCGCTCATTTACCCCAGTAAACCTCACAATCATTTTTTTTTACACGCCTCGAAACTGAATTTTTCCATCCAAACACGTAGTTTTCGGACAGACACTACTTATGTATAACGGAGATCAGAATGGAAATCAAATGACGGTTAACAAAATTTTGGCGGCTGCCAAATGGAAGAAACACAATAGGAAGTCAAAAAAGCCTCATGGCAATTCACATAAGACTTCTCCTCTGAATTTTGTGGTTTAATAGCAAGCTCTGCAAAATTATTAGAAGTGAAATAGAAGATACTGTTAACTGAACAGGTAGTGTGGGTCTTAAAAGGTAACTTCATGTCCTCGTCATAGTCAGCATCTTTAACATCACCATTTGCGTAGTGCATTTCAATAAAGTCTAATAATGATAATTGTGCATCTCTATTTTTATGTTCAATAAAGTGATTTACGAATAGCGGCAATTTCAGTAACTGATTTATTTCAGTAGATGAAATCAAATACGCTGACAAAAGAAATATCGAAAATAATTTTTTGATAGTTCAAAGGTACAAAATTCGCTTTTCAGTCTTGGTAAATGTTTGCTAAAAAGTCATTAGATGTATGATTTTAATCAGATTTGGCTCTAAAAAGTGAATATTTGAATCTCCAAGGCTGCCCATCAGTTATTCTCGCCAAAAGTACTTTCCGGAAAATGAACGCACTGTGCAGAATCTAAATGAAATACCCCCGTGAAAATAAGCCACAGATTAAACAGATGCTACAGATAGAAAGATCTACGTAATTTGCGAAATCTGTGGCGAAAAAAAATCGAAGCAGAGCTTTGCGGAATTAAACCTAAAAGAGATTAAAAAACTATCCCCAATACTTTATAAAGATTTCTTCAGGACACTTATTATTACTTCAGCCACATCAATTCCATTACTCGGATGTTTTATCGTATTGCAAGTAACGATCTCGCTCACGCCAGACCTATTCAGATCTTCGTTAGCGTTTTCAGAAAAAACCGCATGTACGCCAATACAAACCGGAGACTTCATTCCGGCTTTTTTTAAATGCTGCACAATTTCAATCATAGTGCGGGCTGTAGAAATAATATCATCTACCAACACAGGTGTGAGGTTTTTATATTTTTCGATATGCGGTACAGACACTTCTACTTCGCGATCTCCTTTACGGGTTTTTTGAAGCACCGTAAATGGCATCTTTGCATTTTTGGCCACTTCCGAAACCCATTGTTCGCTTTCGCTATCCGGACCTATGAGGATGGCTTCCGGTATGTTTTTTTTAATCCAGGCTGAAATGAGTTGCGTTGCATGTAACACCTCACAAGGGATTGAATAAATTTCCTTCATAGACGCTCTGCGGTGCAAATGCGGATCGACCGTGATTAAACGATCTACTGAGGAAGAAATAAGTTTAGCAAAGTAGTTAGACGTAAGCGCTTCACCGGGATTGAACCGCTTGTCTTGCCGCATATAGGCGAGGTACGGCGCTATAAGACCAATTGAGTTTACTTTTAAATCGCGCAATTCACCGCAGAGGAATAAGAGAGGCAAAATTTTGCTGTCCGGTTGATGGAGTGTGCAAACTATAAATACATTTTTTCCTTTCACCTCACTGAGCACCCTCACGTAGGATTCTCCATCTGGAAATTGGCGAAGCGTAAAACTTCCCTTCTCGCCTTCTATCCCGGCGATAATACTTTCAGAAAGTAATTCGTTTCCCGGAAATGAAAAAATAATTGTTTTCATTAAATTAGTTCAATAACTGTGGTTAAACTGTTTAAGTATTCTTTCGCATATTCCAGTTCTCCAGTCGATTCTGAATATATACTGAAAAGCAGATCTCCTTTATCTATTTTTTTTCCAAGAGGGGCATTATATAAAACTCCAGCCGAAGGAACTTTTGGCGCCCCCGCTAATTTCGCAATTCTCGCCAGCTTCCTGTTATCAATAGAATGAACAACACCTTTTTTGTTGGCCAATACATCAAATTTATGTTTTGCAAGTTCGGGAGTTTTAAAACCTCCTTGGGCTTCGCAGATAGAAACAAATTTTTTATAAGCACTTCCATTTTCAAGAAGTGTCCTTGCTACCTCAGTCTCTTTGCCAGGCGGGTATTGCCCGGATAGTTTGAGCAAGGCCGCAGCGAGCGTTATGGCTCGTTCTTTTAAATCAAGTGGTGCCTCTGATTCATTTTGCAGAACAGATAAAACATCCAACGCCTCTAAAACCGGGCCAATGCCTTTTCCTACGGGTTGGGTTCCATCGGTAATAATAATTTCTGTGTGAATTCCAATGGCTTTACCCACGGCTGTAAAATAGTATTGAAGTTTCATAGCTTCTTCCTGAGAGCGGACCTTAGCGGTTGGTCCTACAGGTATATCAATAACAACATGGGTTGATCCGGCAGCGGCTTTTTTTGAAAGTACCGAAGCAATCATCTGCCCTTCGCCGTCAATTTCCAGAGCCTTTTCTATGGTGATCAATAGGTCGTCCGCAGGGCTTAATTTAACGGCTCCTCCCCAGGCGATGCAGCCCCCTTCCTTTTCGACCACTACTTGTATTTGTTCTACAGATAAATTTATGGTTGTCATAGTCTCCATAGTGTCAGCCGTTCCCGCAGGTGACGTGATGGCCTTTGATGATGTTTTTGGAATGGTAAGCCCAGCCGCAGCAACAATACTCACCACAATGGGCGTAGTTCGATTACCTGGGAGGCCACCCACACAATGTTTGTCGAGAATCATCTGATTGGGCCATTTCATGATATTGCCGGTTGAGATCATGGCTTTGGTAAGAGAAGTCATTTCATTTACCGTAAGATTGTCTCCGGCACAAGCGGAAACAAATGCTGCTATTTCGATGGCAGAGTAATGACCCGCTACAACATCCACAATGATCTCATGGTAAGCCGCATCATCAAGATCTTTGCCATATATTTTGGCCCTTACTTTGCTTAGTGAGTCAATAGGGCGCAGATGCGAGACGAAAATACTGTCTCCTTCTTTTACATCTAAACGTTTCATAGCTTCAAAAGATAATCCCGCTTCACCATTTCTGATAATATTGGAGGTTACCACATTAAGTGTAGCGATCATCCTGTTGCTCTTGTTCTGAACGATGACACGCGTTAGTGCAGTGAACCCTTCTGAGATACACACGTGACTGTCGGCTCTTAGGAAAATAATATTCTCATTGTAAGTATCAATGCCAAGATCTTTTACTACTAACTTATGCCGGTGGTCGATGTGCATTCTGTTTAGTTCCAATCTTTAAATTCCGAAACCTGATTTAATTTTGGAATAGCCGCGTTCCAGTCATAAATTTCCTTGATTTTATTTTTTAATGCCACCGATGAATACTGCTCTCCATGAACGATAAATATTTCGGTGGGTGTAGACTTAAGCTCTGAAAGCCAGGCGATGAGTCCTTTCTGATCGGCATGAGAAGATAAGCCTTCTATATTTTCGATCTTTGCTTTTACCGGAAACATTTTTCCATAAAGTTTTATTTCCTTAGCACCCTCAAGCAGTGCACGCCCTCTCGTACCTTCTGCCTGAAACCCAACAAGTAATACAGTTGAAGAAGCCTTGCCAAGGTATTGCACGAAATACGTGAGTATTCTCCCACCAGTAGCCATGCCACTTGCTGCAATTATAATTTTAGACTGCGTGGATGCGGCAAGTTTATAAGTTTCCTGAATACTTTCAATCAATCTAATATCCTTACACATCTCCATACACTCCTCTAAAGGAAGCTTGTGCCAGCTTGGGTTATGTTCAAAAATTCCTAATACACCCTTTCCCATTGGACTATCCATATACACCGGCAAATCAGGTATTGTACCCTTCTTTTTAAGCTGCCACAATAAATACATCAACATTTGCGTTCGTTCCACCGCAAAACTTGGGATGATAATAGTTCCACCTTTTGTTGCTGCATGTTTGATTATTTCAGCGAGGCGTTCTTCAGCATCATCCGGATGCAGGCGATTACCGTAGGTGGATTCAATCAGTACAACATCGGCTTTCTCTGGTTTTTGAGGTGGGTACATCAGCAAGTCTGGCTCTTTTCCTATATCACCGGAAAAAACGATGATCTTTTCTTTTATTTTTAATTCAATAAAGGTGGCTCCGATAATGTGGCCATTGTATCTGAAGCGGCAGAAAATTTCTTTACCAATTTCAATCCACTCATCTAGCGGTTGAGGATAAAACAGAGGCAGTGTTTTTTTTACATCCATGGCATCGTATAACGGCAGTGCGGGTTTATGTTTGGAAAAACCTTTTTCATTGGCTCTTTCTGCATCTTCCTCTTGTATCCTTGCACTGTCTTCTAAAATTATTTTTGCCACTTCTAGTGTGGGTGCCGTTCCGAAAATGTGCCCCGAAAAACCTTCTTTAACCAGCCTTGGCAAGTAACCTACATGGTCAAGATGTCCGTGGGTTAATAGAACGATGTCGATTTTTGCTGCACTAAAAGACAGGTTATTCCAGTTTAATAAACGGAGTTCCTTCAGGCCTTGAAAAAGACCGCAATCCACCAAAATATTCTTGTCCTGTGTTTCGATCAGGTATTTTGAACCTGTCACTGTTCCCGCTGCACCCAGAAAATGTATCTTCATATTTTCTAATTTAAATTTTATCAATGCTAATTAAGTGTTGACATAATCTGTCAACCTCTTCTAAAACGCGCTTAAATCTCGTTGGGTTAACGCCAGCCCTGTCCAAATGTTGTTTATCATCGCTCAGCTCTTTGCAGAGCACAATTTTTTTATCCAATAAATGCTGCTTTTCAACTTTAGTAAGTGTAGTAAGACAGGTAATAGGATAAAGGCCAAGCTTATCGATCAAATCCTTCAAGCCCTTCCCTAACGGATAGTCCCAGCCTAATAGTTTTAATCCGGCACAAGTTCCATATTGGATTGCATCCGTTGAAAAACGTGTATTTGTAACCACCCAACCCGTATGTGATTTAGTTTCGTGCCCGGGTAATTTTATCCACTGGGCTTCTACATCTTTAAACCTGGCTTGTATATACAGAGGAATTTTCACATCGCTGAATGTCCCGGGCTGGTTATGGTATTTGCATTCGATCATAAAATGTTGCCCGTCCAATTCAGCTATAACATCTATTTCATGACTGACGCACTTGCCCTGCACAATTTCTCCAACCCTTGTTTTATATCCCTGATAACGCAGAATTTCACCAATATATTTCTCGAAGGGAAAGCCTGACGGCCCTAATTCCATAATAGCTCCTTTGAGGTGATACTTTGCAGCGAGGTGATTAGACTGTTCTTTCAGAAGTTTGAACGCCATTTTGTAAATGCTCTTAGTGGAAATACCCTCAAAAAGATTTTTGTTTATCTCTTCTACAATTCTGGCTGTTTCACTTTCACTAGCACCAGATCTTTTTAACGAGCGTTGCAACTTTTCATAAGAAAAAGGCACGACCTCCCCGGATGCCTTTTTAACGGATACTTTGGAGCGTTCTATCATTCTAAAAAATTTAATGTTTCGGATGTAAAATTTCTCATAAAAATTACTCCTTTTAAAGTTATCAAAAATTTCTTTTAAAGTTCGAATGTAATAATACCACCATCGGCTCAGCAAACAAATGATAATAGTCTGAGTACAACATGACTTATATCATTTCTTTAAACTTAAAAGTTGTCTTATGTGTGAATTATGCAATGGATTTTACTAATTCTGTAACTTTTTAGATTTTTATGCTGCTACCTTTATTTTAGTAAACACTTACAAATTTACGTAAGGTTTATGGAACGTAAATTCAAAGATTAATAGGCCATCGAACTGACAATAATCATACATAACATTGACTATGCTCATACATACGGGTGTTTAACAGGTCTACTTTTATACAGTTAAATTCTAAAACACCCTTATGAAAACAATTATAGTAACAACTGATTTTTCCAAAAGCGCTTTAAATGCAGTGAAGTACGCGTTCGCGTATGCGGAAAATACAAAGTCAAATCTGGTTTTATATCATGCATACACTCATCCAACTTCGGAATTGAACCTTCCACTACCCGGCATCCGTATCGGAAGACAGGAAGCCCGGGAAGGAGCGGAATTTCAAATGAAGAAGGTAATAACATCAGTGTTTAAGCTTTATCCAAGGGTTAAACCAAAATGGGTTGTTGAGCCAGGTCTTGCATCAGAGACTATCATCAGATTTATAAAAAAGAATAAGATAGACCTCTTAATTATGGGCACTACGGGCCAAGGGGTTATCTCAAGAGCATTGATAGGAAGTACAAGTTCAAGTGTTATTACAAATGTTCCTTGTACCATGATAGCTGTTCCTCCTACAGCAAAATTTAAAGGAATAAACAAAGTACTTGTTGCTACCGATCTTGAAAAAACAAATCTATTAAAGGCAGCTGAATCGGTTGCTTTTGCGAAACAATTTAACGCGGAAGTGAAATTTGTTCACATTCAGGATCTGGCAATTTTTGATGCGGAAGGTATTCTCCAAAAAATGACCGATACCATTAAAAAGGAGATGAGATACAAAAACATTTCATTCAATGTTTATGATGACTCCAATATTATTGAAGGACTTGATTTGGTTATCAAAAAACAAAAACCAGATATACTTTCCATGATGACGTATGGTCGCAAATTTCCTGAAACTATCTGGAAGACAAGCTGGACAAACAAAATGTCAAACCATACAAAAATTCCACTTCTAATTTTGCATAGGAGCCGAAAAAAATCCTAACAAAACAACTAAATAAAACACAAATGAAAAAAGCACTAATTATCGGAACGGCATTATTATCTGGATGTTGTTCTGTTTTTACCTCATGTTAAGAACGCAGGAACAGAAAACCCGATGAAATCGGAACAGAAAGCAGACTCACTAGCGTTTCCAGTTGATAGAACAGAGGCGAACCAAAAAGAAAGTGGAGAACCATTAAATAAAGAAAATATGATAGCAAGTGAATCGGCGAAAGCAAAGATATTGGAGAACATGCAGGCCGCCTACAAAGGTGAAGTTTCAGCCACAGAAAAATATGCAGCTTACGGAAAGAGGGTTGTTAAAGATGGCTATCTTGAGCTCGCGCTGCTTTACAAAGCGGTATCTATCGCGGAAAGTATCCACGCAAAAAACCATAAGGCCGTTATTGAGGATGCTAATGCTTCTGTGCCATTAATAAAGCCAGACTATACAGTAAAGTCAACCGAAGAAAATCTCGATAATGACATCAAAGGTGAGGCCTCTGAAGCCACAACCATGTATCCCGAGTTCCTAAAAACGGCAACGGATGCAAATAATGACCTAGCTTATCTTAGTTTAACTTATGCCATGAAGACTGAAAGAAAACATAAGATCTTTTACGAAAAAGCCCTGGGCGATATAAAAAGCAACACTTTGAAAACGATGCCACCTGAATATTACGTTTGCCCAGTTTGTGGAAATACCTATGAAACCAACGCCCCCGCGCACTGCGACTTTTCGATGACACCCAGAGAAAAATTTATCAAAATCAATTCTCTATAATTTATTTCACAAAAAACTATATGAACCAAGCGCATTATCATCTCATATTAAACCATTTACCAATTGTATTTCCGATTGTAGGGGTATTGGTAATGATAGGCGGACTCCTTTTTAGCTCTGAAATAGTTAAACGAACAGCCTATGTTATTTTTGTCTTGGGAGCTCTGACTACTATTCCGGCATTTGCAACCGGCGAAGGAGCCGAAGAAGTTGTAGAAAATATTCAGGGAGTTGACGAGCAGTTTATCAAAACACATGAAGAAGTAGCGGAGACTTTTGCAATTCTCTCGTATATTCTGGGAGGCATCTCGTTGCTTGGTTTGTGGGCGAATGTGAAGCAAAAGAATTTTTCAAAGGTGTTAAGTTACATGACTCTTTTTGTAGGTTTTGGTGTTTTATTTTTCGCAAAACAAACAGGTACCACTGGCGGTGAAATTCGGCATATAGAAATTAGACCTGGCTACACCATAGTTGACAAAAAACAATTATCCCGTTTTAAGGTAATTTTGGGGCGTAATTGCCTTTTAATCCATGCGGATAATAAACTTCAGACTGGCATAGGTATTGCAGTTACCGTATTGCAAACCGATAAAAGCGAATTTACTTTTTTTTCAAAATCCGATAAGTCTCTCTAAAATTGAATTATCAACGCTGATTTTGATAAATATTTAACAAAATGTAAAAATGAAAAACATAAAACACTATTATAAAGAACTTGGAAAAATCATTTATTCCATAGCAATTGCCGATGGTGCTGTTCAATTGGAAGAAAGAAATAAATTACATCAACTGGTAATAAAAGAGTTAGCGAGAAATGAAAAAAGTTATGATTCATCAGGCATGAATCAGGCTTTTTACGTCGACTTTGAATTTGATAAAGCCGCGAGTGATAGACTGGATCAGGATGGAGCAATTCAAAAATTTACCGATTTTGTAAGCAGTAATAGGGAGCCAAACGATGAGATGTTAATAGCACTTTCGTTAAACCTTATGGAAGAAGTTGCAAATGCTTACCCTAAAACCAAAGAGAAAGAAATTGTAAAGAAGATTAGGAGTTTAATCCCTTGTTGAACCTCTAAAATAAGCAGAAATCATGAAAAAAAACAAACTAGAAAAACTTGCTTCTGAAAAGAACAGTCCGTGTGTAACAATCTCTATGAATACACATAGAACACACCCCGATAATTTAACAGACACCATTGCGTTTAAAAACCTCGTAAAAGAAGCTCACGAGAGAGTTATTAACGAATTTGGAAAGCGAGATGTGAGTAACCTACTGAAAAAAATAGATGGCTTAAAGGAAGAATTCGACGTAAATTACAATTTAGAGAGTTTGCACATTTTTGTTTCCAATTCAACAAAAGAAATTGTAAGATCTATGTGGCCCTCTGCAGGCGACATTGTGCAAATTGGTGAAAGTTTCGATGTAAAGCCTCTCATTAAAGTATATAACCGAACGGAGGAATATCTTATTTTATTGCTCTCCCAGTCAGGAGTTAGTTTATTTCATGCCCTAAATGATGGCATTTCTGAAGAAATTAAAAATGACGACTTTCCTTTTTCTAAAAATCCACATTTTGTAACTGATCCCGAAAAGTTAAGTGATGGAAAGAACATTGACAATTTGGTGCGTGAATTTTTTAATGAAGTAGACAAAGCAGTTGTTCGGGTTCACAATTTAACAGGTATGAACTGTGTAGTTATCTGCACTGAAGACAACTACAGCCGTCTATTGAAAGTGGCCGACAAGCCTTCTTTATACGAAGGACACGCAAATATAAATTACAATAATACGGCTCCGCACACATTGGCCTCAGGTGCCTGGGAAATAATGAAAGTCGTACAAAAAAAACGCACAACCCTTGCTATTCTCGAAATGCAGGAAGCGGTGGGCGAAGGTAAAGTACTTACTGATCTGTCTGAAATCTACAGAGCTGTGAAGGAAGGCAGAGGTGATCTTTTGATCTCCAACGCTAATTTTCATCAACCCGTTAAAATGACTGGAGAGTTTACTTTTGATCTGATTAAAGATGTTACCTTACCTGACGCAATAGATGACATCACAAGCGAAATTGCCTGGGACGTATTTTCAAAAAAAGGCCGTGTAATTTACACGAGCCAAGATGAGTTGAATTTAATGGGTAACATTGCATTGAAAGTTAGGTATTAATCATTTTGGTTATGAAGATCCTTGTCCCAACTGATTTCTCTGAGCTTTCTAAAGTTGCTACTTTATACGCAGCTGGTTTAGCTAAAACCTTTAACGCCGAATTGACTTTAATTCATGTAGTTTCATTGCGTGGCTCTGTTTCAATACGTGTGAACTTAAAAGAGAAGCCGATACTTACCGAAACGGAAAAGGACGCGGAAACACAGATCCAGGTTTTAGCCGATACCATTAAGGAAACATTCCCTTCTTTACAAGTAACTTCTGCAATTGTGAAAGGTTTCCCAATACAGGAAGTTGTTACAAATTATGCTCACTATAACGATACCGATTTAATTGTGATGGGTACAAAAGGGGCTAACATGCTTTCGCCCGCGCTAATGGGCAGCAACACCGCTGCTACCATTAACAGAAGTACTATCCCCATCATTTCGGTTCCTGAATTTGCAGAATACAGGGAAATTAAAAATATCGTTTATGCAACCGACTTAAAAGAGGTGGAGCATGAAGTAAGTTTGCTCATACCTTTTGCACGGACTTATAATGCGGTTATTGACATCATTTATGTTCTTTCTCCAGGTTCAAAGAAAAAGATTGATCGCAGCAAAATTGAAAAAGAAATAATTATTAAATCACACTATTCGAAGATCCGGCTACATGTTATCTTAAACGATTCTCTTACAGAAGGTATTAGCGAATTTTTGACAAAAGAAAAACCTGGTCTTCTGGCCATGTACACTCAAGAACGTGGATTGTTTGACGGGTTGTTTAACAAGAGTGTTACCAAAAAAATGTCTTTCCACTCCAGAGTACCCCTCCTGGCCATCAAAAAGGAAAGTCATTTACTTATAGAATAGCAAGAAAATGTATAACCCTTCTCCATGTATTAAATCATAAAAATAAGAAATGAAAAAAATAAAAAACATAATCGTGGCGACTGATTTTTCTATTACAGCGCGAAGAGCTTATCAGTACGCCTGCGCGTTGGCAAAAACAATTGGCGCACAGCTCACAATAGTTCATGTAAAAGAGAACTTCACCATTGTTTCAGACGTTGTTGTTTCGTCAATTCCTTCTGCCGCTCATGAGCAATTGATCAAGGATATTGAAGAGATGGTGACGGAAGAGAATACACAATTAGATCAAAAAACGATCAAAGGCGAGGTGAAGATTAAAATTTTAACTGGCAATCCGGCAAATGTTTTGATTGGCCTTTCAGAAAGAAATGAAACTGATTTAATCGTGATAGGAACAACGGGGTTTTCTGATGTATTTACTAAATTATTCGGTTCTGTATCTCTTGATGTTTCAAACAAAGCGAATTGCCCGGTCATACTTGTTCCAAGAGAAGCAAGATGGCATGCGATTGAAACGATCTTATTTGCCAGCAATTATGATTCGATAACATCAAAATTTGTTTCAAAAATCACCGAGTTTGCATTGAATCTGAACGCTAAAGTACATTATGTAAATGTTAGAAACTATGATCCAATATTGGAACCGAAGCAGAAAGACATTAACTGGGACGAATTGATCAAACCAGAGAATACGGGTTTGGCTTTTGAAAGATCAACGATCTATGGGAATAACACGGTAGATGAGTTAAGAAGATTTAGTGAAGATAATAACATAAGCCTGATGGCCTTTGTTAGCAAACAACGCAATTTTTGGCAAAACCTGGCTCACATAAGCATCACCAAAAACATGGCGATTTCTACGATGCTGCCAATACTGGTTATGCATCCAGATGATGAAGAGATCTAATATCCATCGTACAAAGGAATCGAACAATAATCGCCTGATTCTCCAATAATTCTGACTGATCCAAAAAAAAACACGTCTTCGGCACCTCAGTCAGATAAAATCGTAACCAAAATCCATTTTGCCTTTTTTTTAAGGCCAAAAAAAGTAAAATAAAAAAAATGAATATCCGACGCAGTGTGCATTAATCGCCATCTCTTGGGAGAGACTAACGCAATGGGGCACAGTAGCTGAGAATAAATATAGAGAAATAGGAAAAAAGACAATCAACAAAGCTCTTTAAAAAGGAGGCTCATTAAAATCCTCAATGTCATTCCGTTTAATAATATCACTGCTTGGTGTTTCTTCAATTCTATCCCAGTTTTTAGAGGCAACGGTTTTAGTACCTGAGCTTAAGAAATCATCATTTTGTTGTAGCGGACCAGGATTATTCTGATTGTAAATTACATCCTGCCCTTCGCTGTAATCTAAATCCGCAAATTTCGCGTACTGCCCAATGAAGCGCAGTTTCACAGTTTCTAAAGCCCCATGTCTGTTCTTGGCTATGATCACTTCCGCACGTCCACGCGTTGGCTCGTTGTTTTCGTCAACCTCCAAACCGTAATACTCCGGACGGTAGATAAACATAACCATATCGGCATCCTGTTCAATAGCTCCCGATTCACGTAAATCACTCAATTGCGGGCGCTTGCTGCCTCCCGGCCTGTTTTCTACCTGGCGACTTAATTGAGATAAAGCAATAATTGGAATTTCAAGTTCCTTCGCTAAACTTTTTAAACCGCGGGAGATTTGTGAAATTTCCTGCTCACGATTTCCTTTGCCATCGGGCCCGCCGCTCATTAATTGTAAGTAGTCAATAATGATCAATTCAACTTTATGGTTTTCTACCAAACGACGCGCTTTGGCGCGTAATTCAAAAATAGAGAGGGCCGGTGAATCGTCTATGTATAAAGGCGCTACGGCCAATTTTTTTATCCGTTCATTTAACTGAACAAACTCGTGATTATCTAAATTTCCTTTTAAGATCTTGTCTTGTGAGATCTCAGTTTCGCTGGAGATTAAACGTTTTACCAATTGAAGACTGCTCATCTCGAGACTGAAAATGGCAACCGGCTTATTAAATTCAACAGCTGCGTTTTTTGCCATCGAAACCACGAAGGCCGTTTTACCCATACCGGGGCGGGCCGCGAGAATGAGTAAATCAGATTTTTGCCAGCCGCCGGTAATGCGGTCCATAGCCGTAAAGCCACTGGGAACGCCAAGGAGACCATCTTTTTGATTCGCTGCACTTTCAATTTCAGTAATGGCTTTTGCAATGAGCGTGCTCATTTTATCGTGCTGTTTACGCACATTAGAATCAAGAATCTCGAAAATATTTTTGGTGGTTTCGTCCAGCAATTCAAATACATCAGTACTGTCTTCGTAAGCAGATTTTATAGTTTCAGTGCTCAGACGAATTAATTCGCGTTGTAAATATTTTTGCGCCACAATACGGGCGTGAAATTCAATGTTTGCCGATGATGCAATTCGGTTGGTTAAAGCAGATACATAATACGAGCCCCCAACAATTTCCAGTTCTCCGGTGCGTTTCAGCTCCTGCGTCACCGTTAAAATATCCACAGGCTCTGAGCGGTTAAACAAAGCGATCATGGCAGTAAACACACGGCCATTCTGCTCCTTGTAAAACGCTTCAGGACTTAAAATATCAATCACGGTGCTTAAAGCTTCTCTTTCGAGTAACATAGCACCGAGCACTGCTTCCTCAAGTTCGACAGCCTGAGGTGGCAATTTTCCAATTTCATTCGTGTTTTGAGCAGGTGAAGTTAAAATTCGTTTTCTTGTTTTATTTTGATTGTCTTGATTCATAAATTCCGTGTGGAGGGCAAAAGTGCAAAAAAAAGTTCCATATTAAATTTATGAAAAAGCTGGCTTTCTTCATAAGTTGTGCATAAGTATTGTTTCCATGTCAAAGCTCATTGGTATTGGGGTTTGAGGCTTCGCGCCTGTGTTCATAACATACGGTGTCAATTTTGAACAAAAGGTATGTTAGGTAAATGTTAATTGTTTAACCCATTTCATTTTCAGCCAATTAAACTTTTCATGGAAATTTCGTTTGCCGATGCGCTTAAAAATATCTATCTATTTAAGGAGATTATACCAAGTGTGTGTGTTAAGTAGTGTTTGGCCGAAAACTCCATTTTCGTCGTCGTGTCAAAAAAAATAATCGCTCTTTTACCCCAGTAAACCTCACAATCATTTTTTTTAACACGCCTCGAAAATGAATTTTTCCATCCAAACACCTAGTTTTCGGACAGACACTAAGTAGTCCAAATGGCGCTTTAAAAAATCAGGGCGATTTGCTGCCGGGTAAACTGGGACTTAGATATCAAGGGATAACTTTCAGAGCCAGTTACGATATAATTACTAATCCTACGAAAGTATATAGAAACAAAGGTTTGGAATTTTCACTTGTATACGCATTGAAGAAAAAAAATCGGCTTCCTAAAAGAAAAGCGGCCTCCGCGCCTTCAAGCGCTGTCGGCCAGCTTTAATTATGTAACATTCTTTTTGTAAAGAATCGGCAACGGAACGATCACGTCCTGGTTATGGACCTTTGATGATGGTAGTACGTCAGCATTACAGAACCCTCTCATGTCCTATACTGTACCTGGAACAACCGCTGCTACGCTGATAATAACAGGCAGTACCGGGTGTAAGGATACGTTGGTAAATTCACTGATTATTAATCTGCCCCCAGTTACAGTTTTTTCTTATTCTTTTGATTTTGTTAAAGACTCTGTATTCTTTACAAACTCTTCAACGGTTTTTTCGGGAATAATAGTGAGTTCGCTTTGGGACTTTGGAGATTTGAGCGGCACCAGTAATGTCACAAATCCTTCCTATCAATATAATGCCAGCACATTTTACACAGTTTCGCTGACATCCACTTCTGATTTTTCCTGTGCAACAACCGAAAGTTTGGTGGTTAATTTATCCAATACAGTTTCAGCGAATTTCACAATAAACTCAATTAATAATTGTCTGGGATCCCCGATCAGTTTTAGTGACGCTTCAACATATTCGTTAAATATTATAAATGCTTGGCTCTGGAATTTTGGTAATGGTGCTACCAGCGCACAGCAAAACCCCAATTTTATATATTACCAACCTGGAACCTATTCAGTTATGTTAACGAGTATAAGTGCCGAAGGATGTCAGGATACCGTTATGAATAGTATAATTATTTATGCAGTGCCTAAAGTAAAATTTGGAATTACAAGCGTAACTACTTGTATTGTTGCAAATGCAACTTTCAATGACCTTTCCACAATCCCTCCGGGTTCAACCTGGTTATGGTACTTTGGCAGTGGCGATACATCAAGCATGCAGAATCCTTCATATTCTTATTCAACAGCCGGTGTTTATCCAATTAAGGTTGTAGTCACCACAACTGCCGGCTGCACCGATTCCCTCACTAAAACTTACAGGGTTTATTTTCCACCAACCGCCGAGGCTCCTTTTTCAGAAACTATTTTATCAACTGCGGTAGTTTCATTTTCTAATTTAACTCTCAACGCAACTAAAACATTCTGGGATTTTGGGGATGGACAGAATTCCGTTTTAATAAATCCGTCACATACGTTTCCAGGTATTGAAACATACAACATATGTTTAATTACTTACGATTCTTTAGACTGCAAGTACACTTCATGTAAAGAAGTGTATGTAGGGCGTGCAAGAATTGTAGCTATTCCGTCGAGTTTTTCTCCCAACGACGATAATATCAACGATGTGTTAAATGTTAGGGGGGGCCTTTGGTAGAAATGAAATTTCAAATTTTTAACGAGTGGGGAAATCTTTTATTCGCTTCACCTTCACAGGATATTGGCTGGGATGGAACCTTTAACGGCGAAGCACAGCCAGTAGGTGTATACGCGTACATTCTTAAAGGCAAAACAGCAGACAACATGAAAATAAACCTTTACGGCGTTGTTAACCTTATCAGGTAAGTGTTGGTGTATTGAAAAGTGAAAAGCACAATCCCAGCATTTTTTTTGTCAAGAATTTTAATATTCAACGACAATCCACCTGCAACACTACGTTAATGGAAGCGGGCTTGTCACTTAATGCGATAGAATGTTTACAAGCAACTCTTGTGAAAATGTACATTTGCCTTGTTTGCGTTTGGCAAAAAGGGTTAAAAATCACTATTAAAAACAACTCGCTAATTAGCTGCCAGTAGTTTTATAATATTTACTCCTGATTCAAAAAGCCCCTTCAACAAAGCTATTAATGCAGTGAATTCAATCAAAGTACTAATGAATGTTATTTAGTGAAGTACAGCTGGATTCTTTTAATAAATAAACCATGCTGCTGTAGTAAACATTCGTACCTTATTCTTACCGAAATAACCGTGTTGGATAATTGTTAATTCTTTGAGGACTTCACCAAGCAAAAGAATCAATTTTTGTAAGCAAATTCGTAAGCATAATGTTTTCCTGTTTTATGAAAATTCTTTTTGCCGATTCCAATCACCCCATTCTTCATGAAACCCTTCTGGCAGCCGGCTTCACCTGCGATCTCTATTGGGACAAACCCACAGAAGAATTGATAAACCTTCTTCCGCAATACGATGGACTAGTGATTCGAGGCAGGTTTAAGCTTACAAAAGAAGTTCTTTCGACTGCGACAAATCTTAAGTGCATCGGCAGAGTAGGTGCAGGTATGGAAAACATCGACGTGGAGTTCGCAAATTCAAAAAACATAAAATGCCTCTGCGTGCCGGAAGGAAACAGAGATGCGGTTGGCGAACAGGCCATGGGAATGTTATTGATGCTTCTGAATAATTTGAAAAAAGCAGATGCAGAAGTGCGGTCTGGTATTTGGTTACGTGCAGAGAACCGCGGCCATGAGGTCAAAGGAAAAGCCGTCGGCATCATTGGCTTGGGAAACATGGGTTCTGCCTTCGCAAAAAAACTTTCAGGCTTCGAATGTAAAATTCTAGCCTACGATAAATACAAAAAGGGATTTGGAAATGACTATGTCACAGAAGCCACAATGGACGAGCTTTTTGCGCAATGCGATATTTTGAGTATTCATCTGCCGTTAACAGAAGAAACAACTTACGTGATAGATAAAAAATTTATTGAAAAATGTAATAAGCCCTTTTACTTCATAAACACCGCGCGGGGTAAATGCGTTAACACCCCCGATCTTGTAGAAGCTTTAAAATCAGGCAAGATTAAAGGCGCTTGTTTGGATGTGTTAGAATACGAAAACACTTCCTTCGAAGGCATCACAGCCTCTGATCGCGATGGCTATCGCGCAACGCAAGCCATGCAATACCTCATAGATTCAGATAAAGTAATCCTTAGTCCCCACATCGCAGGCTGGACGCACGAAAGCAATTACAAGATGAGCCAGTTGATCGCTGAGAAAATGATTGCGGCCTTTCATTAGTCAGAATTTTACCACAGAGAACGCAGAGAGAAAGATTACTGCATCGTATTGGTGCTGGATTTTACTAAAGAGAACAAAGGGAGATTTTACTTGAATGACACCGAACGGGAACTTGAGCCGATAGTTATCGGCTTGCCGAAGCTCCCCTTTAAAATAGTAGAAAAAGAGGGGGGTAAGAAATTTTTCCAGAGTAGTGTCAACCCTTTAGAGCACCGAGATAAAAATTAATAGTTCAGCGTATACACCGGACTCGACACAACATTTGATTTATTATTCTTCATGTCGATCACAAATCCGGTGAACATAATCATCTTGATGTTATCATTCAACCGATACTCGCTCATCGGCATGTAGATATCACCTTTTATGGATTTACCTTTGTAATAGCCATTATCAGGCTGTTTAATGGTGTTAGAAATTCTTAAAGTATCTCTTGTAATAGGATGGATTTGCCCTACAAACTTATTCGTAAGCGCATCAAAAATATAAGGGGTAAAAATAATATTAGAACCATCAGAGGTATTGTCTACAAAAAGATTCCCGTCTCCATCTTCGTAACTGATCTTTAACACCGCTGTATCCTTGTTGGTAAACTCAGATTTTTTGAGATAATACACGTCCTGAAATTCAATTGCAGGAATAGGATTTTTGGTTTTAGGTTTCACACAAGAAAACCCAACTACGAATACTAATAATATAATGACAATAAAGCGCATCATTTAGAAATCAATATCTAAATTTACAAAAATAATCAGATTCATACCCGCGGAGCTTGTTAAAAAACGAAAATAATATCTTTGGTATTGCCTCGGAAGAGGACTTTTTGCAGCAAGCCTTAGAAATTTTCCGCTTCCAGTATGAGGAGAACGAGATTTATAAAAAATGGACTGATCTTCTGAAGGTCAATCCACAACTGGTAATTCAACTTTCTCAGATCCCTTTTTTGCCCATCGAATTCTTTAAAAAGTTTGAAGTAGTTTCGTCCCCCACAAGCAGAGATACCGTAAAGTTTACCAGTAGTTCTACAACCTCGCAGATACCATCCACGCATTATGTCAATAAAATAAAGCTCTATGAAAAAAGTTTCTTAAGAGGATTTGAGATGTTTTATGGGTCGCCCGAAAATTATTGCATCTTGGCGTTGTTACCCAATTACCTGCAACGCGGTGGTTCTTCACTCGTTTTTATGTGTAAAGAGCTGATCGAAAGAAGCAAACATCCTGTTAGTGGATTTTTCCTCGATAACAGAGAAGATCTGATCTATAAAATAAAAGAACTACGTAAAGCCGGACAAAGAACGCTTCTCATCGGCGTATCTTATGCGTTAATGGACCTATGTGATTTGGGAGTAGAACTGGATGAAAATTTCACTGTAATGGAAACCGGTGGTATGAAAGGAACGCGGAAGGAACTCTTAAAACCCGAACTTCATCACTATTTAAAACAAGGATTCACAATAAACACCATTCACAGTGAGTACGGTATGACGGAATTACTCAGCCAGGCTTACAGCAAAAAAGACGGCTTGTTCGAAGCACCGCCCTGGATGCGCTTTTTAACGCGCGAAGTAGACGATCCTTTGAAGATCAGAACCGATCATAAAACCGGGGGAATAAACGTGATAGACCTTGCGAATATTTATTCCTGCGCTTTTATCGCCACCAAAGATCTTGGAAGAGTTCATCCCGACAACACACTCGAATTAATGGGACGCTACGACCACAGCGATGTGCGGGGTTGCAACCTCATGATGGGAGAGTTCTGATACAATGTCGCTCTAAGTAGCCTGTGCTGAGATTGCCGAAGGGTAGTCGAAGAGCTATTTTTTAAGATTGCCCCAAACGCCCAGTGGCAGCTTGATACCGCTTTTTGCATTCAGATACAATTCGCCAATGCTTAATTCAGATTTATTTTTTTGAGCGAAAGACCTTAATAAATTCTCCGGCACTAAAGCCGAAAAGCCCAGTGAATAAGCATTTAAGATCAATAAATGTTCTTTAGGATCAAGAATCTGCAAAACACTGGTGATCATTTCCGAAATATTGTCTTCCAATTTCCACTTCTCTCCGTTAGGACCGTGTCCAAAAGCAGGCGGATCAAGGATAATGCCCTGATAAAGATTTCCGCGACGTAATTCTTTTTTTACAAATTTTAAAGCGTCGTCTACCAGCCAGCGAATATTGTCGAGGTTTGATTTCTGCATGTTCTCATTGGCCCAGGTCACTACCTGTTTAATGCTGTCCACATGCGTCACATCTGCGCCTGCCACCCTGGCAGCAAGAGAAGCGCCACCAGTATAAGCAAAAAGATTTAAAAATTTAGCCTTCGGTTTTCCATGTAGGAAAGAATAGATTTTATCCCAATTCACAGCCTGCTCCGGAAAAACACCCACATGTTTAAACGAGGTTAACCCTAAACGGAAAACTATGTTCGAATCGTCTTGGTTCCTGCTGTCTTGGTTCTTGATTCCAGCCTCTTTTACCGCATACTTAATTTCCCACTGATCGGGCATTTGTTTAATCCTTTTCCAGTCGCCGCTGCTGGATGATCGCGGGATAAATTTTACGTGCGCTAATTTCTCCCACTCGCTCTCCTGCCAGTTTTTTGGCCAGACAGCCTGGGGCTCCGGACGGATGGTCATGTATTTTCCAAAACGTTCCAGTTTTTCAAAATCGCCGCAGTCCAGTAATTCGTAATCTAAAAAGTTGCTTGGAGTAAGTAGTTGCATCATAAAATTTCGTGATTCAAATTTACAATTAAAACAGGAAGGTTAACAAATCCCTGTCCAAAAATTGGTATTACCTTATTATTTAAAATATATTCGGGTAAATTTAATTTATGAGCAAATCCGGCAGTTCTCCGTTTATCGCAATTATTACTGTTTTTTATTTTTGGGGATTCCTTGCGGCTTCCAACGGCATTTTTATTCCTTTTTGTAAAACACATTTTAATCTAAGCCAGTTTCAGTCGCAGCTTGTAGACAGTGCTTTCTATGGGGCTTATTTTATTGGATCATTATTGCTCTATATTTTTTCTCTACAGCTTAATAAGGATATCATTAATACGATTGGCTACAAAAAAACGATCATTTATGGACTTCTGCTTTCAATTGTTGGCGGCTTAACCATGATTCCTGCAATTAACTCAGGGTCTTTTGTTTTTATACTCGTTGCATTTTTTGTAATCGCGCTGGGCTTCTCTCTTCAGCAAACCTCTGCAAATCCACTTGTTTTAAATCTGGGTGATCCCGCCAAAGGTTCTCATCGCCTTAATCTTACAGGGAGTATAAATTCTTTCGGCACAACAATAGGGCCTATCATCGTTAGCTATGTTTTGTTTGGGAAAGCTATTGCCTCAGATGTGGATAAGAAAACCGCTTCTATTTCTTCTATTAATGTTTTATACATCATTCTAGCCGTGGCCTTTGGTATGGCGGCCGTTGTGCTTTATTTTACTAAAATTCCAAAGTTAACGATTGAGGAAAAGGACCAGGATATGAAAATACTGAAAGGTCCTTTGTACTTTATTCTTTGGACCTTAGCCATTCTGATCTGCCTCTTTTTGTATTTCGCATTTGATGTTTTAGAAACAAATCAAAGTCAGTTTTTATTTCTATTGTTGTTCGCGTTTTTCTTGTTGATCCTTGTCAGCGTTCTTTTGTTACAGTTTAAAAAAATCAAAAAAGAAGGTCGACTAGAAACGAAGCCTTATCCACAAGTGCTATTGGGCATGTTTGCTATTTTATTTTATGTAGGTGTGGAAGTGACCATTCAGAGTAACCTCGGTTCTTTGCTAAAGCTTCCGGAGTTCGGTGGTCTGAAAGATTCCGAAATAGGGCCTTATGTGTCCTTATACTGGGGAAGCATGATGATTGGCCGATGGACAGGAGCGATCGGCGCTTTTAATCTAAAAAAGCAAACAAATATTTTACTCACAATCGTGTTACCCTTTATTGCTCTTGCCCTCGTGTTTTATATGAATTATCTCAGCGGCGCCGAAGCTTTTGGATTTTTAAATTATGCTTTATGCGTGGTCGTTTTGGTGCTTGCCATTTTTATGGGACAGCAGAAGCCCGCTTTAACACTCAGTATTTTCGCGGTACTTGGAGCTCTTGCAATGATTATTGGACTTATGACTACAGGTACAATAAGTATTTACGCGTTTTTGAGCGGAGGCTTATTTTGTTCCATCATGTGGCCTTGTATTTTTTCGCTGGCTACCGCAGGCCTTGGAAAATATACAAGCCAGGCCTCGGGGTTTTTAATTATGATGATCCTCGGTGGAGCCTTTATTCCGCCAATGCAGGGATTACTGGCAGATAAGACCAATATTCATTTTTCTTACATCATTCCTGTTTTTTGTTTTCTATTTTTAGCATGGTATTCCATTAAAATAAAAAAGGTCTTAAAAAACACTGGAATTGATTATGACGCAGCTCCTGTGGAGGCCCATTAAATAAGCAATGCAGACCTTAACCCTGGTATCTGGTGCAAAAGAAAGCGCAGTTGCCGGCGAAGTTAAAAGGCTTAACCATTTTTTAGAATAACCGCTACAGTTCCGGTGTAAATAATTCGTAATTTTCGGGTGGTTAACGCATCAAAACTATGAACAAGATTTTCCTCTGGAGTGTGTTTTTTTTCTCTGTCGTGTATACAATTCAATCTCAAACGAATTACAACGCTTATGTAAATCCTTTCGTAGGAACTGGCGGACACGGGCACACTTTTCCTGGAGCCGTTATGCCTTTTGGTATGGTGCAGCTTAGTCCCGACACACGCGTAGATGGCAGCTGGGACGGATGCAGTGGTTACCATTACAGCGACGATTTTATTTACGGTTTTTCACACACGCATTTGAGCGGCACCGGCTGTAGTGATTATGGCGACATTCTTGTAATGCCCATGCTGGGAACTCCCTCGCCAAACAATAAAGTGTACGGTTCAAAATTTTCGCATGCTAATGAAAAGGCAAGTCCGGGTTTTTACGAAGTGCTTTTAGACGATGATAAAATAAAAGTAGAACTAACGGTCACTCCCCGCGTTGGTATTCACCGCTATACTTTTCCGAAATCAGGGGAGGCAAATGTAATTATTGATCTTTTGCATCGGGATAAAGTTTTGAATTACGGTTTAAAAGTGATCGACAGTGTTACCGTAACCGGCTTCAGAGTAAGTGAAGCCTGGGCAAAGAGACAAGCTGTTTTTTTTGTGATGAAGTTCTCGAAACCTTTTCTAAAAATGGAATATGGTGTAAAAGGTTCCTATAAACAACTTACTAAAATGGGTGGCGGACCAGATGGTGCTTATTTTCGTTTTATTACCAGCGACGGACAGCCTTTACTTATAAAAGTGGCCATCTCAACTACCGGCATTGAAGGTGCGATAAAAAATATGGAGGCGGAAGGAACGCATTGGGATTTTGAGAAATATAAAACACAGGCGGAAGAGGTCTGGAATAAACAACTACAGAAGATTGAGGTCTCCGATCCTGACAAAAACAAAATGACCACATTCTATTCTGCACTGTATCATTGTTCCATTCATCCGTCTTTAAACATGGATGTGGATAATCAGTACCGCGGCCGCGACCAACAATTGCACACTGCGAAGGGTTTCACCAATTATTCGGTTTTTTCTCTTTGGGATACTTACAGAGCTTTAAATCCCTTGTTCACAGTTATTGAACCTAAACGCACATCGGATTTTATTAATACTTTTCTTGCGCAATACCAGCAGGGTGGACGTTTGCCGATGTGGGAACTTTCAGGGAATGAAACGGATTGTATGATCGGATTTCATTCGGTCTCGGTTATTGCAGACGCCATGGCAAAAGGAATTGGCGGGTATGATGCCAGCCTAGCATACCAGGCAATGAAAGCAGCTGCGGGTTATTCTGCACAAGGAATTCCTCTATTTAATAAGAATGGCTATTTGCAAATTGACGACGAAAGCGAGAGTGTGAGCAAGTCGCTCGAATACGCTTATGATAATTGGTGTTTGGCAAAAGTGGGCAAGTTGCTGGATAAAAAAGAAGATGTAAGTGACTATTTAAAACGCGCACAAGCGTATAAAAATTTATTTGATGAAAAGTCAGGCTGCATGCGTCCCCGCAAGAACGGCAATTGGTTGTCGCCTTTTTGTCCATCCGAGATCAACAATCACTTTACAGAAGGAAACAGCTGGCAGTATTCTTTTTATGTACCACAGGATATGGATGGCCTTATTAAATTACACGGGGGCAAAGAAAATTTTGAAAAAAAACTGGATGAATTATTCACCACTTCTCAAAAGACAACGGGCCGTGATCAGGCGGACGTAACAGGGCTTATCGGACAATACGCACACGGTAACGAACCAAGTCACCACATGGCCTACTTGTACAATTATATTGGCAAACCTCAAAAAACCATTGCCCGTGTACACCAGATCTGCGCCGGTTTTTATAAGAATGCACCAGAAGGACTGATCGGTAATGAAGACTGCGGACAAATGAGCGCCTGGTATATACTCAGCGCAATGGGCTTGTACGAAGTAACTCCCGGAAATCCGGTTTTTACGTTGGGCGAACCCCTATTCAAATCCGTGAAAATAAATCTTGGAGATGCAAAAAGTTTCAGCATTACTTCTGATGCCCGTCCTGATCAACCTGTAAAAGGTGTAGAGGTGAATGGGAAAGTACAGATGGCCCCGTTCATAGATTACAGTGCACTTATGGCGGGTGGTAAACTCACTTACCTTTATACGCTTCCCGAAAATTCTAAAGAAGAATATGGGAGCAAAATAATTTCTACATCCATCCTTTCCCCTGAAATTGTTCCCGCACCACTCATTATTTCTACTGCGCAGGTGTTTAAGGATAAAGCCGAACTTAGTATTTCAAACCTAAATGCCAGGGGCGGCACCATTTATTATACCACTGATGGAACAGAGCCTACAAAAAAATCAAACCTATACACAAGTCCTTTTACCATTGATAAGAATTGTAGCGTGAAGGCAAGAACATTTTTTGGTTCTGACACCAGTAGCATGACCACTACCAGTTTTTTTAAGATCAAATACGATTACGACATTGTGATCACCTCTACGCCGAACGCCCAATATGCTTCTGAGGGCGTGCAGACGATGGTAGATGGTATTATGGCGGACGGTAATTGGCGTAAGGGAAACTGGTTGGGATACCAAGACAAGGATTTTGAATGTATCATAGACATGAAACAGGAAAAGGAAATTAGCAGTATAGATCTTAATTTTTTACAGGATTCGCGCTCCTGGATCATTCTACCAACTTCAGTAAGTTTCTACCTATCTTCAGACAATAAAAATTTTACCGAAATGGGAACAGAGGCGCACAAGGTAAAACCTGAGGATGAAACAATAAGGGTATTAAAATTTGTAAAAGTCCTCGAACAAAAAAGAAGAGCAAGGTATATCAAGATTGTAGCCAAAAATTTCGGTAAGCTTCCAGACTGGCACCAAGGCAAAGGCGGAGGCGCTTTCATCTTTGTGGATGAGCTGGAGATTAAATAAAGGCATAGTTCTGTTTTACAGTAAATTAACGTCAAATTTAACCCGCGGGAAGTGGTTTCTTTCTTATCTTTGAGTTTCTTTAAAAATGAATTTCTCTAAAAAATATAGCAATAGCCTTACACAGTATTCCCGTTTCTTAACGCGTGAAGTCACTATAGGTGATTTAAAAATGGGTGCTCTGAATCCCATTCGTGTACAAAGCATGACTACCACAGACACGATGGATACGCTCGGAACAGTAGAGCAGAGCATCCGCATGATCGAAGCAGGTTGCGAATTGGTGCGGATTACGGCGCCAAGCATGAATGAAGCACGAAATCTTGAGCTTATCAAAAAAGAATTAAAAGTACGTGGCTATAACACACCTATTTGTGCGGATATTCATTTCACACCGAATGCCGCAGAATTTGCTGCACGTGTGATAGAGAAAGTACGAGTGAACCCCGGAAATTACGCGGATAAGAAAAAATTTGAAACCATTGATTATACCGATGCTACTTACGAAGCAGAACTGGAAAGAATAAAGAAACGTTTTACACCACTTGTAAAAATCTGTAAAGAGTATGGAACTGCCATGCGTATCGGCACCAACCACGGTTCTTTGAGCGACAGGATCTTGAGTCGTTACGGAGATACACCACTAGGTATGGTAGAAAGTGCGCTCGAGTTTTTACGGATTTGTGAAGAGAACAACTATTTCAATATTGTCATCTCCATGAAAGCAAGTAATACCCAGGTGATGGTGCAGGCATACCGATTGTTGGTTGCAAAGATGATCGAAACAAACCGGAATTACCCTTTGCACCTTGGTGTTACAGAGGCTGGCGATGGCGAAGATGGAAGAATTAAATCAGCGGTAGGCATTGGAACTTTATTGGAAGATGGACTAGGGGACACAATCCGTGTGTCATTAACAGAAGAACCTGAATACGAGATTCCCGTTGCGAAGTTATTGGCTGAGCGCTACTCAAACAGGAGTAATCACAAAGAAATTAAATCCATAGAAGGGGAATTGCCTTATAATCCCTACGATTATTCGCGTAACGTTACAAAGGAAGTTGTGAATATTGGAAACCACAATGTGCCAAGAGTGATTGCCGATTACAGCATGAAGGATGAAGTGACGGCTGCTAGCTTGTTTGGCGTGGGTTATAATTATTCTGTCCCCCTTGATAAATGGAACCTGACGGACCTTGCAGTGGACTATTTATTTTTAGGTGACAAGACAATTGATTTTGAAATTCCGGGAACGTTAGGACTGATCTATAATTCACAAACCTGGTTAAAGAATAGCACTCAGGAAAGAGCTTATCCCTTATTTTGTGGAGATGAGTATTTCAGAACCGAGCAAAAATCTTCCCAACTAAATTTTATTGCTGTTACAAGTGAAGTCCTCACAAATGAATTTATAAATGAAATCAAAAATGAAAAAGGTGTTTGTCTGGTACTTGATTCATTTAACGCACACACTATGCCTGAGCTTCGTCGCATGGCAATTGACCTGAAGTTGGCGGCGTGTAAGGTTCCGTTCATTATTAAATGCAATTATATTAAACTGAGCGAAGCCGAATTTCAGCTGTACAGTAGCGCAGATGTTGGCGGACTTTTATTAGATGGCTTCGGTGACGGGGTTTGGATCAAGCAGAAGGATTGCGTGAGCACACAGGTTTGTAATTCCACCGCCTTCGGAATTTTACAAGCATCAAGAACGCGGATCAGTAAAACCGAATATATTTCTTGTCCAAGCTGCGGACGTACATTGTTCGACCTACAGGAAACTACTCAAAAAATTCGCGAGCGTACCGATCACCTGAAAGGGATTAAGATTGGAATTATGGGTTGTATTGTGAATGGTCCCGGTGAAATGGCAGATGCTGACTATGGTTATGTTGGCACTGGCCCCGGCAAGATCAGTCTTTACAAAGGCAAGGAAGTGGTCAAAAAAAACGTTACAAGCGAAACGGCTGTAGACGAATTGATCGGGCTTATTCGCGAGCATGGCGACTGGGTAGAGAGGATTCATTAATGGAACCCTTGCCGTACCTGAGAAAATTAATTTCTTACGAGATAACCAATCTTTTTTCTTGATTTTGGATTTTCTTTTTTCTCGATAAGTTCATCCAGATATTGGAAGACTAATTCAATATTTTGGGTATGATTATTTAATTTATTTTTAATATGCTCAATTTCAAGTCTAAGTTCAGCAGTGTCATTTAATATTCCCCTGATTTTTGTAAAGAGCCTTAATAACACTGTAGCAATTGTAAATGCGATTTCCATAATTAATTTTTTTACGAAATTACTTTAAGAAAGTCCGAACGGATGTGATAAATGTCACATAATTATTGCGCTACCTGATTCCTGATCTGGCTTAGGGTTTCTCTTGAAACACCCAGGTAAGAAGCAATATGCTGGATTGGTACTTTTTAGATTACTGCGGGTTGTTCCCTCATTAATCGTAGATACTTCTCTTTAGCTGTCTCACTATTCAGGCTTAAAGCATGAGCTTCCATTATCACATATTCCTTTTCTACGAGAATACGACCTATGTTTTGCCAAACAGGATACTTGCTATATAAGTATCTTTAATTTCTTTGCTCATTTCCTGAACAATTGCCGTTTTTATTGGTAAAATAACTTTATTAAAAATATTAACGGTTGTTTCTTCTGTACGTTTTTCTCTAAATGGTTCGGTTTTAAGTTCGCTCAACATGGATTTTAGTTTATCCAGTTTTTTATCAATCGGCCTTTGCAGTATTCTATATTCTTTATCAAATTTCTGCTTCCAGTTCTTTAATAGTAGGCATTTCTCCTTTTAATTTCTTTGGTAGTGCCTGTGCTAATTCATAGTCAGCAACTCCCAAGGGAGTTTTTATGCCTTTTAATGCAAACTGAACCTCAGTATTATTGGGTGTTTTACAAAGAAGTACACCGATTGTAGGTTTGTCTTCTTTCCCTTTCAACTGGGCATCAATAGTGTTAACATAAAAGTTCAGCTTACCTTAACGTCGCTTTGAGCCACTTAGTGCTAAAAAATATATAAATTAGAATTTTAACTTGCGACACTAAAATAAACATCAACCTAACTAAATTAGAATAATGAACCACGAGGGTATAATTTTATTTCTACAGTCCTTCAATATATTAACAGTTAGTGAAATCGAAGATTTTATTCAATTATCAACTCATAAAGTTTTAAATAAGTTTGACTACTTTATTGCAGAAGGCGAGACGTGTGATCAGGTAGCATTTGTTTTATCGGGTAGTTTGCGTTCTTACTATATTTCTGACAAACATGAAGAAATTACTTATTGCTTAACGTTTCCTAACAATTTAATGACCGCCTATTCTTCTTTTTTAACCGGCCAAGCTACACAAGAAAATATACAAGCCATTACAGTCACAGAGCTACTTATCATTCAAAAAGGGCAATTCGAAAATTTAATACAACAAAAGCCAAATTGGATTTATTTTTTAAAAATGATAGCCGAGCAACAATACATTGAATTGGAAAAAAGGATATTTCAACTACAAAGAAGCGATGCTACAAAACGGTATGCAGATTTGATAAAAAATAAACCGGAGTATATTCAAAAAATACCTCTACACTATTTAGCATCTTATTTGGGTATTTCGCAAAGGCATTTAAGTAGGATTAGAAAAGAATTTACTTTTTAGACATTTGTCCTATTCCGATTGATTTTAGACTTCTACTTTTGTTCATCTTAAATATAAAAAACTAGTAGATGAGCAATACCATTTTAATTGTAGGCGGTACGGGTTTGATTGGAAAAACCGTCCATAAAATGCTTTCGGAAAGAAATCCATCAGTAAAAATCTTAACTGGAACAAGAAAAAAAGATGCAAAACCAAATTATATTCAATTAGATGTGAATGATTTAAAAACTTTTGAATCATTAAAAAACCAATCAATTAATCTGATTATCGTTTGTACAAAAGACACTAATAATAACGTTTTGAGTTATGCAATAAAAAACAAAATTGATTATATTGATATTACAAAACCTACAATTGAGTTATTAAAAGCTCATAACTTCATCCAAAAAAGCACCATTGAAAGTAAAATTGTTTTTAGTTCAGGATGGATGGGAGGCATTGCACCACTGCTATTATACTCCACTGGCGCTTTGCGAAATGAGGTGAACAGTATTAAAATAATGGTTTACTATTCTACAAAAGATAAAGCTGGCAAAAGTTCGTCCGATTTTATGGCTGAACATGTAAGTAAACCATTCTTTTTTTATCAAAACAATTTAGCTATTAAGACTAAACACTTTTTAAATGAAGAGTACAATTTATTTCGGTTTGATAATCAAAAAAGAAAAGTAGCTGACTTTGATGTTCCAGATTTATATATTTTTAATCAAATAGAAAAAATTCCAAGTGTAAGTGCTAAATTGACATTTGATTCTAAAATAGTCACTGCTGCTTTAGTAATTATGCAAAAAATAAGTTTGTTTAAAACTTTAATGTTATGGGAAAAAAAATTAATTTTTGGCGGTAGTGGAAACGGAGATATTTCATCCTTTGAAATAATTTATTCTGACGATAAATCTAAAGAAAATAGGATAGCGTTAATAAGTGAAAATGGTCAGTCTGAACTTACTGCTTTTTCAACCGTACTTCATATAGAAAAAATGCTTCAAAACGATAACCCAAACGGTATCTATTTTAGTCATCAAATGCACGACGCTATGGAGTTTATTGACACGCTGACTTCAAATAATACTATAATAGTAAAACAACAAATCACAAAATGAGCATAATTTGAATTTGATCGTAAAAATCAACGAAGACATGCGATTTCTAGATTCCAATAAAAAACAAATATTATCTACTTATGAAAAAAATTTTAATTATCAATGGGCATCCAAACAGAGAGAGCTTGAATTCTGCATTTGCAGAGTCTTATAAAAAAGGAGCATTAGAAAATAAGACGGAAGTAAAAGAAATTATCATTTCGGACTTAGAATTTAATCCAAATCTAGAGTTTGGTTATCAAAAAAGAACTGAGCTTGAACTTGACCTTTTGGAGGCCTGGGAAAAGATTAAATGGGCAGATCATTTAGTTTGGATTCATCCCGTATGGTGGGGTGGACTTCCTGCAAATATGAAAGGTTTTATTGATCGGCTTTTTTTACCCGGATTTGCCTTCCAATACAAAGAAAACTCCATGTTTTGGGACAAATTATTGAAAGGGAAAACAGCTCATATTCTTACCACACTTGACCAGCCAAGTTGGTACTACTGGTTAGTGTATGGCAGGCCAAGTGTGAACCAACTCAAAAAATCAACATTAAAATTTTGTGGCATTTCACCTGTTAAAGTTTCCTATTTCGGCATTATTAAGACAGCTTCTGCAACCCGACGACAAAAATGGGTTAAAGCGGTTGAAGATCTGGGAAGACAACAGAAGTAAAGAAAGTAAATCCTAATTTCTGTTAAAGAAATAAAGCTTTTACACCTCACCTTCTACAAATTTGTAAAATAATGTAACAGCCATTATTATATGTTTTTTTAATTTTGATTGCCCGTGAAAATAAACTTTACGGAAAGACAGGGCAAGTAACTTCAGGAGCGGTTGAAAACTATAAAAAAGAATTTTCTAACGTTAAGATAAGAAATGAAATTGTTACTTTTGTTGAAATGACGGAAGAAAGCAGTATAGAAGAAATTTTATTTAAATTTTTAATGAAATATCAATTTGATGAGAAAGATTTAGATTATTCTTTAGTAAACAAGCATATTTCAATGCTTCAAGCGATTTCAGATATTGGCAATTCTGGTACTATTCTTTTTGATGTTAATAAAAAAGAAGTTCTATTTTTTTCAGCAAACTTTGGAAAATTACTAGGGTATACCCCATCTGACTATGCAGAAGAAGGACATCTCTTTTTTGATCAAAAAATCCACCCCGAAGACAAGTTAAAATTAGCATTAAATAGCGTTTCTATTTTTAAGATTTTTGATAGCTTTTCAAGAGATGAAAAATTGAACTATAAATCCATTTATGAATACCGAATGTTGAATGTTCAAAATAAGTATATAAGACTTATAGATCAATATCAAATATTAGAATTTGATAAAAAAGGACAAATTTGGTTAATGTTTGGAGTTGTTGATTTTTCTCCAAATCAGGAAGAAAACGAACAGGTAAAAAGCCAACTATTAAATTTTAGAACAGGTGATTTTATTCCACTTGAGATACCCGAAAAAGCACAATTAGAATTAACAAGGCGCGAAACTGAAATTTTAAAATTAGTAAGAGATGGCTATTTGAGTAAAGAGATCTCTGACAAATTATCTATTAGTGTCCACACAGTAAATACTCACCGACAACGTTTTTTAGAGAAATTAGGAGCCAATAACTCTTTTGAAGCTATTATGTTTGCCTCAAAATTTGGATTGTTAGAATAAACTAGTGATAAATCAGTATTGCATGAATTTGAGATTAGACTGACATTTATTAAATCTAAAATCAAAATCATGAAAAAATTAACCCTTTTATCAGCAAGTTTAATTGCAATAACGCTAACTGCACAAGAAAATAAATCATGGCACTTCGGTATCCAATCAAGTAATCATGGAAATATATCAAAATTTAGCGAAGGCTCCCAAAATGCAAATGCACGATTTACTAATAATAAATATGAAGGTATGTCCTTTGGCTTATTAGCAAGATATGATTATAATAAACATTGGATGGCTGAAACTCAGTTAGGATTTAGTACTTTTGGATTTTCTTATAGCATAGCAGAAAACTATTCGCTTTTAAACTTTAAAAAAAGAATCTCCTCTTTAAAAACTGAATTTTTCAGTGTTCAAATTCCTCTTTCAATTTATTATAAATTTAATCCGAACTGTAAAAATAACCGTTGGCTTATCGGTGCAGGTTTAGTAGCTAATTTTACTGAAGCAAAAACGGTAGATAAGTTTTTTGAAAAAACAAATGAAGGTTCAGTTAGCACAAATTATTTAAGCAGTTCATCTACTTCAAAAGCTACCGCAATTTCAATGTTGCGTTTTTCTTTAGGTCGCGAAAAAAATTTCAAAAACGACAGCTTTTTGAATATGATTTTAATGTTTAATGTTGGATTAAACACTATCGCTAAATCAACCGTAAATTATACAATAGATGGCATAAATTACCATCACGAATTTACCAACTCAGGTAATTTTGTAGGGTTACGAATGGCTTATTTTTTTAAATAACATGGGGTTATTCATTAAAAACGATAGGTGAAAATTTCACCTATAATAACCTTTATTATATTTTCAGAAAATGCAGTTTGAGTGGTTAATATTGAAACTAGCATGGTTTGGTACGGATTATTTCATGCCTTAACTTGGCTGGCAACAACAATTTCCATTGTTTCGCTTTTGGAATGCGGGAAAACAAAAAGACGTTCCTTGGTCAGGTCAAACATTTTTTGGAGCACTAATGCTAGGTTGGGGAATGTTTAATCTCGTAGAAGGCGTTATAGACCATCATATTTTAGGAATTCATCATGTTGTTGAACGATTAGGGACATCTGTTTATGACTCAGGGCAAACGCATCTAATTTGCCAATGTTTTCGGGACACACATATCTCAACGCTTTAATCAACATGTTCGTTATGCTTTAAAATCAATTGCTACAACTCTAATCAATAAGCAACAATTTTCACAAACCCTGTTGTAGCACGAGAAATAAGATGCGTTTGCCCTGGTTTATGACTAATGTTTCTTGGGTTGTGGAGTAATTTTCATTATTATAGGGTTGGTAATAATAAAACGTGGTACCGAAGATAGCTTATTAAGTCATTCGAATAAGTAAGGCAATCAAAACAATTCAGTTATAAAATTGTAAAGAATTGTACCATTTTCTATTCTATGAAATAACATATACTTCATTCCTGACTAATATCTTTTAAAATATAATATGCCGACCTGCTCACTCAAAATACTGAATCGTTTATTTTCAATGAGTTACTTGTTCGACTCCCAAGAGGTTTTAAAATTTGATTTGTATATTTGTTTTAAATAGGATGTTTTAATTAAATAGTAAATTAGATAGGCGATCATAACCATTTACATCATTAAACAGAAAAAAAATG
>Ga0105046_10000992_pt1 | contig 42253 bp, 36 predicted proteins | sample MAT03_FD_78385 | JGI IMG/M metagenome (GOLD analysis project Ga0105046, IMG submission 78385) | Freshwater microbial communities from Lake Fryxell liftoff mats and glacier meltwater in Antarctica - MAT-03 (megahit assembly) | ecosystem: Environmental > Aquatic > Freshwater > Ice > Liftoff... | reverse complement strand
TACCTCCCACCTGTATCGCGTCGGTCTGACCCGCGATGATTACATTGGCCTCAGCGGCGGCCTGACACGCAAGGCGGACAAGAGCCGCATCTACGTGGTTCGAGCGGATGGCAGCGTGATCGCCAGCGAGAACAGCGGCTGGTTCCGGCGCGGCTCGCAAGTGGAGATCAAGCCGGGAGATACGATCGTCGCGCCGCTCGATACGGAGCGACTGCCGCCGTTGCCGCTGTGGACTGCCGTCACAACGATCATTTACAACCTCGCAGTGGCCATCGCTGCTGTCGGCAGCCTCTGAGGAGCGAGGCCAAGATGCGTTACTCGTTGCGTAAGCGCGTGCTGGTCACCGGCGGTGCGGGTTTCATAGGTTCTCACCTTTGCGGCGAGCTTCTCGACCGCGGATACGATGTAATCTGCGTCGACAACTACTTTACCGGCACCCGGGATAATGTCGCGACGCTGCTCGCCAACCCTCGGTTCGAGATCATTCGCCACGACATCACCTTCCCCTTGTACGTCGAGGTCGACGAGATCTACAACCTCGCGTGTCCTGCCTCGCCAATTCACTACCAGTTGGATCCGGTGCAGACCACAAAGACCAGCGTACATGGCGCGATCAACATGCTGGGTCTCGCGAAGCGGCTTCGCGCGAGAATACTTCAGGCCTCCACAAGTGAGGTGTACGGCGATCCGGTCGTGCATCCCCAAACCGAGAATTACTGGGGCAACGTCAATCCGATCGGACCGCGGTCCTGTTACGATGAAGGGAAGCGCTGCGCAGAGACGCTCTTCTTTGACTATCACCGTCAACACGGCCTCGAGATCAAGGTCGCACGCATTTTCAACACCTACGGCCCTCGGATGCATCCCAACGATGGTCGGGTGGTTTCGAATTTCGTGATGCAGGCGCTTCGCGGCGAGCCCATCACGTTGTTCGGCGACGGCATGCAAACCCGTTCGTTCTGTTTCGTTTCCGACCTAGTAGGAGGACTGATCGCGCTGATGGAGACGCCAGCGTCGGTCAGTGGGCCGATCAATCTCGGCAACCCCAACGAATTCACCATACGTGAGCTCGCTGCATTGGTGATCCACAAGACGAGCTCGAAGTCCACGTTGGTGCATATGCCGTTGCCGACGGACGACCCCAAGCAGCGTCAGCCAGACATCTCGCTTGCGGCGCAGCTTCTGGGCTGGAAGCCCGAGGTTCCACTCGCGAGCGGGCTTGAACCGACGATCGAGTACTTTCGGGCGTTTGTGCCATGACTCTTGGGTACGACAACGTCGGGCTCGACAAAGGCGAGCCGCGGATCGTCATTTCGCCGATCTTCGAGCTGTTTCGTGTGACGCTGCGCTACTGGTGGGTTGTCGTTGGCTGTGTGTTGCTGGGTTCGACTGCGGGGTATGCGTACGGCGCGCTGAAGAAGCCGGTGTTCCGCGCGGAAACACTTCTTGCGCCTGCGAGCGATGACTCGTCGCCTCTCGGTGGCGGTGAACTCGGCCGGTTCGCGTCGCAGTTCGGCGGGTTGGCGTCGATCGTGGGAATCGGTGGCGGAGGCGGGACCAGCAAAGAGATCGCGATCGCGACCTTGAACTCGCGCCAGCTCCTTGAGCCGTTCGTCCGCGAGCAGAATCTCAAGGGCATCCTGTTCGCACACCGTTACGATCCTGCAACGAAGTCCTATCGCGGCGGATTGTTCAGCGGACCTCCCGGGATCGACGACGTACTGCTAGTATTCAGGCGCGACGTGTTCGAAGTGTCCGAGGACCGCCGCACCGGGTTGATCCGCGTTCGCGTTGACTGGGGCGACCCGAAACAGGCGGCGGACTGGGTGAATGACCTGGTCGCGCGAGCCAACGCGCAAACACGCGCTGAGGCCATCTCCGACGCAAAGCGTAGTCTTGAGTTCTTGCAGCGAGAGCTTGCGGGCACCAACACGCTTTCGATACGTGATTCGATCTCACGGCTTACCGAGACTCAGCTGAATAGGATAATGGTCGCCAATGTCCGCGAACAGTATGCGTTCCGCGTCATCGACCCTGCAGTTGCCCCTGGACCATCCAGCCAGATTCGGCCGCGGAGAGGGCCTGCTTTCATCGCCGGTTTCGCGGCCGGCTGCCTTGTCGCCGGCTTCGTTCTCCTGGCGCTGCTTGCGCTGGAGCTCTCGCGTCGGAGCGACGGACGGTGACTACGCCGTCGCCGTCGGTTCGAGCGGAGTTCCGGCCTCTCAATTCGTCCGAGGCCTTGGCGGAGTCACTGCGCAGCGCGGCTCGTAGCTTTGCCCGGCGGGTGCTCAGGCCGGTCACAAGAACGCGAGCCGTGGTGGACGGTGAGTACAACGACGGACACTGGCGCCGAGTGCTGCAGAGTGCAGCGTGGAGCCATGCTGATTCGCCCGAGTCGTTCTTGATCGGCGACGATCGTCGACTCGTCGTGTGCCGGATGGACAACCGGCTATGCCGTGCATCGTCGCGCGCCTACTACGCGCATCGGCTTGAGGCGCTGCCGGCATTGCTCTCCGAGTCGCTCGGCGCGATGGATTCGGTCGTCGAACTCGGCTGCGGATTCGGTTACAACCTCTTCACGCTCGCTCGCGCCTTCCCGGATGCGCACCTCCGTGGCTACGACATCGCTGAGAACGGACTTGAGGCCGGGCGCCGAATCGCCACCCACTTCGGTTTCGCGGACCGCGTGACGTTTGGCCAGCTTGACCTCACGGACGAGAATGCCGCTAGTTTCTCCGCGATCCGCGACGCGGACGTCTTCACGTTCTTCTGTCTTGAGCAGATTCCCGTGGACGTGGAGGCTGTCGTCCAGAATATCCTCAAGCACCGGCCGAGACGTGTCGTGCATATCGAGCCCGGCACATGGGGGTTGAGCCCGCTGAATCCTTTTCACTGGCCGAACATCGCCTACATTCCCTCGGTGAATTATCAGACTCGCTTGTACAGCGTGCTATTCGGGCTACGGGACGCCGGCCGGATCCGGTTACTGCGATGTGAGAGGATGCGCTTCGCTCCCACCATCCAGAACGACGGAGTCCTCGTCGCGTGGGAGCCCTCATGAGCGCGTCTGCACGGTACGTAGCCGTCATTCCCGCGCGAGGCGGCTCGAAGGGGATACCGGGAAAGAACCTTCGTTCGGTTGGTGGCAAGCCTCTGATCCAATGGAGTGTCGAGGCAGCCCGAACGTCCCAGCGGCTATCTCACATCTTCGTGTCGACAGATTCTAAGGAGATCGCTGCCGCAGCCCGTGCATGCGGCGCTGAGGTCCCGGCACTCCGGCCTGCCGAGCTCGGCGCCGACGACGTGTCAACCGAAGCAGTTCTGCTGCATGAGCTGGCTGCTATGCGTGCGCGCGGCATCAATCCGGAGGCACTGATTCTGCTCCAGCCCACCTCGCCACTTCGGGCGTACGACGCAATCGACCGTGCCATTGCCCAGTTCGTGGCGGAGGGGTTCGATTCGCTCGTTTCGGTGTGCGAGAACCACCACTTCTTCTGGCGCGATCCGGCGGCGCCAGTCGCGTTTTACGATTATCGCAACAGGCCGCGACGTCAGGACATTCTACCGACAGACCGTTGGTATCGCGAGAACGGGTCGATTTATGTTACGCGCACCGCGTTGCTTGACAGTGATCGCAATCGTCTCGGAGGGCGTATCACTATGTTCGTTATGAGCGAGGAGGAATCCTGGGAAATCGATTCGCCCACCGACCTCCTGGTCGTGGATGCCCTACTCAAATCTAGGGCGAGCATTCATGGTTGTTGATCGCAATATTTCCAGGTACCTGGTGTTCGCCGAGGAGGGACTGCTGACCGCGCTTGGCAAGATCAGCGAGAACCGAGTAGGCCTTGTTTTCGTCGTCGCCGATTCGGGCGCGCTCGAGGGCGTGTTGACCGACGGCGACTTCCGGCGTTGGCTCGTCGGGCAGGAATCGATCAGGCTGGATCGGCCGGTATCTGCTGCGATGAATCGCGAATTCGTTTCCGCGCGTGAGAACGCTCCGCTCGAACGGATTGAGGGGCTGCTCTCCGAGCACATCAAGCTGGTTCCGTTGCTGGACGGCCAGGGTCGCCTGGTCGCTGTAGCTACTCGGGGACGGCCCCTTCTACGCATTGGCGATATAGTTGTTGACGATGATGCTCCGACCTTCGTGATCGCGGAGATAGGCAACAACCACAACGGAAGCGTCGAACTAGCAATGCGACTCGTCGACGAGGCGATAGCGGCTGGGGCGAACTGCGCGAAGTTCCAGATGCGCAGCATGAAGTCGCTGTACCGAACATCGACGGGCATCCGCGGTGAGGGGGAGGATCTCGGCGCGGAGTACACGCTCGATCTGCTCGCGCGATTCCAGCTCGGCGTCGACGAGATGCTGCGCGTTTTCGACTACTGCTGCGAGCGAGGAGTATTGCCTCTCTGCACGCCTTGGGATCCGGACAGCCTCGCGGTCCTCGACCGCTACGGGATCAAGGCTTTCAAGGTGGCGTCTGCGGACCTGACCAATCACGAACTGCTCGACTTACTGGCACACACTCGAAAGCCGCTCATTTGCTCGACTGGAATGTCGACCGAGGCTGAGATCGCGGATGCCGTGCGACTGTTGCGAAGGCGCGCAGCGCAGTTCGCGCTCCTGCATTGTAATTCCACCTACCCGGCGCCGTTCAAGGACATACATTTGAGATACCTTGATCGCTTGAGGCAGATCGGAGACTGCCCCGTGGGCTATTCCGGTCACGAACGCGGAACGTCGGTAGCGATCGCCGCCGTCGCGATGGGAGCCCGCATTGTTGAGAAGCACTTCACGCTGGATCGCGGCATGGAGGGCAACGATCATCGTGTTTCGTTGCTTCCGTTAGAGTTTAGCCAAATGGTGGCAGGAATCCGCGAAGTTGAAACCGCAATGGGTAATGGTGAAACGCGCGCGATCACGCAGGGTGAACTGATGAACAGGGAGGTTCTCGGCAAGAGCCTCGTCGCCGCGGCGGATCTGATGCCCGGCACTCTGGTCACCGAGGATGTGGTTGCAGTCCGAAGCCCAGGACGGGGACTGCCGCCGTACCGGAAGCGAGATCTCGTCGGCAAAGTCTTGCTCCGCCAGGTGCGTGCCGGCGACTTCTTCTACCCCTCCGATGTTGAAGCCGCGCGGTTTGAGCCTCGGCCTTTCCGCTTCTCGCGACCGTTCGGAGTGCCGGTGCGCTACCATGACTTCGAGACCATCGCGCGCGCTTCGAACCTCGACCTGGTCGAGTTCCACCTCAGCTACAAGGATCTCGAACTCGACCCTCTCAACTATGTGCGGGAGTCGGTTGACATGGACGTTGTGGTTCACGCACCTGAACTATTCGCCGGCGATCATCTGATGGACCTTTGCTCGCCCGATCCGGCCTACCGCGCACGCTCCATTTCGGAACTAGACCGGGTTGTCAATACGACGCGCCGCCTTGCGCCGCGCTTCGCAAGAGCGACGCGGCCCTTGATAGTCATCAACGCCGGTGGCTTCACACTGGACGCGCCGATACCTGTAGAGCAGCGAGCCGAGCGGTACGCTCTCGTCGCCGCGGCATTGCGTGAGATCGACGCAGAAGGGGTGGAGATCATCCCGCAGACGATGCCCCCTTTCCCATGGCACTTCGGCGGGCAACGGTTCCACAATCTGTTCATGGATGCGGAAGAGATCGTGGCGTTCGCTCGCGAGCACGGCACGCGGTACTGCCTGGACGTCAGTCACTCCAAGCTGGCGTGCAACCACTCCGGAGCCTCGTTCGCGGCCTTCCTGGAGGTGGTGAGCCCTCACGCGGCTCACCTCCACGTGGTCGACGCCCGCGGCGTCGATGGAGAAGGCTTGCAGATCGGGAGTGGCGAAGTGGACTTCGGAATGGTATCGGAGATTGCCCGGCGCGCGTGTCCCGACGCCAGTTTCGTTCCGGAAATCTGGCAGGGCCACAAGAGCGGTGGTGCAGGATTCTGGGAAGCACTCGACAAGCTTGAGCGGTGGTTTTAAATGTTGGACTTGGACGAAAAGACGATTCTGATCACGGGGGGTACCGGTTCATTCGGGCGCCGATTCGCAGCGACGATGCTGGAGAGACATCGGCCCACCAAAGTGATCGTGTTCAGCCGAGACGAGCTTAAGCAGTTCGAGATGGCGCATGCGGAGCCGTTTCGCTCGCACCTCGAACGCGTAAGGTTCTTTATTGGCGATGTGCGTGACCGCGACCGACTGGTAATGGCGATGGAGGGCGTCGACGTGGTGGTGCACGCGGCGGCGCTGAAACAAGTACCGGCCGCGGAGTACAACCCGTTCGAGGCGATTAAGACGAACGTTATCGGCGGCCAAAACGTCATCGAAGCTTCGCTGGCGGCCGGCGTGCGAAAGGTTATAGCACTGAGCACCGATAAGGCCGCCGCGCCGATTAATTTATACGGGGCCACCAAGCTCTGTTCCGACAAGCTATTCGTCGCCGCAAACAACTATCGTGGTCGGAGAGACATCCGCTTTGCAGTGGTCCGTTACGGCAACGTGCTCGGCAGTCGCGGCTCAGTGGTGCCATTCTTCCTGCAATGCCGCAGCGCGGGCGTGCTGCCAATCACTGACGATCGCATGACCCGTTTCAGCATCAGACTCCAGGAAGGTGTTGACTTCGTACTGCAGTGTTTACGGACGATGTGGGGAGGAGAGTTATTTGTGCCGAAGATCCCCTCATATCGCATCCTTGATGTGGCGGCGGCAGTGGCGCCGGAGTGTAGGCTGGAGCACATCGGCATGCGGCCAGGTGAAAAGCTGCATGAGGAGATGATCACGTCGACCGACGCCCTGAGCACGCTCGAATTCAAAGATCACTTTGTTATTCTCCCGTCTACGCCCCTCTGGGACGTCGATAAGTACCGCCGCGAAGCCTCGCACGCGGAGGGGCGCGTACCGGCACCCGGGTTCTCGTATGATAGTGGGACCAACGATCGGTTCCTTTCCGTTGATGAACTGCGCGCTCTCGTCCGCAGCGAATGCAATGCCTGAGAGGATCATTCCCTACGGCAGACAGGGGATCGACGACACCGACGTTGACGCCGTCGTCGCGGTTCTGCGCTCGGATTGGCTGACCCAGGGGCCGGCGATTCCCCGGTTTGAGTCGGAACTCGCGGCTCGATGCGGTGCAGCGCAAGCCGTCGCGGTCTGCAACGCGACGGCAGCTCTGCACGTGTCTTGCCTTGCGCTTGGCGTCGGGCCCGGTGACAGGGTTTGGACTTCGCCGAATACTTTCGTGGCGTCGGCTAACGCTGCGCGACTGTGCGGGGCAGAGATCGATTTCGTCGATATCGACCCGCGGTCCTACAACATGTGCGTGGAGGCACTGGCCGCAAAGCTGCGTGACGGCGAGTCGACGGGCCGCCTGCCAAAAGTCGTAGTCCCGGTGCACTTCGCCGGGCAGGCCTGCGATATGCGTGGCATTAGCGCGCTCGCTGATGATTACGGATTCGCGGTGCTCGAGGACGCGGCACATGCGCTTGGGGGCGAGTACGCTGGCGATCCGATCGGTTCGTGCCGGTACGCGGACATCGCGATACTGAGTTTTCATCCCGTCAAGATCGTGACGACGGGCGAGGGTGGGGCTGCTCTCACCAACGACCTGGAAATCGCCGAGCGGCTGCGACTGTTGCGGAGCCACGGGATCACGCGCGACGCAACTTGCTTTCAGCGGCCGTCCGATGGGCCGTGGTATTATGAACAAACAGCTCTGGGCCTCAACTACCGGCTTACGGATATACAGGCAGCGCTCGGTTCAAGTCAGCTCGCGCGCCTACCGGAGTTCATAGCGCGACGTCGCGCCATCGCGGCTAGATACGACCGTGAACTGGCCTCGTTGCAACTCGTTCGACCATGGCAGCACGCAGACGGGGTGTCGGCCTACCACCTCTATCCTGTGAGAATTCCGGGTAAGCCCGGTCGGCGGCAGGTGTTCGACGCACTGCGGGCGTCCGGCGTTGGCGTGAACGTTCACTACATTCCGGTCCACACTCAGCCTTACTATCAGGCGATGGGCTTCATTTCCGGCGACTTCCCCGTGGCCGAGTCGTTCTATGAGGAAGCCATTAGTCTGCCGATATACCCTGCGCTGAGCGACGAAGAGCAGTCTCATGTTATTGGGGCGCTACGGCGGGCGCTTGAATGAGGGTCGCTGTGATTCCCGCGCGGGGCGGCAGCAAGCGGATTCCGCGTAAGAACGTCAGGGAGTTCTGCGGTCGGCCGTTGATCGCATACTCAATAGCGGCGGCCCTAGATAGCGGTGCATTCGACCGCGTGCTCGTCTCCACCGAAGACGAAGAAATCGGTACTGTGGCGAGATCGTACGGCGCCGAAGTGCCTTTCCTGCGCCCCGCGCAACTTGCCGACGATCACACCCCGTCGATGTCGGTTGTCAAGCACGCAATCGAGAGACTTCGCTTTGCGGGCGCGGAGGTTACTTACGCGTGTCAGGTGTATCCCACAGCGCCGTTGCTCGCACCGGAACTGCTGGCGGAGGGCTTCCGACGTCTCGTAGAGTCAGGTGCCTCGTTCGCGCTAGGCGTGACTAGTTTCCCGTTCCCAATCCAGCGCGCGCTCCGCATCGGCGATGCTTTCCGTATAGAGGCGTTCTGGCCTGAATTTGCCGCTGCGCGATCTCAGGATCTGGAGCCGGCTTTTCATGATGCCGGGCAGTTCTGCTGGGGCACTGCCGAGGCTTTTGAAGAGCTGCGGCCCGTATACTCGGATTCGACTGCCGCCGTCCGGATACCGCGTCATCTGGTGCAGGACATCGACACCGAGGAAGACTGGCGCCGCGTTGAGCTCATGTACCGTACCATGAGGTCCGGAGAACGCGATGGGCTATAGGTGGCTGCAGCGGCCACTGAGGAGCGACGACGGCTACGAGTTGACCTCGCTTTCTGAAGAAGATCTCGCGGCGGTGAGAATCTGGCGCAACGCACAGCCTCGGATCCTTCGCAACCCGGATCCGCTAACGCCTGAAGATCAGCGTCGGTACTGGGACGGCGTCGTGGCGCCGTCGCAGGAGGTGGATTGCCCGCGGATCGTACTTGTCGCCTTTAGGCTTGCGGGAGCTCTGCTCGGGTACGGCGGCCTTACGAACTTGGACTGGGAAGTACGGCGCGCGGAAGTGAGCTTCCTGGTATTGCCCGAGAGAGCGGCGGACCCGAGCGTTTACGCCGTCGACTTCCGTCGCTTTTTGGACTTGCTGTCGGTACTCGCGTTCCAGCGTATGGCTTTGACGAGGCTGTTTACGGAAACCTACGACGTGCGATCGCATCATGTCGCCGTTCTCGAGGCAGCTTGCTACCGGCTCGAGGGACGCTTACGACGGCACCACGCCGTGGAAGGGGGGGTGGTCGACGTGCTGTTCCACGGCCTTCTCAGAGAGGATCAGCGTGCTTAGCGAAAGGAGAGTGCTGGTGAGCGGCGGTGCCGGCGTTATCGGTACCGAACTTGTTGAAAAGCTGCTGACGCAAGGCGCTCAAGTTTGGGTCGGCGATCTTAAGCCACAGCCGACCTCTTGGACAGGTCGGCTGTTCTACCGCGAAGGTGATCTCAACTACGTGCGATACGAGGAAGTCGCGGCCTTCCGGCCGGAGATTTTTGTGCACCTCGCGGCGACATTTGAACGTTCTGTAGAGACACCGGAGTTTTGGGGGGAAAATTTCCAGCACAATGTGCGTCTGAGCAACCATCTATGCACGCTTCTGCAGCGCGTAGGCTCGCTTCGGACAATCGTCTTCGCGTCCAGCTACCTACTGTACGACTCCCGTCAGTACTTGTTTTCGGAGCCGCAGACTGAAGCCAGGCGGCTCAGAGAAGATGCGCCCGTTTCGCCGCGTAACCTGTGCGGTGCCGCTAAGCAGTACCATGAACTCGAGCTGGAGTTCCTGCGCTCCTCGCTCCCAAAGGTTTCGATGGCGAACGCGCGAATCTTCCGCGGGTTTGGCCGTGGCTCGCGAGACGTCATCTCGCGGTGGACCCGGGATCTGCTTCTCGATCGTGAGATCACCGTGTTCCGATCGGAAGGTATGTTCGATTTCACTTACGCCGAAGACACCGCTGAGGCACTGTTGCGGCTCGCGGTGGCCCGCGCGGAAGGCGTGGTGAACGTCGGCACTGGGCGCGCGCGCCGCGTCGCGGAGGTCGTCGAGGTGCTGGGCCGCGAATTCCCGAATATGCGTATCATCGATGCCGCCAGCGACATCCGGTTCGAAGCCTCGGAGGCCGACATCGAACGACTGCGTGCCATCACTGGCTGGGTGCCCGAGCACACGCTGGAAACCGCAATCGCTCGGATCGTGGAGTACGAGGCGCGGCGAGCGCCACGCGGCGGCGCTCAAGGGCCAATCGGGGGTGCCGCAGCAGTCCGTCGGTCGCTCAGTACAACTGATGCCGCACTGGTGACCAGCGTTTCCCGAAAAGTGGCGTTAGTGGGCGCTGTCCGGCGTGCGCTGCGCAAGGCGGGCAGTGCCGGACCTGTTCACGGTGGGGACGTCGACTCACGCTGCGTGGCAGCGCATTTTGTTGATCGGTTCTGGACCACGCCGCGACTGGATGCGCTTGCGCCAGGTGACTTCGCCGACTATTGCCTGCGCAACAGCATAAGGTTCGTGTTTCCGTCGCGGGATGGCGAACTGCGATGGTTCGCCGGATATCGTGACGAGTTCGCAAAATCGGGCATTCACGTAATGGTGTCTTCGGCAGTCGCCATCGACGCCTGCTTGGACAAGCTGAAGTTCGCCGAGCGTCTCCGCGGTGAGGGATTTCCCACGATACCGACGTTGAATGCTCCGGATCCGGAGGTCGCCGATCGGTGGGTCGTGAAGGAACGGTTCGGCTCGGGCAGTCGCGATGTGCATTTGGATGTAAACGAAGAGTCCGCTCGCCGCGCGGCGCTTTCGATGAAATCTTCGGTTTTTCAGCCTTTCGTCGCTGGACGCGAGTACAGCGTGGACGTCTATTTTGCAGGAACGGGACGCTGCCACGGCGCGGTAGCACGAACCCGCGATCTCGTCGTCGGCGGCGAGTCGCAGGTCACGACCTCGGTGAGGCACGCCTCCGCTGAGCGGCTGTGCGCCGCCGTCGGCGAACGGCTCGGTCTGCGCGGTCACACGGTTTTCCAACTGATCGAGTCGCGCGACGGCGCGCTGCACCTGATTGAGTGCAATCCTCGGTTCGGCGGAGCGTCGAGCCTCGCCGTCGCCTGCGGCCTCGACTCGCTGTACTGGTTCGTGCTGGAGGCCGTAGGAGCGGGGCTGGACGGACAACCCTTCCTACGCTCGGAAGCTGAGCTTCGCCAGATACGCTACCCCGCCGACGTCGTCGGTCCGGCGGATTCTTTCGAATCAATTAGGGGGTTGGGAGCATGAGCAGGGTGGTACGAGAGGGGCGCGGTGGCTGGTACAGGCTTGATCCGGTCCCCGGCGCGGACGAACTCGAGGACTTCTATGAGAGCCGCTACTACGACCTGATCCGGCGGGGGGGCAGAGCGCCAGAGCTTCGTAAGCTGACTGCGGGCGGCGACGCGGCTCGCCGGGAATTGGAGTGGCTTCGGGGAAGCATGTATCGTGATCTCGTCGACTCGCTAGTCGAGGTCCACGGGGCCTGTTCCCGCGTCCTCGATGTCGGGGCCGGCACAGGCCAGTTCGTCGAGTTCCTGCGAGCCGAGGGCTTGGACGCCGAAGGCATAGAGCCGGCGCGCGAAGCGTCGGAATCCGCGCGAGCCGCGGGGATTCCTATCCACACGTCCACGCTCGCGGGCTGGTCGGAAGATCCTAACCACAGCGGCGCGTATGATGCCGTTGTCGCGCTCAACGTACTAGAGCATGTCCCCGACCCTGTTGCGGTGGTGCGCGGCGTCCGCAAGTTGCTGGCCGTTGGGGGTGTAGCGGTCATTCGCGTACCAAACGACTTCTCTGAGCTGCAGGAGGCGGCGCAGCGGGCGACGGGGCTCGAGCCGTGGTGGATCTGCGCTCCGGACCACGTCAATTACTTTACTTTCGCCTCGCTGTGCGCGTTTCTTGCGAGCGAGGGGCTCCCGGTCGAACACCAGTTCACCGACTTCCCAGTCGAGCTGTTTCTACTGATGGGCGATGTTTACGTCGGCAACGTCGCAGCCGGCGCCGCGATGCACGAGCGGCGCGTCCGTATGGAACTCGCTCTGCCTCCGGCGGTGCGCCGCCGGCTGTACACAGCCCTCGCGGCGGCGGGCTTCGGCCGGAACGCGGTCGCGTTCGGAAGACGGCGCGACTGATGAACGCGCGCGTTGTAGGGGGCGTGCTCGTGGACATGGACGACACCCTTTATCCTGAGCACGACTACTTCGTGAGCGGCCTCCGTGCGGTCGCGAAGTTCGCTGCACTGTATGGCGGTCCGGCGCCGGCGGTGGGCGAGGGGCTCCTGGCCGAACTCGCGTTGGAGGGCCGCGACCTGCTGTTCGATCGGCTCTTGGCGCGTTTGGGCGTCGATACTCCGAGTGCGGCTTTGCTGGTCCGGACTTATCGCACCCACGAGCCGCAGATCTGCCCGATGCCGGACGTTGTCCCTGCGCTGGCGTCGTTGCGGCAGCTTGGCGTCCGGGTCGGGATGGTGACGGACGGGCACCCCACCGTGCAGCGCGCGAAGTTCGCGGCCTTGGGCCTCGCGGGCCTTGTCGAGACCGTGGTCTACACCGCGGACCTACCAGCTGGTTGCTCCAAGCCCTCTTCGGTCCCGTTTGCGGTCGCCGCGGAGCTGCTCGGCCTCGTGCCGGAGAGTTGCGTCTACGTCGCCGACGATCGTTCGAAAGACTTCGACGGCCCGCGTCGGCTCGGCATGGGCACAATACGAATTGCGCGGCAGATGGAGCGGCGGTTGGAGCCGGCACGCGAGTTCGATGCCGAAGCGGAGGCCGATACGGTAGTGGAGGATTTCGGCGGAGTGTTCGCGGCGCTGCGACCCGCGATCGCGCGTTTGGAGGTAGCTAGTCTGAGGGATGGAACCGGGGGGTATCTGGCTTGAAGATCGGGAAGTTCTCCGTCGGGCGGGAATACGAGCCATTTGTGATCGCCGAGATGTCCGGCAATCACAACCAGTCGCTCGAGCGCGCGCTCGCCCTCGTGGATGCGGCCGCCTGGGCCGGCGCGCACGCTCTGAAAATCCAAACGTATACAGCGGACACGATGACCCTGGACATCCGCAGCGGCGAGTTCGTGATTACCGACGAAGCCAGCCTTTGGAAGGGGCGCTCGCTTCACGACTTGTACCGCGAGGCATATACGCCGTGGGAGTGGCATCGCCCGATCTTCGAACGCGCGGCGTACCACGGTATGGTCGCGTTCAGCACGCCGTTCGACGAATCAGCAGTCGAGTTCCTCGACTCGCTCGATGTCCCTCTCTACAAGATCGCCTCTTTCGAGAACACCGACCTGCCGCTCATCCGGCGGGTGGCGCGCACCGGGAAGCCGATGATCGTCTCCACCGGCATGGCGACACTCGCCGAGCTGGACGAGTCAGTGCGCGCGGCGCGCGAGGCTGGCGCGCGCGATATCGCCCTGCTCAAATGCACGAGCACCTATCCGGCGTCACCCGAGAACACGAACGTAGCCACCATTCCGCACATGCGGTCGCTGTTCGGCTGCGAGATCGGGCTCTCCGACCACACTGGAGGCGTGGGTGCAGCGGTGGCCGCGGTGGCGCTAGGGGCTACAGTCGTCGAGAAGCACTTCACGCTTCGACGGACAGACGGAGGCGTCGATTCCGCCTTCTCGCTCGAACCTGAGGAGCTAAAGTCCCTGGTGGTCGAGACGCGCCGCGCCTGGCAGTCCCTCGGGGTGGTCGCCTACGGCCCGAGCGTCGCGGAGCGGCCCTCGCTGGCCCACCGGCGTTCACTGTACGTGGTCCGCGATCTCGCAGCCGGGGAAATGCTCACCATGGCGAACATACGCGCGATTCGTCCCGGACTCGGATTGCCTACCAAGTATCTGGAGCTCGTGCTCGGCCGTACGGTCAAGCAGCCGGTGGCGCGTGGTACGCCGATCGCGTGGGATCTTCTGACGTGACGGTCAAGGTCTGCCTTGTCCTCGACAACCCGCTTCGTGACCTCGATGGACTGATTCTGCTGGCGTGGCAGCTTGCGGCGCGAGGCGCCGAGGCATATTTGATCGGGATGTACGAGCAGGCAGCAGACGTCGCGCAGATCGGCGCGGATGTCGTCGTCGCGAATTACGTGCGCGCCAACAACCGCGACCTGCTCGCGGCCTATCGTCGCCGGGGTCTGCGCACTGTTGTCCTCGACACTGAGGGCGCACCCGGCAATAGCAGCGATATGCTCGCAGATTCCGTGCGTAGGCAGCGCGCGAGTAACCTCGTGGACGAGTACCTGGTGTGGGGCAGCGATCAGCGCGCCACGTTCGTGCGGTCGGGTGCGATGCCGGCCAACAGAGTGCATGCGACCGGTTGCCCGCGATTCGACTTCTGTGCGGACCCGTGGCGACGTACGCTCGATTGCCCTCAAGGCGTGGAACCCGGCTATGTGTTGGTGAACACCAATTTCCCAATTGTTCACCCGCGCTTCAGCGGGTCGGTCGCCCACGAAGTTGCCGGGGCGGTCGCGGTTGGCTACGAGGCGGGGTTCGTCGACCGTTATGTCGTCGAGGCGCGTCGAGCCCACGCCGCCATGCTCGAATGCGTGGCTGCACTCTCCCGCCGGCTACCGAATGTGAGGTTTGTTGTGCGACCGCACCCGTTCGAGTGTGCAGAACCGTATCGGCGGTTGGAGAGTGCGGGCAACGTGCATGTCCGGCAGGATGGAACTGCGATCCAGTGGCTGCATTACGCTGCAGCTCTCGTGCATCTGAACTGCTCGACGGCACTGGAAGCAGTGATGCTGGATCGCGAACCACTGTGCCCCGAATGGATCAACAGTGAAGACCTGTATCTGGATGGCCCAACCCGCGTAAGTCGACGCACACCCAACCTGTCGGCGCTCGCGGAGAGTCTCGAGGCGCTCGCCGTCGGCCACAGTCTGGGTCGGGACCCTTCGCTGGACGCCGCCCGCACGGACCTCATCGAGCGGCTCTATCTCGCGGCTGATGGACGCGCCGCAGCGCGCGCGGCGGAACGGATACTCGCAGCGGAAGAAGCGCCTAGTGCCGCTGATCCAGCTCCCGCTCCCTCGCTGCGCGGCAGGGCGACGTTTGCTTTGAATACTATGCTCGGATACCGAGCCGCTGAGACGGTTCGTGCGTTCGCTGGTGGCGGGCGCGCCGCGCGGCGCGCCGCGAAGGCCTTCCGGATCGAAACGGTGCGCGGACTGGTCTCGCGCCTGGATCACGTCGCCGGTGTTTCGCGTTCCACCGACGTCGCGCTGGTCGCAGGATGGCGAGGAAGCGGACGAGCGGTCCGCGTCAGCTGACGCCGGCTGTGCTCCGAATCCTTGCGCTGAACGCTTTGTTGTCGGGGGCGGTTTTCGCCGTCTCTGGCGCGATCGCCTTGGCGCTCGTGCCCATCCTCGTTGGCGCTTACGGTCTTTACGCGTTTGGCCTATTGATGCTGGCCCGATCGTTCCTGCCGACTGGAGCATTGGCGGCACTCGATCTGGGCGTATCAGAAGTGGCGACGCAGACCGTCGCTCGAGCCCGGGTGAATGGCAACTGGGACGAGGCGGCGGCGCGACTACGTATCGTGCTTACAATTGCTCTCGGGGTGGCGCTGCTCGGCGGGCTCGGCATCTTTGCACTCGGCACTTGGGTGGAGTCTTGGATGGACGTGCGGGACGAGTACGAACAATCGTTCATCGCGCTTATCCAACTGACTGGCGGCGCGCTCTTCTTGCTATTCCCGGCACTCGTCGCCGACGGGGTACTCAAAGGGTTCGAGGCGTATGGCCCGCTGCGAGCGACAGAACTTATCGGCACACTGGTCTACGCGGTGGTCGCTCTGGTAGCGGTGCATCGCGGACTCGCATTCGACACGGTGGGTCAGGCGTTCCTCGGCGGCATCCTGCTGCGGTTTGCCGTGCAGTCGGCGCTAGCCGTGTCGCTGCTGCGGCGGCATGGTGCTTGGCGCTGGCAGATGACGAGCGGCTACTGGCGTACAACCATCGCACTCTGCTGGTTGATGATGAGGGGTAAGCTCTTGGGCGTGATGCAGACACAGGCTCCGCAGCTGCTTATCGGCTCGATGATTGGGGCAGCTGCCGTCGGTGTCTACGACATCATCATGCGGTTGCCTAGGTTTGCAAAGTCGGTGCTCGGATTGCTGAACGCGCTCGTATTGCCGTTGGCTACGAGGCTGGACGAGACGGACGAGGTAGCGGGCCAGCGCAGACTCGGATCCGTTGGACTGCTGCTTGTCCCGGCGATTGCGGTGCCGCTTTTGGCCGTCGGCGTGATCTTCTCGGAGCCTCTGTTGCGGTACTGGATGGGTGCCGAGTTCGCATCGTTGTGGTTGTGGCAGTCGGTGGCTTTCGCGATTCCAGTCGCAAGCTCGATCGTCGGCGCCGGGTCCGTTGCTCTGCTAGCCAAGCACGACGCGGCCCGTCGATTGCTCGGATACACGGCCCTGCAGGTCCTGGCACAGTACGCTGTAGCGTTTTCCCTGTTTGCCTGGCTGGACGAACGTTCCTTCATCCTCGGACAGGCGCTTGCAGCCGCACTGCTGTTCGCCCCTCAGGTGGCGCTGCTGAGTGAGGTGCAGGAGATCCCCCGGCGATACGTCGCGCGTGTATGGCTGTTTCTCGCGACCTGTGCTGCTGCCTCGGTCGCCGGCTCGATATCGATCGCAGCGGTCGGAGTGAGTGGAATCGCTGCGCTGGTTTTTGCGCCCGTGGTCTGGTGCGGGTTCGCAGCGCTCGCGTGGTCGATGCTGTTTGATGGCTTGCAGAGAGCAAGGATTGCCGCGACCGTCCGTGACCGAGCTCTCCAATGGATGCGCCGCGCGGAGTGACGCACGACTTACTATAGAATCGTCGCGCCAGCGCGACGTCGCCGGGTCGTAGAGTCATGAGGGAATGAACGCCGTCATTAAGAGCTTGTACCGAGTCTTGTGGCACATACAGAGGACGCCGCTGGCGCCACTGGCAAAGCATGTTCTCCGGGCAAGCCTGGCGAGCTCGTGCCGCCGTAGGCAACGGTTGGGCCGCTTGCTTGAAGTCTCGCCGGAGGCGGCCGCCGCGGCCGCTGCGCTTGCTACCGACGGATTCGCGTCGCTGGACTACGTGGTTTCAGCCGATGCCTTGCGGACGTTAGATGACTACGCGCTCGAGAAACTGCAGTCGGGTTCGACCGGAAGCGTGGAGGGCGACTATACCCGCAAGGTCTTCTGGACCCGACTTTCCGACGGCGAGACGCAGGGAGGGGCACTTTCCCACCGGCATCCAATGGTGCAATTCGCGATCCAGAAGGGGCTTGTCGAGTTTCTCTCGCGAGTCTACGGTGAGATCCCGCAGCTGTCGGAGGTGCTCCTGTCTTTGTCGAAGCACACTCCCGGCCCAATAACCTACTCGCAGCTTTGGCATCGCGATTTCGATGACGTCAAGACCGTCAAGATCTTCGTGTACCACAACGACGTCGAGTCCACCGAGGCCGGGCCTTTCACTTTTGTCCCCGGTCGCGCTTCCGACCGTCTCCGGCGGTCCCTGCGGAGCCACATGCCGGACGCGCGCTTGCACACTCACGTTCGCCCGGATGAAGTTCGCGAGGTCAAGGCGAGGCGGCTGTCTTGCTTTGCGGTCGAGACCTCGCGGTGCTGGCACATGGGCAGCCGGATGCGGGAGGGGCAACGCCGACTGATGTATACCGCGACCTACATCCGCTTTCCGCGCCTTTACGGGGAGCCTCCACCGCGCTTCCGCAGCGACGGCGGCGTAGACGAGATCACACAGGCGTTGCTCTTCAGGTGTTGAGAGGCTTGAATTCATAATGCTCAACAGCGCACGGCGCCCGGTGATCGCATACACCACGCTTGCAACCTATCAGACGGAGTTCTGGGCCGAAGTAGCTTTGGAACTTGAGCGAACCGGGACCCCGACGGTTGCTATATCGTTCGACGATCCGAGCACAGATCTGTTGCGGCGAAAAGGTCTCCGCGTCTATTCTGCGACGAACGCTGAACGAAATCCCGACACGTCAGACGCCTCTTTCGCCGCGCTCGCTGCGCGGTTCACGATCGGTAGTGCAGACCGCTGGTTCGCCCACGAGCGGGTCGCCTTCGGGTTGAAATCGACTGTCGAGCTGCGTCGCAAGCTGACGCTCGCGCTCGCTCTGGCGGACCGCGCGCTCGGGGACGTTGGACGCGAAGCTTCTGTCGAGCTCGTGCAGGAAGTAGGCGGATTCCTCTCTGTCGTGGGTAGCTGGTTCGCCGCCCAGCGGCTCGGCATCCGCAGCTGGTTCATCGAGCCATCGTTTTTCCGTGGCCGGATGTTCCTTTCGGACCACGGATTCGGAGCGCCGGTGATTCCTGCGGGTGAAGCCGCCGTGTCCTCTGACGTCACGCAGTACCTCGATACAACCGTTCGGCAGCAGGCGATCGTGGTGCCCCGCAAGGATAGCCACCACTATGCCGCTGCAACTCGAAAGGTGTTTAACGCGCGCAATGCGCGGCGGTTGGTCGAAAAGCTCTTCGACAAGTACGTCCGCGGCAAGAGCATGGAGTTCGGATACATCGGCCATCACGCTGCAACCCACCTGAGAATGGTCAGCAACAGCCGTCTGCTGCGCCGGCACTATACGTCGCCCGACGCGCTCGGCCGCTTCGTCTACTATCCGCTGCACGTCCCGGGCGACATGTCGCTCACGTTGAGGTCGCCCGAGTTCCTCGACCAGCTCGCGCTCGTGGACTACCTTGCGCGATCGGCTCCGCCCACCCACAAGATCGCGATCAAGGAGCATCCCGCCATGATCGGTGCGCTCGACGCCAGCGCAGTCCGGGCGCTGCTAGACAGGCATGAGAACGTCGCGCTATTGCCGCCCACGACGAATAACTTTGTCGTGCTGCGCGCTTGCGAAGCCGTTGTATCTGTTAACAGCAAGTCTGGAGCGGAAGCGGCCTTGCTTGGCAAGCCGGTGCTCGTGCTCGGCGACGCTTTCTACGGCGATTCGCCGCTCGTGGAGCGCGTCCGGCTGGCCGAGCTCGGTGCGCGGCTCGGCGATATCCTCGCTGGCGATTGGCAGCAGCCGTCGAGGACGCAAGTCGAGAGCTACTTCGAGCGGGTCTGGCGGGCGTCCGTTCCGGGAGAACTCTACGTGGCGGAGCGCCCGAACGTGGCGACTTTCGTTTACGGGATCAAGTCACGCATCATCTCGATGCCGGAGGAATGTTGATCGCCAACGTGGCCGGATGCCTCGGTGCATTGGCCGCCGCGGCATTTCTGGTCTGGTTCGGGAGGCGATGGCCGGTAGTCGGCTTGGGTTGTCTGTTCCTGCTGTTTTCGTTCGTGTGGCGGCTCGTCTCGGCAGCCTTCCTCGACGCGTTCGGCCCCGTTTACGCTATCGAACTCTTTGACAGCGTCGGGGGAAGCGGTGCGGGTCTTTCTTTCGGGGTACTTCTGGTGATCACCGTGCTCACGATCGCGGCGGCGCTGCTGGCGCCGTCGCGCAGAGTGTCGGTGCGGCCGCAGGCTCTGCCGACAGGCAGGATTTTCACGATCGGTGATCTCGGGCTGTTCGTGTTCGGCTTTTTCATTCTCGCGCTCTACGTCGACATGTTCCGCCGTGGCGTGGTCCCGCTGTTCGTGGGGATGGAGCGCGGCGAGTACACGCTGGAATACGGAGGGCAGCTGCATGCGGTGTTGTTCGACGTGGGCAATCTGCTTGTGTTTGCGATGGGCGTGCTGTCGGTCTATCCGCGAATGCTTGGCCGTCACACGGACCTGCGTTATGTAGCGCTCCTCGTGTGCCTGTTCGCGTACGCGGTGCTCACCGGGCATCGATTTTCGGCGTTCCTCAGCTTCACAATTTTCTTCGTGCTTCCGCGCGCGGCGCTCCACCTCGGACCCGGAGTTTTGCTCCCCGATCCGCGATTCGAGTCGGGTCCGCTGAGGCGCTTGTTGCGCACTCTCACGTTCCGACGATTATCTTACGCGCTGGGTTTAGCGACCGTCACTGGAATACTCGTCAACTCTTATCTCAACGTGCGCGGATTCGAGGCGGCGACGGCGCTGATCTCGTTCATGCAGCGGGTGCTGGTGCAGCCGGCGGAGCTGTGGTTCGTGACCTACGACCGCGTAATCGTCGCAGGCGACTTCTCAACCGCCCGGGCGTTCGAGTTCCTGTTCTTTGATCCCATCGATCCGACCCGTAGTACGTCGACGCAGTACCTGATGGCGCTCGCACTGGGCCAATCAACGGCGGCACGCGTTATCGGGGAAGGGGTTCAGTACAACGGCGGTTACCCGGAGATCTTCTTCGAGATGTTCGGCCCCGTTTGGGGTGTGGCCTGTGTGCTGGCGGTGGCAGGCCTGACGGGGTTGTTGCTACGCGCGACGCTCCGAGCAATCCGCGAGGGGCGCCTGGCATCCGCGTTTGCAGCGATGTACGTGCTGTACGCGCTAATGTTGACGCTGACTAGCGGGATGCTCAACTTCCTGATTGCGTGGACCTTCTGGGTCAAGGTGGGGCTCCTGTGGGCTATGCTGTTGCTAGAACGTGATTTCGGCTCCGGATGCGTGCGTCTACTGCCCTGGGTGCTATGGCGCGCGGCTCCGCCGAGCCACCCCGGCGCGATATCGCGATGACCCATCCCGCGCTGGTCTCGATCATCACGCCTGCCTACCGCAGCGCGCGGTTCATCGCGGAATCTGTTCGCTCCGCGCAGGTGCAGGGTCACGCGAACTGGGAAATGCTCATCGTGGACGACTGCTCTCCGGACGACACACCGGAGGTGGTGGCGCGTCTTGCCGATGCCGATCCGCGAATTCGTCTCTTTCGGCAGCCTACCAACCGCGGTCCGGCCGCAGCGCGCAACGCGGCACTCGACGCGGCCCAGGGCCGCTATGTCGCCTTCCTCGACAGCGACGATCTGTGGTTACCCGACAAACTCGAGCGGCAACTTGCGTTCATGGCCCAGCGGCGCGCAGCTCTGTCATTTACTGAGTTCCGCCGCATTTCCCAAGACGGCGCGCGTCTCGGGCAGCGTTTGGCGGTGCCCGAGACGCTCACTTACCGGCAGCTTCTTTGCAATACGGCCATCGCTACGTCGACCGTGATCGTCGACCGTGAGTTGTCCGGCGAGTTCCGGATGAAGAAGACTTACTACGACGACTTCACGGCTTGGCTCGAGATTCTGCGTCGTGGCCATATTGCGAGCGGTCTGCGAGAAGATCTCATGCGGTATCGCGTGGTCGGCAAGTCGGTCTCGCGCAACAAGCTGAGATCCGCAGAGATGGTGTGGCGCGCATACCGCGAGATAGAGGGCCTCGGTGTTTTCGACTCGAGTTGGTGTTTTCTGAACTATGCTGTCCGCGGAACGCTCAAGTACCGGTACTTCTGAGCGTTCGCGTACGGTGGTCGTCACCGGCGCGAACGGATTCGTCGGGGCTCGCACGGCGCTGGCGCTGCGCGACCGCGGCTGGCACGTTCGCTTATGTTCGCGCAAGGTCCTCGCGACAAGCCGCAGCAGCGTACAAGAGTTTCTTGTGCCACGTCTTGATGACCATGCCGCCTGGGATCGTGTCCTGCCTGGGGCCGATGTCGTCGTACACTGCGCGGGTCTGGCTCATGTTGGGGAGGCCGAAGCGATCCGTCGCCGTGACGAGTTCAAGCATGTAAACGTACAAGGTACCATCGCACTCGCCTCTGCTGCGCTTCGCCATAGCGTGCGCCGCTTCGTGTTCGTCAGTTCTATAGGGGTCAACGGCAGCCGTACTGCTGGCTGCCCGATCGCGGCGAACGACCCTGTCAGGCCGAGCGGCGTCTATGCCGAGTCGAAGCTCGAGGCGGAGATCGCGCTGGCACGGCTAGCACACGGCACAACACTTGAGACAGTGATCGTTAGGCCATGCCTGGTTGTAGGGCCGGGAGCCCCCGGCAATCTGGAGCGCCTCGTGAATCTACTACGACGCGGCTGGTGGCTGCCCCTCGGGGCGATCGATAATCGGCGTAGTCTTGTCGGCGTGGAAGCACTCGCGGAGCTGCTTGCGATCGCGGCCGAGCATCCCTTAGCTGCAGGCCGAGTCTTTCTCGCGGCCCAAGGGCAGCCTGTTACTACGACAGAGATCGTGCGAGCGCTGGCGCGCGGCGCGAGCCTGAATCCAAGACTCTTTGGGCTCCCGGCGCGCGGTCTTCGTCTGCTGGGCACCCTAACAGGGCGAAGGTGTGACGTCGATCGCTTATGCGACTCGCTCGAAGTGGACGCATCGGCAGCTCATGAATTACTCGATTGGGTTTGCAGTAGGTCCGTTCTCGCCGACCTTGAGGAGATGTCGGCGAACCATGCCAATGTCTGAACACCCTATTGCTGCATCGCTAGAGATCCTCTGCATACTGGCCTTAACTTTACTGGCAGCAGGAAACTGCCGGAACGCGGTGTAGAAGGGGATGATCGATAGCCCCAACAAGCGCAGCTCGCATTCGGCGCTGACGGTACGGGGCGGGTCGTCCGGAGGGATGGTCTATTCTGTTGGTTACGCAGAGCATACTGTGGCGCGAGTTCGAATGAATCTGCCTTAGGAGGGAAGTCATTTCAGTTGAACACTCTTCCATGGGGCGATCCCCAACCCTGATTCACGTTGCCGGCGCTGCCCCTCTCTCTGGCTTCGGCTCGAGCCAGCAAGTCCGAAACTTTCGCCAGGGCAATTCGGACCTGGTGCGGCGGGTTACCGCAGCTGCGTCGCGGACTAGCACTCGGACCATGATTAATGTCAGCCCTGCAGGGGCGTTCGGCAAAAATTCTGGTGCGTACTCGTTCGACGACGAGTCTCTCGCCGCTCCGTACGATGACCAAACTCGATCGAAGCTGGCGGCTGAACAGATCTTGCTTGCTGACGTCTCCGGGACGTCGATGCGCCCGGCAACGTTCGACGAGCCGTGGATTGAATCCAGCGCGGAACTCTTCTCCCTTCTTGCCGCCTCCGCGTTCAACGCTCCATGGCCGGTGTTCGAAACCTTGGGGAGCTGCCAACCGCTTTCGCTCGAGATCTCGACTGCTAAAGTAGGTGCTGGTATGCGATGCAGTGCTACGTTCGATATCGGATCTTGCCATTGAGGTCGCGCTCAGACTCGGCCGAAACGGCCATGTATTGCCTGTGCCAGTTGGAGTAGTCGGAACCGTGTTGAAAGCGTTTGGGAAAAATGTCGACTGGACTCGGCTTTCTGCGCCGTTCGTGATCGATACGTCCAACGGCCTTGCGCGCGTCAATTGGCGACCGCCATTCAGCGTCGCCGAAGAGCTGGACTGGAGTCTGCAGAGGTGACCATTTCGATTGCAAATGCGGTCGTTCTGTTTCTCGCATCGGCGGGTGCTTCGCTGTTCGGTACCGCGCTGATGGTGCGCATCGCTCCTCGGCTCGGATTGGTCGATCGACCTAACGAGCGAAGTTCGCACACTCGTGTCACGCCGCGCGGCGGCGGTGCCGCGATGGTCGTCGTTGGCAGCATTGTGATACTGACCCTGGTACCTCTCGAGCAGCGGGAGTTGGTCGCCCTGATACCACCGTTTCTGCTGGTCGCGATGGTGGGTCTCATGGATGACTTTCGCGGTCTGTCATCTCTGCCGCGTCTGATCGTCCACGTCGCTTCCGTCGTCTGGCTGCTATGGTGGATGGGCGGCACGCCTGAACTCGGTTGGACGGCGCTCGACACGGTCCCTTGGTTGCGCCACCTATTGTTCGCGGCGGCAATGGTCTGGTTCCTCAACGCCTTCAACTTCATGGATGGAATCGACGGGCTAGCAGCGGCGCAGGGGCTCTTTGTGGCAGGCGGGGTCGTTGTGTGCCTCGCGGCGGGATCGGCGCCCATGCAGCAGGCGCCGCTCGACTTTGCCGCGACGGTCGGCGGTATTTGCGCAGGCTTTCTGCTTCTGAACTGGTCTCCATCCCGTATCTTCATGGGCGACGTGGGTAGCAGCTCGCTCGGGTTCCTGCTAGGCGCGCTCTGCCTCATTTTCTGGAGTCGCGGTTTGTTGTCGCCATGGGCCGCAGCGGCGCTCGTCAGTGTGTTTCTTGCGGATGCGACGACAACTCTCGTCAGGCGCATCGCGTCGGGTGAAGACTGGCTGGCTCCGCATCGCAGCCACGCGTATCAGCATCTGGCTCGCCGTTTGCGCAGTCATGCGAAAGCGACTTCCGTTTTCATGGGCATCAATGTCGTTCTCGTTCTGCCTCTCGCTGTCAGCTTGCAAAGATTGGAGATGCCCTTCTCGGCGCTGCTATGGCTAATCGCGTTCGGCGCTGGTTGCATGCTCGCCTGGTGGTATGGCAGCGGGCGAAGTGAGTAACGCGGTCATGCGGGTACTCCGACCTCACCGACGCCACCAACCTGATTCGCATCGTTCAGGAGGTGCAGCCGGACGAGATCTACAACCTCGCCGCACAGAGTCATGTTGCAGTGTCTTTTGAGATTCCGGAATACACGGCGAACTCGGACGCTCTTGGGACTTTGAGGTTGTTGGAGGCGATCCGGATTCTGGGGCTGGAGAAACGCACGCGCTTCTACCAGGCATCCACGTCCGAGATGTACGGAAGGGTCGCCGAAACCCCTCAGAAAGAAACGACGCCCTTCTATCCGCGCTCGCCCTACGGTGCGGCAAAAGTCTACGCGTACTGGATCACCGTGAATTACCGTGAAGCCTACGGGATGTACGCCTGCAACGGTATTCTCTTCAATCATGAGTCGCCGATTCGAGGCGAGACGTTTGTCACCCGCAAGATCACGCGCGGCCTGGCGCGAATACGAGTTGGGCTCGAGGACTGCCTGTGGCTCGGAAATCTCGATTCGCTGCGAGACTGGGGTCACGCGCGAGACTATGTCGAGGCGCAGTGGTTGATGCTCCAGCAGGAAAGACCTGAGGACTTCGTCATTGCGACCGGCGAGCAGCATTCCGTGCGCGAGTTCGTTGATCGATCTGCAGCGCGTCTGGGCATGCAGATCGAGTGGCGTGGTCACGGCGTCGAGGAAACCGGTGTCGATACGAGTTCAGGCCGGGTTGTGGTGAAGGTGGATCCGCGCTACTTCCGGCCCACCGAAGTGGAAACGCTACTCGGTGACGCCTCGAAGGCGCGGCGTGAACTTGGTTGGGAGCCCAAAGTCCGCTTCGAAGCACTCGTTCAGGAGATGGCCGATGCCGACTTGCGCTTGGCGGAACGTGACGCCCTGATCAAGCGCGAGGGATTTCAAGCGTTCTCCCACCATGAATAGCGACGATCGTATCTTTGTTGCAGGCCATCGAGGACTGGTGGGTTCTGCGATCGAGCGGAGCCTTCGTCATCAGGGTTTCTCCAGAATCCTTACGCGGACCAGCTCCGAGCTGGATCTCAGGTCTCAGCAGGGCGTGGAGGCCTTCTTCCAGACTGAACGACCGCAGTTTGTTTTTCTGGCAGCGGCGAAAGTCGGCGGGATTCACGCGAACAGCACATTCCCGGCTGATTTCCTGCGGGACAATCTTCAGATCCAGACGAATGTCATCGATTCCGCCTATCGAGCGGGTGTGAAGAAGCTGTGCTTCCTGGGGTCGAGTTGCATCTACCCGCGCCTGGCGCCGCAGCCGATGACTGAGCAGTCCCTGCTGACGGGTCCTCTCGAGCCGACCAACGAGTGGTACGCCATTGCCAAGATTGCGGGCATCAAGATGTGCCAGGCGTATCGCCGCCAGTTCGGTTTCGACGCGATCTCACTGATGCCGACCAACCTGTATGGTCCTGGTGACAACTTCAGCATCGAGAACTCGCACGTGCTTCCGGCCCTGATACGAAGGTTTGACGAGGCGCGAGCAGCAGGCGCCATGGAGCTTGTGGTGTGGGGAACCGGGACGCCTCGCCGGGAGTTTCTGCATGTGGACGATCTGGCAGACGCTACGCTGTTTCTGATGCAGAACTACAGCTCCGAAGAGATCGTCAACGTCGGAACCGGCGTCGACGTGTCAATTCTTGAGTTGGCGGAGAGGATCAGGCGAGTGACGGGCTTTTCCGGAAGCATTGGTTTTGATGTTTCACGACCGGATGGAACCCCCAGAAAGCTGCTCGATGTCTCCAGGCTGAGCGCCTTGGGATGGAAGCCGAAGATTGATCTGGAGGCTGGCCTCAGCTCAACCTACGAGTGGTTCGTAAAGCACGGCACGTCTTTCCGAGAGCACTAACTGCCTCAGGTGTAGCGATTCCGCGACAGTACTCGTTTTCCACCACTGTTTGTTTGACAATAGTCGTCAACCAAAGCGCGGCCTGCCCGTTGAGGGAGCAGGCTCGTAGCTTCGGACACTGTGGAGAACGATAACAAATGAGCCAGCCCCAGCGCCCTGTAACGCTAGCCGGCCTTGCTCGACGCGCCTTGGATCTGTCGCGCCCCACCAAGCGTGTGCTGATGGTTCTTGCCGACCTGTTTGTGGTGCCCATCGCACTTTGGTCGGCGCTGGTTCTGAAAGCAGACTCGCTTTGGCTGCCGGTTGCTCAGTTGCCCGTGTTGCTGGCCGTTGCGGCATTCTCAGCCATCCCGGTCTTCGTGCGCTTCGGTCTGTACCGGGCGGTGGTTCGATACTTCGGTTTACATGCATTGTTCGCCGTGCTCGCAGGCGTGACGACTTCGGTGCTGTTGCTGGCGATCGTCGACAATCTTGTCGGCTCTGCACAGCTCGGTGCCTCGGTGCTGGCCATCTACTGGGCGCTGGCGACCATCTATGTCGGCGCAACACGCATGATCATGCGTTACATCTTTCACCGATACGCAGTCCGGCAGGCGGAGCGGGTGGCGATCTATGGCGCCGGCGAGGCGGGTGCGCAGCTTGCTGCCGCTCTGATGGGGGGGCGGGATTGCTGGCCTGTCGCGTTCGTCGACGACAAGCGCGCACTTCGAGGCAATCTGATCCACGGCGTTGAAGTGTTTGATCCAGCGGCGCTGCCGGATCTGATTCGCGAGCGCGAGATCACGGGCGTGTTGTTGGCGCTGCCTTCGGCCTCGAGACGTCGCAAGCGAGAGGTGCTACTGGCGCTGGAACCTTTGGGTCTGCACGTTCGATCGCTGCCAAACATGGAAGACATCCTGGCTGGAAGAGCGAGTTCTGACGAAGTTCGCGAGGTGGATGTCGCGGACCTGCTCGGGCGCGACCCGGTTCCGCCTTACCAGCATCTGTTCTCGGCCTGCGTCGCTGGCAAAGCCGTGCTGGTCACGGGCGCGGGTGGGTCAATTGGCTCAGAGCTGTGCCGGCAGATCATCAGGCTCGCTCCGACGGTTTTGGTGCTCTATGAGAACTCAGAGCTGGCTCTATACCAGATCGACATGGAGCTCCGAGAGCTGATCGAGAAAGAGCGTCTCGGCGTGAAGCTGGTCTCGCTGCTCGGCAATGCCCACCATCGCGATCGTGTGCTGGACGTCATGTCGAGCTATCGCATCCAGACCGTCTATCACGCTGCGGCCTACAAACACGTGCCGATCGTCGAGCAGAACGTGATCGAGGGTGTGCACAACAATGTGGTGGCAACCTGGAACACCGCGGAAGCGGCGCTCGAAGCGCAGGTCGAGACGTTTGTATTGGTGTCCACCGACAAGGCGGTCAACCCCACCAATGTGATGGGCGCAACGAAGCGCATGTCAGAGATCGTGCTGCAGGGTCTCAGCGAGCGCTCGAGCAGGACGCGCTTCTGCATGGTGCGTTTTGGGAACGTGCTGGCGTCGTCGGGTTCCGTGGTACCGCGTTTCTATGAGCAGATCCGCAAGGGCGGTCCTCTGACCGTGACGCATCCGGACGTAACGCGTTACTTCATGACGATTCCGGAGGCGGCGCAGCTCGTGATCCAGGCCGGTTCGATGGCACGAGGCGGTGATGTGTTCGTGCTCGATATGGGCAAACCTGTTCGCATCGATGATCTGGCGCGGCGAATGATTGGCCTGATGGGCATGAGCGTTCGTGACGACGCGAATCCCGATGGTGACATCGCAATCGAGTACAGCGGGCTGCGCCCGGCCGAGAAGCTGTTCGAGGAATTGCTGATCGGTAACAACGTATCGGGTACTGACCATCCGATGATCATGCGCGCCATGGAACATGCGCTGCCATGGGAGCGCGTGCAGGAACTGCTGAAGGAAATGTCGCTGGCGCTGCGTGGTTTCGACTGCCAGCGTGCGATCGCAGTGCTGGAAGAAACCGTGGTGGAGTACAAGGCATCTGCAGAACTGCACGATCTTGTGACCCACGAGAAGCGCGCGCTGCTCGCCGAGCAGAACAAAGTCACCGACCTGCAGGCGCGCCGGAGTCGGCAAGGCTTGAACTGACGGCTTGCTGTCGTCGGGCGTCGGCATTTCGGCCCGATCTGGCGACATTCGGGCGATGCCGGCTCGCAGCTGCTGCTCAAGCAGCAGCTGGCCCGAGTGCATGCCGAGATACGGCAGGAGCTCGAAACCGCTGTCGGCGAGATCTCAGGGCTACGGGACGAGTTACGCGGCGTGTTGTTTGCCGCCCTGAAGCTGACTTGATTGTGGCTTTGATCGCTACCGCTGCAGCGGGATCTGAAATCGCAGTCCCTTGAATCTGGCATAGAATGCGCCGATGCTCATCCCCGTAATCCTCTCCGGCGGCGCCGGAACGCGCCTCTGGCCTTTGTCTCGCGAGCTGTACCCCAAGCAGCTCTTGCCGCTGACGAGTTCGCGCACGATGCTGCAGGAGACGGCATTGCGCGTGGTCGGGCTCCCCGAACTTCAGGCGCCGATCGTGGTCTGCAACGAGGCGCATCGCTTCACGGTCGCCGAGCAGTTGCGCCAGATCAACATGCCGCCGCAGGCAATCGTGCTGGAACCCGTCGGCCGCAACACCGCGCCGGCCATTGCGCTCGCGGCGCTCGCCGCTGGCAACGACGCGCTGCTGCTGGTGTTGCCGGCCGATCATGTGATCCGCGATGCGGGCTCCTTCATTTCGGCGGTCGCAAGCGCGATGCCGGCCGCTGAGCAGGGCAAGCTGGTCACTTTCGGCGTGGTGCCGACCCGTCCCGAGACGGGCTATGGTTACATCCGCCGTGGCGCGGGCCAGGCGCCCGTGTATCCGATTGCAGAGTTCGTTGAAAAACCCGACGCGGCGCGAGCGCAGAGTTTTATCGACTCCGGCGATCGCTACTGGAACAGCGGCATGTTCCTGTTCTCGGCGCGTCGCTACCTCGAAGAACTCCAGCAGCACGCGGCCGACATTGCCTCGGCAAGTCGCGCAGCATTTGATGCCGCAGTCCGGGATCTCGACTTCACGCGCATCGACGCGAAGGCGTTCGGGCAGTGCCGGAGCGAGTCCATCGACTATGCGGTCATGGAGCGCACCAAGGATGCGGTCGTGGTGCCGCTCGATGCGGGCTGGTCTGACGTGGGTTCGTGGTCGTCGCTGCATGAGGCACTGGTGCAGGACGCGCAGCGCAATGTCACCCACGGCGACGTGCTGCTCGAGGACACCGAGGGCAGCTATATCTATTCCGATTATCGTCTGGTCGCAACCGTGGGTCTGCGTGATCACGTCGTGATCGAGACCAAGGATGCGGTGCTGGTGGCACCGAAAGACAAGGTCCAGGACGTCAAGAAGCTGGTCGCGCGGATCAAGGCGGAGGGGCGTGGGGAACATCTGCTGCACCGCGAGGTGCACCGTCCCTGGGGCAGTTACGACAGCGTTGATGCCGGGGATCGGTTCCAGGTCAAGCGGCTGACTGTGAAGCCCGGTGCGTCGATGTCGCTGCAGCTGCATCATCACCGCGCCGAGCACTGGATCGTGGTCTCGGGCACGGCGCGAATCACGCGCGACGAGGAGATCTTCCTGCTCGAGGAGAATCAGTCCACCTATATTCCCGTGGGCGCGAAGCACCGGATCGAGAACCCGGGCAAGATCGTGCTGCACATGATCGAGGTGCAGTTGGGCAGCTATCTCGGCGAGGACGATATCGTGCGCTTCGAGGATCGTTACGGCCGGGAAGGGTCGTCGAAGTAGGGCAGTTTCGGCGTCTTGTTCAGACGCCAGTGAACAGATAGTCGAGAGCGAGCAGTAGTTCGTCGCGATGAGCTGCAAGCGAGCCCAGGGCTTTGCGGGTATCGGCTGCATGCACATGCAGCAGCTCCGGAACCAGCACTCCAAAATGTTCCCCGCCTACATTCACTCGAGGGCGCAGCCGCTGGGAGTCGTCTTTCAACAGTGAGCTACGCACCAGCGGTGCGCCGATCAGGCGCTCGCTGCTTTCGATCAGGTCCGACTGAAGGATCACGATGAGCGGGAATACCGGCCGCGCCCTGACAGACGGGTTCTCGATGACATCAAACTGCGCCATCGTCGTCTCGGGCTTCGTAGTGCTCCCGCAGCATCTCGGCACACGAGCCATGCTCGGTAATGAAGGCGTCAATGGACTGCATCTCTGCATGCAGTTCCCGCTTGAGTCGCTCGCGTTCGAGCCGTGTGTATTCGTCACTGACTGCGCGCTCGGCGATGCGCGAGACATTGATGCCGAGTGCTTTCGCGCGGGTGTACAGATCGCTGTTGAGCGTGAGCGTGACGCTGCGCTTGGGGGCGCGGGCATCGTAGGGGGGCGATTGGCGCATCTGAGCTCCAGTGCGAACTACACGGGTAAAGTACACGTGTGATTCAGGCGTGTCCATTCTGGAGGCGCTGAATCCATTAAGATTCAGGGTTTAATCGCAGCGAAGCTCCATGTCGAAACCGCAAGACAAGTCCGTGGCCGCCTGGGAACGCGCTGCAGCGAAATCCGCGCCGGGGGGCAAGATCGAGTCGCTCAACTGGCAGACGCCCGAGGGCCTGACTCTGAAGCCGCTGTACACGGCGGCAGACCTGGCCGGCCTGGAGCACGCGGATTCATTGCCCGGCTTTGCGCCGTTTGTGCGCGGCCCGCAGGCAACGATGTACGCCGGTCGTCCCTGGACGATCCGCCAGTACGCCGGCTTCTCGACGGCCGAGGCGTCGAACGACTTCTACCGCAAGTCGCTCGCGGCTGGCGGGCAGGGCATCAGCGTGGCGTTCGATCTGCCGACACACCGCGGCTACGACAGCGATCATCCGCGGGTCACCGGGGATGTCGGCAAGACCGGAGTCGCGATCGATTCAATCGAGGACATGAAAATCCTGTTCGACGGCATTCCGCTCGACAAGGTTTCGGTGTCGATGACGATGAACGGCGCGGTGCTGCCGGTGCTGGCGGGCTACATCGTGGCGGCGGAGGAGCAGGGCGTCGCGCAGGAGAATCTGTCGGGGACCATCCAGAACGACATCCTCAAGGAGTTCATGGTCCGCAATACCTATATCTATCCGCCGGCTCCATCGATGCAGATCGTCGGCGACATCATTGCCTATACCGCGAAGCTCATGCCGCGCTTCAATGCGATTTCGATTTCCGGCTATCACATGCAGGAGGCGGGCGCGAACCAGGCGCTGGAACTCGCGTTCACGCTGGCCGACGGCAAGGAGTACGTGAAGACGGCCCTCGCGCAGGGGCTCGACGTCGATGACTTTGCCGGCCGGCTGTCGTTCTTCTGGGGCGTCGGCATGAACTTCTACCTCGAGATCGCGAAGATGCGCGCGGCGCGGCTGCTGTGGTGCCGGATCATGCAGGGCTTTGGTGCGCAGAATCCCAAGAGCCTGATGCTGCGCACGCATTGCCAGACCTCGGGCTGGAGCCTGACGGCGCAGGATCCTTACAACAATGTCGTTCGCACCACGATCGAAGCAATGGCGGCGGTGTTCGGCGGCACGCAGAGTCTGCATACCAATGCGCTCGATGAAGCGATCGCCCTGCCGACGGAGTTCAGCGCGCGCATTGCACGCAACACGCAGCTGATCATCCAGGAAGAAACCCACATCACGTCGGTGGTCGATCCCTGGGCGGGCTCGTACATGATGGAGCGGCTCACCCAGGATATGGCCGATGCGGCCTGGAAGATTATCGACGAAGTCGATGCGCTCGGCGGCATGACGAAGGCAGTCGAGAGTGGTTGGGCCAAGCTCAAGATCGAGGCGAGCGCGGCGGAGAAGCAGGCGCGCATCGACTCCGGGCGCGATGTGATCATCGGCGTCAACAAGTATCCGCCGCCCGATGGCGAGCAAGCGCTCGATACGCTCGAGGTCGACAACGTGGCGGTTCGCGAATCCCAGATCCGGCGACTGGCCGCGGTGCGCAAGGCCCGCGATGGCAAGGCCGTCGAGCAGGCGCTGGCGGCGTTGAGCGCGTGCGCGCGCAGCGGTGCGGGTAATCTGCTGGAGTTGTCGGTGCGTGCGGTGCGCGCCCGTGCGACCGTCGGGGAGATCAGCGATGCGCTCGAGAAGGTCTGGGGTCGGCATCGCGCCGATACACAAAAGGTGACCGGCGTGTACTCGAAAGCCTATGAGCAGGGTGAAGGCTGGGCAGCGCTGCAGGGCGACATCCGGGCCTTTGCGAAGACCGAGGGTCGTCGGCCGCGCGTACTGATTGCGAAGCTCGGCCAGGATGGCCATGACCGTGGCGCCAAGGTGGTCGCGTCCGCGTTCGCGGACCTCGGCTTCGATGTCGACATCGGGCCGCTGTTCCAGACCGCCGAGGAATGCGCTCGCCAGGCGATCGAGAATGACGTGCACGCCGTGGGTGTCAGCACATTGGCCGCCGGCCACAAGACGCTGGTGCCGGCGATCATGCAGGCGCTGAAGGCGCAGGGTGCGGACGATATCATCGTGTTCGTCGGCGGGGTCATTCCGCCGCAGGACTATCAGTTTCTGTACGACGCGGGCGTGGCAGGCATCTACGGACCGGGCACGCCGATTCCGCAGAGCGCCCGCAGCGTGCTGGAACACATCCGCCGGGCGCGTGCCTCCGCTTGAGTGAAGCTGCCGCAGGTTCGCTGGACGATACGCTGGTCGCGCAGGTGCTGGCCGGTGACCGGCGGGCGCTTGCCAAGTCCATCACGCTACTCGAGTCGACCCGTGCCGCTGATCGGGCGCGCGGTGACGCATTGCTTGGCGCCATCCTGCCGCACTCGGGCTATGCGATCCGGGTCGGTATCTCGGGAGTTCCGGGTGTCGGCAAGTCGACGCTGATCGAAACGCTGGGTTTACAGTTGATCGCGCAGGGTCACAAGGTCGCGGTGCTTGCGGTGGATCCGTCGTCGACGCTATCCGGTGGATCGATCCTCGGCGACAAGACGCGGATGGAACGTCTCTCTGCCGAGGCTGCGGCTTTCATTCGGCCATCGCCGTCGTCCGGAACACTGGGCGGCGTGGCGGAGAAAACGCGCGAGGCCATGCTGGTCTGCGAGGCAGCTGGATTTGATGTCGTGCTGGTCGAAACTGTCGGCGTGGGTCAATCGGAGAGTGCAGTCTCCGGCATGACCGACTTGTTTCTGCTGCTGCAGCTGCCGAACGCGGGGGACGATCTGCAGGCGATCAAACGCGGGGTCATGGAGCTGGCCGACCTCGTCGTCGTCAATAAATCCGATCTGGATCCGGCCGCCGCCGCGCGTGCGATTGCGCAGATCGAGAGCGGCTTGCGAAAGCCCTTGCCGGTGTTCGCGGCCAGCGCGCTGCACGGGCAAGGCTTCGAGCGCATCTGGGTCGAGGTGCAACGGCTGGTCACCGAGCGGCGTGAAAGCGGCGAATTCGAAGCGCGGCGGCGCACGCAGGCGCTCGCGTGGATGTGGGATATCGTGCACGCTCGGCTGATGGCCGGGTTTCACGAACACCCGGGCGTGCAGGCGGCGCTCCCGGCTATGCTGCGCGAGGTCGGGGAGGGCCGTCTCCCAGCCGGTGCCGCAGCGCGCAGGCTTCTACAAGAATACGACCGCAGGGGCGAACGCTGATGCATCAGATATTCGAGCAACTCGAAGGCAAGCGCGCGCAGGCGCGCCTCGGTGGGGGCGAGAAGCGCATTGCCGCGCAGCACGCCAAGGGCAAGCTCACCGCGCGCGAACGGCTGGAAGTGCTCCTCGACGAGGGCTCCTTCGAAGAGTGGGACATGTTCGTCGAGCACCGCTGCAACGACTTCGGCATGGCCGACAACAAGATTCCGGGCGACGGCGTCGTGACCGGCTACGGCACCATCAACGGCCGGCTCGTGTTCGTGTTCAGCCAGGACTTCACCGTGTTCGGCGGCGCGCTGTCGGAGGCGCATGCCGAAAAGATCTGCAAGGTCATGGACCAGGCGATGAAGGTCGGCGCGCCCGTGATCGGTCTCAATGACTCAGGCGGCGCGCGCATCCAGGAAGGCGTCGCATCGCTCGGCGGCTATGCCGAAGTGTTCCAGCGCAATGTCAGCGCGTCGGGCGTGGTGCCGCAGATCAGCCTGATCATGGGGCCGAGCGCGGGCGGCGCGGTCTACAGTCCGGCGATCACGGACTTCATCTTCATGGTCAAGGACAGTTCCTACATGTTCGTGACCGGCCCTGAGGTCGTGAAGACGGTGACGCACGAAGAAGTCACGGCGGAGCAGCTCGGTGGCGCGGTCACGCACACGACGCGCAGCGGTGTTGCGGATCTGGCGTTCGACAATGATGTGGATGCGCTGCTGATGCTGCGGCGGTTCTACAGCTTCCTGCCGTTGAATAATCGCGAGCGTCCCCCTGTGCGCCACTGCGATGATCCGGCCGAGCGGCTCGAGGCGTCGCTCGACACCCTTGTGCCCGACAACCCGAACAAGCCCTACGACATGCACGAGCTGATCGGGAAGGTCGTCGACGACGGCGATTTCTTCGAGCTGCAGCCGGACTATGCGCGCAACATCATCATTGGTTTCGCGCGGATGGAAGGCCACACGGTCGGCATCGTCGCGAACCAGCCGCTGGTGCTCGCCGGCTGCCTCGACATCAAGAGCAGCATCAAGGCGGCGCGCTTCGTGCGCTTCTGCGATGCGTTCGGGATTCCGGTCATCACGTTCGTCGACGTGCCGGGCTTCATGCCGGGCACCTCGCAGGAGTACGGCGGCATCATCAAGCACGGCGCCAAGCTGCTGTACGCCTACGCCGAGTGCACCGTGCCGAAAGTCACCCTGATCACGCGCAAGGCCTACGGTGGCGCTTACGATGTCATGGCCTCCAAGCATCTGCGCGGTGATGTGAATCTCGCCTGGCCGAGCGCCGAGATTGCGGTGATGGGCGCCAAGGGCGCGGTCGAGATCATCTTTCGCGAGGACAAGAGCGACCCGGCCAAGATCGCCGCCAAGGAAGCCGAGTACAAGGCGCGCTTCGCGAACCCGTTCGTCGCCGGGGCACGCGGCTTCATCGACGACGTGATCCAGCCCCAGGGGACGCGCAAGCGCATCTGCCGCTCGCTGGTGATGCTGCGCACGAAGAAACTCGAGAACCCGTGGCGCAAGCACGGGAACATCCCACTGTGATGTTTACCAGGATCCTGATTGCCAATCGTGGCGAAATCGCCTGCCGTGTGATCAAGACGGCGCGGCGCATGGGCATTGCGACCGTCGCGGTGTATTCCGACGCGGATCGGGATGCGCTGCATGTTCGACTGGCTGACGAGGCTGTGCGGCTCGGCCCACCGCCGTCGCGGGAGTCCTACCTGCTGGCCGACAAGATCATCGAGGCCTGCAAGCTGACCGGCGCCCAGGCGGTGCATCCCGGCTATGGCTTTCTCAGCGAGAACGAAGCGTTCGCGCGCCGTGTGGAAGAAGAGGGCCTGGTGTTCATCGGGCCTAAGCATGCCTCGATTGCCGCGATGGGCGACAAGATTGCCTCGAAGAAACTCGCGTCGGAGGCGAAGGTCAATACGATCCCCGGACACAATTCGCCGATAGCGACTCCGGAAGAGGCGGTCGGGATTGCGAAGCGGATCGGCTATCCGGTCATGATCAAGGCCAGCGCGGGTGGTGGTGGCAAAGGCTTGCGGGTTGCGTTCGATGATCGCGACGCGCACGAGGGCTTTGCCTCCTGCCAGAACGAAGCGCGCAACAGTTTCGGCGACGATCGGGTGTTCATCGAGAAGTTCGTCGAGGAGCCGCGGCACATCGAGATCCAGGTGCTCGGCGATGCGCATGGCAACTGCGTCCATCTGTGGGAGCGCGAGTGCTCGATCCAGCGCCGTCACCAGAAAGTGATCGAGGAAGCGCCCAGCCCGTTTCTCGACGACAAGACCCGCAAAGCGATGGGCGAGCAGGCGGTTGCGCTCGCCAAGGCAGTCAACTATCAGTCTGCCGGTACCGTGGAATTTGTCGTTGGCAAGGACAAGAGCTTCTTTTTTCTTGAGATGAACACGCGGCTGCAGGTCGAGCATCCGGTCACCGAATGCATCACCGGCATTGACTTGGTCGAGCAGATGATCCGCGTGGCCGCGGGCGAGAAGCTCTCGTTTGCGCAGAAGGACATCGCCCGCAAGGGCTGGGCGATGGAGTGCCGCATCAACGCCGAGGATCCGCTGCGCGGCTTTCTGCCCTCGACGGGCCGGCTCGTGCGCTTCTCGCCGCCGGCGCAGACGCTGCATGCGGCTGAGCCGGTCCCGTCGGCAGGCGGCGTGCGCGTCGACACTGGCGTCGCCGAGGGCGGCGAGATTCCGATGTTCTACGACTCGATGATTGCCAAGCTGATCGTGCACGGCAGTGATCGCGCGGATGCGATCGCACGCATGCGTGAAGCGCTGAACGCGTTCGTGATACGCGGCATTTCGAGCAACGTGAACTTCCAGGCGGCCTTGCTTGCGCACCCGCGGTTTCAGTCGGGGGACTTCAACACGGGCTTCATCGCAGAGCAGTATCCGCAGGGATTTGTGGCGGACTCCGTGGCGCACGACGACCCTGGTTTCCTGCTGGCGCTGGCAGCCGACGCGCACAGCAAGCTGCGCTCGCGCGCCGGAGCGATCACCGGCCAGATGCCAGGTTTCACGGCGCAGATCGTCGAATCGCTGGTGATCGTGCAGACCGGGGCGGAAGGCCTCAAGGCGCGCACGTCGGTCAGCGAGCGCATCGAGGGTGGCGCGACCCATGTCGGTATCGGTGGCAAGACCTATGCCATCGAGTTGCAGACACCGCTGCGAGAGATTGCAGTTCGCGGTCTCGTCAACGGTGAGCCGTTTTGCGCGCAGATCGAACGGCTGGGACTGAAGTATCAGATCACGCACAACGGTGCACAGATCGAGGCACGCGTGTTCTCGCCGCGTGTTGCCGAACTCGATGCGATGATGCCCTTCAAGGCGCCGCCAGACCTGTCGAAATTCCTGCTGTCGCCGATGCCGGGTTTGCTCGTGGATCTCGCCGTAACAGCGGGTCAGAAAGTACGCGCGGGTGAACGACTCGCCGTGATCGAGGCGATGAAGATGGAGAACGTGCTGCTGGCGGCCCAGGACGGCGTGGTCGAAGAGGTGGCCGCGAAGAAGGGCGAGAGCCTGGCCGTCGATCAGGTCATCATCCGGTTCAAGTGATGCAACGGCCGTTTCGAATTCTGGGCGTGCAGCAGATCGCGATCGGTGCGCTGCAGAAAAGCGCCCTCCGGCGACTCTGGGTGGATGAGTTCGGGCTCACGCTCGAGGGCCACTTCCGCAGCGAGCGCGAGAACGTCGACGAAGACATCTGTGTCATCGGCAACGGGCCCACCCGTGTCGAAGTCGATCTGATGCAACCGATCGATGCGTCGGCGAAGCCGGCGATCCATGCGACGCCGCTGAATCATGTAGGCCTCTGGGTCGATGACCTGCCGAGCGCCGTGGAATGGCTGACGGCGCGAGGGGTGCGGTTCGCGCCAGGTGGAGTGCGAACAGGCGCGGCCGGCCATGACATCTGCTTCGTCCATCCGCAGAGCAGCGAAGAATTCCCGATCGCCGGTGAAGGGGTGCTGATCGAGCTTGTGCAGGCACCGCCGGAAGTGATCGCCGCACTCAGCCAGCCTGCTGCCTGAAGGTGTCGGGCGCGCTTGAATCCCCGCTCGTCCGGTCACTGTTCTCGGGCGAGGTCTTCGCGGCTGAACAGCTATCTCCCGGTGATCCGGAGCAACTGTTGCCCGAGGAGCGAGCCGGACAAGCTACCTGGGTCGATAAGCGCCTGCGCGAGTTTGCCGCCGGACGTCAGTGCGCGCGGCGCGCGCTCCGGCAGCTCACCATGCCCGACTATGCTCTGATCAATGGTCCAGATCGCTGTCCGATCTGGCCGAACGGTATTGTCGGCAGCATCACGCATGCGGACGGCTTCGCCGCCGCGGTCGTCGCGCGCAACAGCGACTTCACCTCTGTCGGCCTCGATGCCGAGCGCCGCGACCGGGTTGGCGCAGATCTGTGGGAGCGTCTGTTTGTTCCGGCGGAACTCAGCTGGCTGCAGAGTCTCGAGGCGGCTCAAAGATCAGGCGCCGCAGCGCTGCTCTTCAGCGCCAAGGAAGCGCTGTACAAGTGTCAGTATCTCGTGACGCGGCGCTGGCTCGACTTCCATGACGTCGCGCTTCGAGTTGACGGCCAAACGGAGCAGCAGGGCCGACTTGCGGTCGCGGAGGGCTGCCGCGTGCTGGAACTCTGGCCGGAAGCCCGGCAGATGCGCGGTCGGTTCGCAGTTCACGAAGGCTGGGTTGTCAGCAGCTTCGAGTTGGCTACACTTCCGCGCACTTTGTAGAGGTCCAGGCCATGCGTGTCACAATCTTCGGCTCAGGCTATGTCGGTCTGGTGACCGGCGCCTGTCTTGCGGACGCCGGCAACGATGTCCTCTGCGTCGATATCGACCAGGACAAGGTCGATCGGCTGACTCGCGGCCAGATCCCGATTCACGAGCCGGGGCTTGAGAAGCTGATCGAGCGCAACGCAGCAGCGGGTCGCTTGCGCTTTACGACTGACGCGGCAGAGGGCGTCGCACACGGGTTGTTTCAGTTGATCGCGGTCGGTACGCCGCCCGACGAGGACGGATCCGCCGATCTGCGTCACGTGGTGGCAGTTGCGCGAACCATCGGTGAATACATCGACGAATACCGGATCGTCATCGACAAGTCGACTGTCCCGGTCGGCACTGCGGATCGGGTTGCGGCGGAGATTCGCGCGGCAATCGAGCGTCGCGGCGTGGCGGCCGAATTCGATGTCGTCGCGAATCCGGAGTTCCTCAAGGAAGGCGATGCCATCAGCGACTTCCTACGACCCGATCGGGTCGTGGTCGGTACCAGCAATCCTCGCACGATGGAGCTGATGCGCGCGCTGTATGAACCGTTTACACGCAACCGCGAGCGTTTCGTCGTGATGGACATCCGCTCGGCGGAGCTGACGAAGTATGCGGCGAACGCATTGCTTGCGACCAAGATCAGCTTCATGAACGAGCTGTCGCGCGTCGCTGAAGAGGTCGGTGCGGATATCGAGAAGGTGCGGCTCGGCATCGGCTCCGATTCACGGATCGGCTATGAGTTTCTCTACCCGGGCATGGGCTACGGGGGCTCCTGCTTTCCGAAGGATGTCGAGGCGCTGATTCGCACCGCCGACTCGCACGACGTCGAGATCAGCTTGCTCAAAGCCGTACAGCAGGTCAACCGCACGCAGAAGCAGCGCCTGTTCGCAAAGATCGTCGAGCACTTCGGCGCGAACCTTGCCGGCAAGCGTTTTGCGCTGTGGGGCCTGGCGTTCAAGCCCAACACCGACGACATGCGCGAGGCGCCGAGTCGCGTGCTGATCGCCGACCTGATCGCAGCGGGCGCGACCGTCTGCGCGTACGATCCGGTCGCCATGGAGGAGTCGCGGCGCCTGTTTGCCGCGCAGCCTCGTGTGCAGTTCGCTGCGTCGGCGAACGAAGCGCTCGACGGCGCCGACGCGCTGGCGATCGTGACGGAGTGGAAGGAGTTCCGCAGCCCGGATTTCGAGTTGATCCGTCGCAACCTGAAGCAGCCAGTCGTGTTCGATGGCCGCAATCTCTACGACCCTGCGCTGATGGAGCGCTTTGGCATCAGCTACTTCGCGATCGGCCGGGGTCGCTCGGTCAAGGGAGCCGCCGCATGAAACTGACGGCATTCAAGGCCTATGACGTCCGTGGCCGGATCCCCGACGAGATCAATGGCGACATGGCCTATGCCATCGGCCGCGCCTACGCGGGCTTCGTCAAACCATGCAGCGTGATCATCGGACGCGACATCCGCAGTTCGAGCGAGGAACTGGCTGGGCGCCTGGCGGCCGGTCTCGTCGACAGTGGTGTCGATGTGCTGGACATCGGCCTGTGCGGAACTGAAGGCGTCTACTTCGCGACCTTCTCCGAGAAGGTCGACGGCGGCATCATGGTGACCGCAAGCCACAACCCGCCGGATTACAACGGCATGAAGTTCGTGCGCGAAGGCTCGCGGCCGATCAGCGCCGATAACGGCCTGGTGACCATGCGTGACATGCTGGCGAGCGGCGCGCTGCCACCGCCTGCTCCAAAGCGCGGACAGATCCGCAAACTTGACACCAACGCCGCGTACCTCCAACACCTGCTCGGCTATGTCTCGCGTGACAAGCTCAAGCCGCTGAAGGTCGTCGTCAATGCCGGCAATGGCGGCGCCGGCCTCGTCATCGATCGGCTCGAGCCGCATCTGCCATTCGAGTTCGTGAAAATTCATCATGAGCCTGACAGCAGTTTCCCGAACGGTGTGCCGAACCCGATGCTGATCGAAAATCGCCGTTCTACCAGCGAGGCAGTCAGGCGCAGCGGCGCGGATGTCGGGCTTGCCTGGGATGGCGACTTCGATCGTTGTTTCTTCTTCGATGAGCGAGCCGAGTTCATCGACGGGTACTACCTGGTGGGCCTGCTCGCCGAGTTCTTTCTGAAGCGCCATCCGGGCGCCAAGATCGTGCATGACCCGCGTGTGATGTGGAACACGATCGACATCGTCGCGGCTCACGGCGGCACGCCGGTGCTGTGCAAGTCGGGCCATGCATTCATCAAGCAGAAAATGCGCGAAGTCGATGCGGTCTACGGCGGTGAGATGAGTGCGCATCATTACTTCCGGGACTTCGCGTATTGCGACAGCGGCATGATTCCGTGGCTGCTGGTGCTGCAGATCATCAGCGAGTCCGGCAAGCCGCTTTCGGAGCTCGTTGGCGCGCGGATGCGGAAGTTTCCGGCGAGCGGCGAAATCAACTATCGCGTGCCGGATGCTGCGGCGGTACTTGCGGCGGTTCGAAGTCGCTATGAACCCGGGTCGATCGGGATCGACTTCACAGATGGGCTGTCGATCGATCTGCGTGACTGGCGTCTCAATCTGCGTTCGTCGAACACCGAGCCGCTGATCAGGCTGAATATTGAAAGTCGCGGTAATCCATTGATGCTGAAAGAGAAGACCGAAGAAGTGTTGCAGCTGATCGAGTCGATGGGCGGGCACGCGGCGGATCACTAGTCCCCTTTGCGTGATCTATGCACGCCTGTCGGTGCCGGGAGACATATTGCGTCCGCATCTGCATGCCAGTTAACTGCAGCGGTCGTCTGATTGACCGGAGTTACGCGGCCTGTGAAGTTGACGTTCCTAGCCCTGAGTCTGACTGTGTTGCTGACCGCCTGCGGTGGCGGTGCAGCGACGACTGAAGTTCCCGTGGTCGGCAACCAGACGTCGCCACCTGTTGCGACTCCACCGCCCGCACCGCCGCCCCAAACGAACCCACCGCCCGCGACGCCGCCACCGGCGACTCCGTCGAGCGGAACCGCATCGCTGTCCTGGCTTCCCCCAACAGAAAATGAGGACGGCACGGCGCTCGTGAATCTCGCGGGCTACGAGATTGTGTATGGCAACAGCCCGAACACGCTGAACCAACGGATCGTGCTGAATAACGCAGGTCTGACTCGCTATGTGATCAGCAGCTTGTCAGCGGGCACCTACTACTTCGGAATGCGTACATTCAATAACGCGGGTTCCCAAAGCGCTCTGTCGCCGCTGGTTTCCAAGACGATCAGCTAGCTCGATGGGCCAACCGGGGGCCACTTCGCTTGGCCTGGCAACAATAGTTGCCTAGACTGTTGTGAATGAATCAACGAAGCCTGCGGACAGTACCGCTGCCCGACGGTGACGTCTGCCTGTTCCTCGATTTCGACGGCACGCTGGTCGACTTTGCTGCAACCCCTGACGGCGTTCCGCGCGACGACAGCCTCGTGCGGCTGCTCGAGACGGTGCAGCAGGCCCTGGACGGGGCGCTCGCGCTGATCAGCGGCAGAGCCGTCGATACCCTTGATACCTTTCTGGCGCCGTT
>Ga0105046_10000991_pt1 | contig 42270 bp, 40 predicted proteins | sample MAT03_FD_78385 | JGI IMG/M metagenome (GOLD analysis project Ga0105046, IMG submission 78385) | Freshwater microbial communities from Lake Fryxell liftoff mats and glacier meltwater in Antarctica - MAT-03 (megahit assembly) | ecosystem: Environmental > Aquatic > Freshwater > Ice > Liftoff... | reverse complement strand
TCCGCTGGCATCGCCACTCCTCGTGGCCGATGTCTTGAGTTGTCTGCCCAGCGTCGCGTTCGCGACGGCCCCGCCGGGACCGTCATCTACTCGATTCGGCCTGTGTTCACGATGACCGAGCCATCTGTTCACGATGACCGATCCGCTTGTTCACGTTCACCGATCCGAGCGTTCACCATCAACCGATCCACGTGTTCACGTTCGGGCGAAATCCGCATCGAGGCCGATGGCGCGCGGCGCGTGAGCGCCGGGGGAGCGGCGAAGGCCCGGCGCGTGCTCGCGGCGCTCTGGCGCGTCGGGTAGCGCGTGAAGCGTATGAGTGGAGCGTTTCTTAAATCCAGATCGTCGCATCGCGTGCGACCCAAGCCCTTGCTGCACAGGCGACACCCGTGCGACACATTTACCCGCACTTGCGCGTTGCGTCGTCTCGCGTCATGTCGCCAAAAATCACCCGCATCAGACATCTATCCGATGGTCGCAGGTTCGGTCCCCGCCTGACCCAAGCCCTTCATGCTTCGCCCGTCATCGTCGATCCGTTCACGACCGCGCGGGCTCGTTCTCCGAAGTCGATGGGGCCGGACTCCTCGCCTGCTTGGGCTGGTCGCAGGTGGAGTTTGCCGAGCCCTTCGGGATCACGGTGCCAGCCGGCGCGGATGGGGAGCGGCAAGGCGAAGCGTTTCACCCGCGCGCTTTCAGCCTCCTGCAACATGGTGCGTGACAGGCACCGTGCCTCCGCATTGAGCCAACAACGCGCGCGAGCGACGCGCGACGAGCTCGTCGGCATCCAGCGAGAGGGCGATCAGCTCGGCCGCGCGGCCTGGCTGCCGCTCTAGGAGTGCGAGTACCTGGCGCGCAGCTACCGCAGCAAATTCGTGCGGATCCGCGAGCAGGGTCCTGAGCGGAGGCGACTCGAAAGTCCCGAGCACGGCCGCATCCGCGTGCGGCATCGGACAGCACTCACAGTGCGCGCGATGGGCGATGTGCCAGGCGAACCTGAACTCTTCAGTCGCCCTTGCGGGCAGCGGATGAGAGCTGTGCCACTCGTTATTCCAGCGTGATGGTTTCTTGGCTGCTTGCATGACGGGCCTCCGGCGAGACGTACGACTGCTCGAGGATGATGAGGGTGCTGTGGCCGCCGCCGCGGCGGGCGGTAGTAGGGATAGTGCGGCACGCGATGCTGGTCAGCCCAGCGGCCCGGGATGAAGCGATAGACACGCTCCACGAAAACCCATCCCGCACGCATCCAGACGACATGCCGCGCAGGCGGGCGCGACCAGGCGCCAGCTACCCAGATATACCCGTCGCCCGTCCAGAACCAGTAGCCTGGGACCCAGGCCATTCCCGCCGCCGGCCGTGGTCCTGGCACTTCGTCCAAGTCCTCGGGAGGCGGCTCTGGAGCGACCACCGGATCGTTGTCGACGGCGACATAGTAGGCTGGCGCGCAGGCTCCGAGCACGAGTGGAGCGAGGGTAACGTTGGCAAGTGGTGGTGACATCGCGCGACTCCGTGGTGGGGGTAGCGCGTCCAACGCTGCTCAAAGCGTGCCGGAACCGCGCCCACCGCGCGACGAATAGCAGTCCCAGAGTCGCATCGTCACAGCTGCCTGACGAGTTCCAGCGTGTGCGCTACTGCACGGTCCCCGTGCGGCGTCGCTCGTTCGGCGCCGCGTCCCGCTCATGCGGCGGAACATCGACGCCCTACCCCTCCCCCTCGAGCGGCACGGTCGCCCCATCCTCGGCGGGTCGCTCAAACGCCAGATGATCTCTGGCGTGCCACCAATCGCGAACGATGGCACGACCAAGGTACCGCCGCGCTCGAGCGCCTGGGTGACCACGCGAACAAGATCGGCTGTAGCCATGGCGGTTGGCACGGACCGCGTCCTCGACCTGGATCTGGGCGGCGTCCCGCAGCACCACCGCGAGCAGTGAGGCCGTGCCACGTGTGCAGTGGACGCGCCCCCGAAAGCCACTGCGCGCGAGGATCGGGAGGCAGCCGGAGTGATCGATGGGGGCATGCGACAGCACCACAGCGCCGAGCGCCCGGGGGTCGAATCCGGGTCCCTCCCAGTTGCGCAGCCGCAAGGACTTCCGCACATCCGCTCAATAGTCCGAATCTGACGGTCTCCCTCGCCACGGTGGGTGCAACCATGACTGCCGCGCTCGGCGCCTGCCAATGCAGGGATGGCATCGTGTTCGACTGTCTCCGCAATCCGGACGTGACGTTGCAAGTCGACTCCAACCTGCAGTGTGGCGCTGGTTCTCTTCAGCCCAAAGCTGACAAAGAGAATTCGTACATCGTTGCTCCGCGCATTGATGGCATCGATCACTTGACAGAATCCTGTCGAGCGGAGATTCGTTTGCCTGGGGCTACTCTATTGGCCCCTCGCAAGACCAACCCTGCCCAGGATTGCAAGTGTCTGATACAGTTACGATTTCGATTGACCTCAAAAGCAACGACTTCGGCAAGCTCGCCAAGGTCTATGCATTGCTCGCTTCAGAGAACCTCAAGGCATCGGTCAGTACGGGTGCGGGTAGCGGGGTTGGCACCGTCGCCGCGGCTGCCCCGGCCGTGCGCCGCGGACCCGGGCGACCGCCCAAGGTGCAGGCAGCAGCCGTGCCTGGCGATGCTCCGGTCGCAAAGCGCGGGCCCGGTCGGCCGAGGAAGATCCAGCCCGATGCCGCGGCCGCGGGCGCCAACTCAGCCAACCTGGAAGAGAAGTTCTCGAAGTGGCACGCGGGTCAGCGCAAGGCCAATGGTCGCGGAAAGTACTTCACGGCCGCGGAGAATCACCTCCTCATGCCCCGCTGGGACGCGGCCTTCGACGCCTATCGCAGTGCCGCCGGCGCGGCAGCCGAAGGTGCGCGGTCGACCAAGAGCTGGTCCATCACCCGCCTTCGCCGTGAGGCGGAGGCGCTCGGAGGCGGTGGGCGCGAAAACAAGGAGGGATCTCCAGTGCTGCCAGCGGCGCCGGCGAAGCGCAGGGGTCGACCGCCTGGCAAGGGGAAGGGGAAAGCCACCGGGAAGACCCGACCGGATGGCAAGCCGCCCCGCCTGAAGTCACGCATCAAGCTGAAGGCGAAGGCCTGACGGTCGCTCCCGAGCTGGTCGGGAACGAGGCAGTATTGATCGTGGCCCCTGCGCCGATGGCCACGCTGGAAGCCGCGCTACCGATCACCAAGCTCAATGTCCGGCGCACGCTCGATGCAATCAACAGCGCGGAGGTGGATGGCCTCGACGCGATGACACGCGATTTCCTCGTCAGCTATGCGATCGAGCAGGGCCAGAGCATCGATGCCGACATCAGCGACGATTCGCTCATCGACTACGCTCGCCGTTCGAGTGGATGGTACCCGCCAGGCCAGTAACCGCCCCGACCGGGTGGAGAGACCTCGAAGCCGACCTCAGTGGGGTCGGCTTCGTTGTTTGTGGCGACCGCCGCAGCAGGGGCTCAGCGCGGGGCGGAGGCGCGCTGGAGGCGATCGGCGACCGCAGCCGACAGGGCGCCGGGCGGTGGCGTCGGAACGAGGATGACGGCCGGGCCGGTCGCGTCGACGCGGCGCAACGCGGCATAAAGATTCTGTGCCCAGGACTCGGCGGTCGTGCCGAGCTCGCGATCGTCGAGCACCGCCGTGCTGGCGCTCGGGTGGGTGGCGGCGCGGGCCTGCAGCTCGGCGCGCGGCACCAGCTCGAGGCGCGCGCGCGGTGCGTAGTGGCTCGCGAGCTGGCCGCGCGCGGTCGCGCGGTCGCCGGCCGCGGTCGTCGCTGCGTGGGTGCGTAGGCCCACCGGACGGCCGAGCGCTTCGCTCAGCGCGTGAGGTGTGATCGCGCCGAGGCGCAGGACCGTGGGCTCCGTGCCCGTGAGGTCGATGATCGTCGACTCGATCCCGACGCGGCAAGGGCCCCCATCGAGGATGCCATCGACGTCGCCCGCGAGATCGATTGCGACGTGGGCGGCCGTTGTCGGCGAAACGTGACCAAAGCGATTGGCGGACGGGGCGGCGATGCCCGCGCCGAGTGCCGCGAGCACGGCCTGCGTGAGCGGATGCGCAGGCACCCGCAGACCGACCGTCGCGAGCCCGCCGGTGACCGCGTCGAGGGCCAGCGGTCCACGTGGCAACACCATCGTCAGCGGCCCGGGCCAGAAGCGCTCGGCCAGGAGCCAAGCCTCTGGGGGAACCGTGGCCCAGCCTGGCAGGTGGTCGGCGTCGGCGAGGTGCACGATCAATGGATGATGCTCGGGTCGGCCCTTGACGCGGAACACGCGGGCGACCGCGGCCGGATCGAGCGCGCTCGCGCCGAGCCCGTAGACCGTCTCGGTCGGAAGTGCCACGAGGCCACCCTCGCGGAGGATTGAAACCGCCTCGGCGACCCCGACGAGACGCGTGGCTGGGAACTCCGTCGTCACAGGCCGCCGCATAGCAGGTCGCGGGTGCGCTGGACAACGACCGATAACCAACGGCCAACCGCAATCGTCATCGTTGCTTTCCCGATTCCGCAGAGCTAGAAGCGCTCGGGATGAGCACTGAACCCACGGGAGGCGCGCTGCTGAACGCTGCGGCGCCTGTTGAGACAGTTGAAACTGTTGAGACTGTTGAGACTGCGACGACCGTCACGGCAGCGTCGGCAGATGCGCCGACCGCTGGTCTGCCCGCCGGCAGCGGAGGCACGCCCGCGCCGGGCGAGCAACGCAGTGGCAAGATCGCGTGGATCATCATCAGCGCCGCGATGGTGGTCGGGGCGGCGCTCGGCGTGCTGGTGTATGTGCGGGCCGCCAATGGCAGCGTCGTGATCGCCCACGATTATCATGACATGCGAGCACGCGGCGCGAACCTGGATGCGACTGGCTGTGTCGAGGCAAGCATCGGCTGGTTCAACAATACCTGCGACGCGGTCGGCAAGATGTGCATCGACGCGGTGCCGCGCATGGTCGGTGAGTGCCTCGCGGCCAAGGACCGCGCTGCCGACTGCAAGCTGATCGGCAATGATCTAAAGCCGTCGCAGTGGGCCTATGGGAAATGCAAGGCACTCGGGATCGACAAGGGCTCGAAGAAGCCCATCAAAGAGTCGTGCACCCTCGCGTGGCGCGCCTACGACTCCTGGTGTAAGTCGGGTCAGAAGGGCGTGGCGCTGTGAGGGCGCTCAAGGCGGCTATCGCCAAGGTGATGACCCCGCGGGTGCTGTTCGGAACGAGCATCGCGGCGGCGCTCGCGACCTGGATCATGCTGCTCATCGGCGGCACTGTGAACCCGACGGGCAGCTCGCTCGCGTGCACCTGGCAGGCAAGCGATCTGCTGTTCCCGACCTGCAACGGCTCGGCCTTTCCGACCATGACCGGCGGGGTGCTCTATGAGCACGGGCATCGCCTCTGGGGCTGGCTCGTCGGTATGACCACGGTGGCGACGCTCATCGGCGCGTGGGCCCGACCGGACGTCGCGCGACGCACCAAGTGGATAGCCTTCGGCGCACTCTGGCTCGTGCTCGGGCAGGGCCTGCTCGGCGGGCTCACCGTGAAGCTCGGGCTCAATCCGTATCTGTCGACTGGGCATCTGGTGCTCGGCTACAGCTTCCTCTCGTTGATGGTCGTGGTCGCCTGGCGCCTCGCGCCGAGCCGCAGCGCCGACCCGCAGCGTGGAATGCGGCTGGCCCGGGGTCTCATCGGGGTCGTAGCCCTGGTCGTGTTCCTCCAGATCGTGCTCGGCGGGATCATCCGGCACTTCGGGGCAGGCCTCGCGTGCGGCGCCGATCCGATCGGGTGCCAGGGCGCGGGCCTCTGGCCCGACCAGTACCAACAGCAGCTGCACATGACCCATCGCTTCCTCGGGTACACGGCGGCGCTGCTCGTCATCGTGGCGTCGCTCTGGGCGGCACGGCGTGCGCGCAGCGCGGGGCGTCCGGGCGTGGCTCGCTTGGCATTGACGCCGGCGGTGATCGTGCTCGCGCAGGTGGCCCTCGGGCTCCTCACGATCATCACGGGCGAGGTGGCCGCGGTCGCGTTCCACACCGCGTTCGGTGGGCTCCTGCTGGCGACGTTGGTCGCGCTGTGGACGGGCTTTGGGCCGCTCGGAGCGCCGCGAATCGAAGCGCGGAGCGGCATGGCCCATCCGGTTGCGAGCCGCCGGGAGGCGACCGCATGAGCGCGTCGCTCGAGACCACTGGGGCGCGTAGGCCGTGGCTCGTTGCGCGTGACTATGTCGCGCTGACGAAGCCGGCGATCAATCGCATGTGCCTCCTGATGACGGCTGGCGGCATGTTCCTGGCGCCCCGCGCGGCTGACGGCAAGTTCGCGATCGGCCTCGCCACGGCCCTCCTAGGACTCCTCGGTACGGCGCTCGCCGTGGCCAGCGCGAACGCGCTCAACATGTGGCTCGAGCGCGACACCGATCGATTGATGCGACGCACGCAGGATCGCCCGCTGGCGACGCGACGCATCTCGGCCGATGGCGCCCTCCTGTTCGGCGTGGCGCTCGGCGTGGCGGCGGTGGCGCTGCTGGCGCTGGCGACGAACCTCGCGACGACGCTCATCGGGCTCCTGGCGATCGTCAGCTACGTCGGGATCTATACTCCGCTGAAGTACAAAGCGCCGCTGGCGCTGGTCGTTGGAGCCGTCCCCGGGGCCGTGCCGCCGCTCATGGGATGGACCGCGGTGACGGGCTCGGTCGACGTGCCGGGGCTGCTCCTGTTCGCGGTGCTGTTCGTCTGGCAGATGCCGCATTTCATCGCCATCTCGGTCGTGCGGCGACGTGACTACGACCTCGCGGGGATCCGCACGGTGCCTGGCGTCCGCGGCATCGAGGTCGCGAAGTGGCAGGCGCTCGCGTGGTCGGCGCTGCTCGTTCCAACGAGCATCGCGTTGAGCCTCGTCGGTGTCGCAGGCCTCTTCTATGGCGTCACCGCCGGCGTCGCCAGCCTGGCTTTCTTCGTGATGACCGCGCTGGGTCTGCGCGACGACAGCGCCGAGAACAAGTGGGCCCATCAGCTCTTCGTGGCGTCGATCATCTACCTGCCGGTGCTCATCGCAGGCCTCGCGATCGATGTGCTGCTGTGAGCCTCGTGCTCGAGATGCGCGACGTCGCATTCGCGTGGAAGAAGGGTCACGGCGTTCTGAAAGGTCTCTCAGTCGCGGTGAAGCGGGGAGAGCACCTGGCGCTCTTGGGACCGAACGGATCAGGCAAGTCGACGGCGCTGTCGTTGTGCGCGGGCCTCTATCGGCCGGACACAGGCTCGATCAACTGGTACTTCAACGGCCTGGCATTGGCTCCCAATGATGCCAGGGCGCGCGCGCAGTTCGGGGTCGTCTTCCAGCATCCTTCGCTCGATAAGCAGCTCTCCGGTCGCGACAACCTCATCCTCGCAGGCCACATCGCTGGCATGGCGCGCTCCGGCATCAATGCGCGCGTAGCCGAGCAGCTCGCAGCCTCGGGGCTCGCGGCGCGGGCCGACGACCGGGTGAAGACCTACTCGGGTGGCATGCGGCGCCGGCTCGATCTCGCGCGCGCCATGATGTCGGAGCCGCAGGCGCTGCTCCTCGACGAGCCGACCGTGGGCCTCGATGCGGAGGCGTTCGATCGCTTCTGGCAGCACCTCGGGGCGCTTCGCAGCTCCACCGACCTGACGCTCATTGTGGCGACCCACCGCCCCGAAGAGGCTGCACGCTGCGACCGGCTAGTGATGATCGACCAGGGTCGCGCGGTCCACGACGGTACGCCCGAAGCGACGCTGCGCGCGCTCGGGCAGGATCTGTTGGCGCTGCGCGCCGAAGAACCGGAAGAGATCGCAGGGCTCGTCACCGCGCGGCTCGGGCTCGTCGCGCGCGTGAATGGGCCAGGCGAGACGATCTGCGAGGTCCCTTCGGGCGAAGACGGTGCGCGACTTCTCGTGAAAGTGGTCGAGCTGTTCCCGAGTGGGCGCCTGCAGGCGATCGAGCTACGCCGGCCGACGCTCGGCGACGCGTTCCTGAAGCTCACCGGCGCGCAGCTCGGCCAGGACGTGGCGCAGGAGGCGGCGTGATCAGCGTGAGCAGCGACGCAGCACCAGCGGCCGTGCCTGTCTTGGACGCCACGCGGCGACCAGAGCTCGGGCTCATCATCGGCCTCGCGCGCCGCGACCTCATGCGCCTTCGCAGAGACACCGCGCGCTGGCTAGGCCTCGTGCTGCAACCGCTCCTATTGTGGGCGCTGCTCGGTTCGGGGCTGGCTGCGGTGTTCGCGGTGCCGGGTCGGCCCGACGTCGACTACCATCACTATTTCTTCCCCGGCCTGGTTGTGATGATCGGCCTCTTCACGGCCATCTTCGCAACGATGGCGGTGATCGAAGATCGGGACCACGGCTTCTTGCAACAGGTTCTGGTCGCTCCCGGGTCGCGCACCTCGATGGTGCTCGGCAAGGTGCTGGGGGTGCTGTTGATAGCGCTCGTGCAGTTCGTGCTGGTCGCCCCGGCGGCGACCCTCGCGGGCTACGATCTCGGCGCCATCGCGTGGGGCCCACTGGTCGTCGGCTATGTGCTCGGTGTCGTCGCGCTGACGGGCTTGTCGTTCTCGCTCGCCTGGGTGTCGCGCACCGCGAGCGGCTACCACGCGATCATGGGCATCCTGCTCGTCCCGCTGTGGCTCGTCTCCGGCGCGGTTTTCCCCCTGCCCGGCCATGGCTTCCTCGGCGTCATCGGCTACGCCGACCCGATGACCTACATGGTCGATGCGATGCGTCACGGCTTCGACGGCGGTAGCGCGTCGCTCGCGTTCACGACGCCGGTTGTCTCGTTCACGGCGCTCGCCGGGCTCGCGGTCTTCGCCGTCCTGCTCGCGGCGTTCGTCGCGCGACGTCCGGTCGGAGGGCTCGCATGAGCACCACGCAGACGACCGCGGCGCCACGCCCCGAGAGCGCGTTCCAGCGCAAATGGGTCTGGGTGCTCGCGGCGGCGGTCGGGGTGTTCTCTTTGACGCTTCTCAAGGTGTGCCAGTCGCGCACGCTCCAGCGCCTGCCGGTGCTCTATGCGTTGCCGGACTTCAACCTCACCGACCAGAACGGCAAGCCGTTCGGCAGTGACCAGCTCGACGGCAAGGTGTGGGTCGCGAGCTTCATCTTCACCGCCTGCAAGGTCGAATGTCCGGCGATCGGCCGCGCCAACCAGGTCCTCCAGGAAAAGCTCGCGGGCACCCCGGTCGAGCTCGTCACGATCAGCGTCGATCCAGAGTTCGACACGCCCGCCGCGCTGACGGAGTGGGGCAAGGGCTTCGGGGTCGACCCGGCGCGCTGGCACCTCCTGACCGGCACCCGCAAGGCCGTCGAGTGGATCGTCATCGATGGCTTTCGCACCCATGTCGGCGAACGCAGCGAGGCCAATGGCCTGGTCCAGGTCGCCCACACGATGAAGCTCGTGCTGGTCGATCAGTTGGGCGGCATCCGCCACTACTTCGATGCGACCGACGACAAGGCCATCGCGCTGGTCGTCGACCACGCCAAGGCGCTCGTCAGCGAAGGGGCCGCACGATGAGTGGGCGCCGCCTGATGTACGACCTGACGTGTGGACTCTCGCTGAGCCTCGCGTTACTCGCGGGCCTTGTCGCCTGCGGCGGCCCTGGCTTCGATGCGCCGATGTCGCTCGGCGGGCGCATGGTCGAGCCGGAGACGCTAAATCGTGGGCGCGACGTGTTCAACCGCTTCTGCGCGACCTGCCATGGCTACGACGGCAAGGCCGACACGTCACAGGCGCGCCAGCTCGACCCGCGCCCGCGCGACCTGACGCAAGCACAGTTCAAGCGCGTCACGACCCCGGGCGCGTTGCCGACCGACGCCGAGCTATCGACCCTTATCCGCAATGGTATCCCCGGCACCGGAATGCCGGCCTGGCCCAACCTGCAGGGCGATGACCTCGATGCTGTCATGCAATACCTGAAAACCTTTTCGCAACGCTGGGCCAGCGACTCGCAACCGGCCTCAAAAAGAGCGACGAGGGGTCCATGAACGTGTTGCCAGTCAGTGACGACGCTGCTAGCTTCCGCGCCGCTTCCCGGGCCACCCCTGTCAAGGGTCAGCCCTTCGAGCCTGCCCTGGCAGGTGACGGGATGCTCTGGGCACCCATGGGCATGGGCGCTCGGGACACGAAGGCGGAATCACCGCCGCGACATGATGAGGGTGCCGGTGCCATCGCGGCCCGGACGCCGCCGGTTCAACCCCCGCAAGTAGTGCGCTGAGGAAGGGGATATTCGACGTGGCTCAGATATTTCCTCGCTGGACCAACAAGATCCCGCTGATGGTCGGGGTCGGCGCTCCCGTCGCCCTGTGCGGCGTCGTGTTCGTCGTTTGGTACTATTTCTCGCCCCGCTTCACCGACGTCGGCTACCAGCCAAAGCAGCCGGTGCCGTTCTCGCACAAGCTGCACGTCGGCCAGATGGGCATGGACTGCCGCTACTGCCACTCGACGGTGGAGGTCTCGGGCTACGCGTCGATACCGCCGAGCGCCACGTGCATGAACTGCCACGCGAACCTCGACCTCGGCGAGCGCCAGAAGCGCGTGCAGCCGGTCATCGAGAGCTACGAGGGGCGCAAGTCCCTCGAGTGGATAAAGGTCCATATGCTGCCGGACTACGCCTACTTCAACCATGCCGTGCACCTCAACGCGGGGGTTGGATGTTCGTCGTGCCATGGTCGCATCGATCAGATGGAGATCGTCGCCCAGGACCAGCCGCTCTCGATGGGCTGGTGCCTCGACTGCCATCGCAATCCTGAGCCGCAGCTGCGGCCGCCCGACCAGATCACCAACATGGCGTGGAGCGAGGCCGAGGCCGACGCCTACGACGCCGCCAAGGACCCGACCCGCAAGCGCAAGTTCGATGCTGCGACGGTCCTGGCGAACGTTGCGCGCCCCGCCGACCATCTCAACCCGCCGATCTCGAATTGCTCCGGGTGCCACCGATGACCACGAACCTGCACATTTCTGACGAGCCGCGCGACGTCGACCACGACGACAGCGACGAACCCGAGGCGACCGACGTCGAGCTCGACGGGGTCTCGCGTCGCACGTTCCTCAACCTCATGGGTGCCTCGGCAGCACTTGCCGGCGTCGGGATGTCGGGCTGCATTCGCAAGCCCGTGACCAAGCTCATCCCCTACGCGACCCGTCCCGAGGACATGATCGAAGGTGTGCCGCTGTTCTTCGCGAGCGCCTATCAGGAAGGTGCGACGGTCCTTGGCATCATCGTCGAGACCCACGAAGGTCGGCCCACCAAGATCGCCGGCAACAAGGCCCACATCGACTCGCTCGGCGCGACCAACGCGACGACCCAGGCGTCGGTGCTGGGGCTCTACGACCTCGACCGTTCGACGATGCCGCACGGCAAGCACGCGGGCGAGGCGGCTGCCGAAGTTCACGCTTCCGGTGATGGCCTGAGCTGGGAAGCAGCCTGGGCCGAGTTCGACAAGATCGTGTCGGAAGCCAAGGGCCAGCCCATCGCCATCGTGCTGCCGGCGGTCATGTCGCCGACGACGCGTCGGCTCCTGGCCGAGGCGAAGACGAGCTTGCCAGAAGCGCGCTTCTTTCGTTCCGACCTGCTCTGGCCGGCGGCCGCCATGGGTGCAGCCCAAGCGATCGCAGGCGACGGCAGCTATGCGCTGACCCACCTCGACAAAGCCGATGTTGTCGCGGCCTTCGACGCCGACATCCTCGGCACCGAACCTGGCTCCGTGCGCCTGACCAAGGGCTTCAGCAAGAAGCGCAAGGTCACAGGCCCAGGCCAGCCGATGAACCGGCTCTATGTGATCGAGCCCTCGTTCTCGTCGACCGGCGCCTGCGCCGATCATCGGGCTCGCGTAAAGGCGGCCGACATCGGCAAGGCATTGGCAGCCCTCGCGACCCAGCTCGGGCACAGCGGCGTGACCATCGATGCGACGGTCGTCGGCGCCCTGCCGCCGGCGAACCTCGACGCGCGTACGGCCAAGATCGTGGCGGCGCTCGCGAAGGACCTCGCGGCCCATCGCGGCGCCGCGGTCGTCACGGTCGGCGTGCGTCAGCCCGCCTGGGTGCACGCGCTCGGGTACGCTATCAACACGGCGCTCGGCGCGAGTGAAGGCGTCCAGACCTGGCACCACGATGCGACCCTGCCGGTGCTCGAGGACCTCGCCGCGCTTGCCCAGGGCCTCACCGCCAAGGCGTTCCAGACGGTCTTTGTGATCGACGCCAACCCCGCCTTCACGAGCCCTGCGGGGCTGGGTCTCGCGGCCGCGCTCGAGGGCATGAAGCTCGTGCATGCGGGCATTCACGACGACGAGACGGGACGCCGCGCGACGCTGCACATCCCGGCCTCGCACTATCTCGAGGCCTGGGGTGACCTCCAGTCGCTGACCGGTATCGTCTCGGTGCAGCAGCCGCTCATCGAGCCGTTGCACCACACGCCGAGCGCGCTCGAGGTGCTGGGCCGGCTCGTGCGCGGCAAGAGCGTCGGCGGCTACGACCTCGTGCGCGAGACGTGGAAGCTCGACGGGGCGACCTGGGAAGCGTGGTTGCACGACGGCGTCCGCCCCGGCACCATCGACGCCCCGGCCGCGGTCGACGTCGCCAAGGCCGCCGACCTCATTGCCGCCGGAGCGCAGGCGTTAGCAGGCGCCACCGAGATCGTCTTCGACCTCGACCCGAACCTGCTCGATGGCCGCTTCGCAAACAACGGTTGGATGCGCGAGCTGCCGCATCCGATGTCGAAGATCACGTGGGACAACGCCGCGCTGATGAACAAGGCGACCGCGGGCGACATCGCGACCGGTGACCTCGTCACCGTGACGGTCGATGGCAAGTCGGTCGAAATCCCGGCGCACATCCTGCCCGGCGTCGCCGACGGGGTCGTCGTGCTCTCGGTCGGCAATGGCCGCCGCAACGTCGGCAAGGTCGCCGACCAGCATGGCTATGACACCTACCCGGCACTGCCCGCCAACTTCGAGACGGCCGGCTGGTTCGCGTCCGGCACGATGACCGCGGCCGCGGGCTCGGTGAAGCTCGCCAACGTGCAGCCCAAGGGCAACAGTCTTACGCCGCGCCCGGTACATGGATTCGGACCCAAGGCCTCGCCCGACAACTATGCCAAGGGCAAGCAAGGCGAGTCGTTCGAGCCGCGCATCATCGCGCTCCAGGCGACCGTCGACCAGTACACGAAGGAGCCGGACTTCACCGACAAGATCAACGACCGGCTCATGCCGGACGAGAAGGTCAAGTCGTGGATGTACCCGGAGCGCCCAAACCAGAAGGACCTGGCCGGCGGCGCTACGACCGACGACGTGTACCTCAATGGCGTGCACCAGTGGGGCATGTCGATAGACCTCAATGCGTGCACTGGCTGCAATGCCTGCACGACCGCCTGCCAGGCGGAGAACAACATCGCGATCGTCGGTAAGGAGCAGGTCCTGAAGGGCCGCGAGATGCACTGGATCCGCCTTGACCGCTACTTCAGCGGGAACGAGGAGAATGTCGAGGCGATCCTGCAGCCGCTCGCCTGCCAGCAGTGCGAGACCGCGCCGTGCGAAGCAGTCTGCCCGGTCAAGGCCACAGTCCACTCGAACGAGGGGCTCAATGACATGGTCTACAACCGCTGCATCGGCACCCGCTACTGCTCGAACAACTGCCCGTTCAAGGTGCGTCGCTACAACTGGTTCAACTTCAACCTGAACCTGCATCCGCTCGAGCAGATGCAGAAGAATCCGGACGTGACGATCCGCTTCCGCGGCGTCATGGAGAAGTGCACGTACTGCGTGCAGCGCATCAATAAGGCCAAGATTCAGGCCAAGATCCACGGCAACGGCCAGGTGCAAGACGGTGCCATCGAGACCGCCTGCCAGGAGGTCTGCCCCGCCGACGCGATCGTATTCGGCGATCTGCGTGACCCGAATTCGGCGGTCGTCAAGGCCAAGACCGAGCCGCGCACCTATCAGCTCCTGCGCGAGCTGAACATGCGTGCGCGCACGACCTATCAAGCCAAGCTCAAGAACCCGAACCCGGATCTGGTCTGACATGGCCACAAGTCACGAAGGCGGCTCGGCCGCAGGCATGCAATCCTCCCCCCGGGGCGAGCCAGGGCGAGCAGCCGGGGGTAGCGCCGGAGGCGCTGGGCGTCTATTCGATGCATTGGACCCCGTAAAGGGGCGTGCACCGCTCATCCTGAACAATCCGAGCTTCGCCGACATCACCAACTCGGTCGCCGCCCCGCTCGAGCAGACGAGCTACAAGGGCTGGTGGCTCGGGTTCGGCGCTGCGGTGATGACGCTCGGCGTGCTGCTGGTAGCGGTCGGCTACCTCATCTGGGAAGGCACCGGCATCTGGGGCATCAACAACCCCGTCGGCTGGGGCTGGGCCATCGTGAACTTCGTGTTCTGGGTCGGCATCGGCCACGCAGGCACGCTGATCTCGGCCATCCTCTTCCTGTTCCGACAGAAGTGGCGGACTTCTATCAATCGTTACGCAGAGGCGATGACCATCTTCGCGGTCATCTGCGCGCTGTTGTTCCCGACCATCCACGTGGGTCGAATCTGGCTCCTCTATTGGGTCTTCCCGATCCCGAACCAGATGCAGATGTGGCCGAACTTCATGTCCCCGCTCCTCTGGGACGTGTTTGCCGTTTCGACCTACTTCACGGTGTCGCTACTGTTCTGGTACGTCGGCCTCATCCCTGACTTCGCGACCATGCGCGACCGCTCGAAGACGAAGATCCGCAAGGCCGTCTACGGCGCGTTCTCGCTCGGCTGGCGCGGCTCGATGCGGCACTGGGTCAACTACGAGAAGGCCTACCTCATCCTGGCGGCGCTCTCGACCCCGCTCGTGCTCTCGGTACACACGATCGTATCGTTCGACTTCGCAGTCTCGAATCTGCCCGGTTGGCACACGACGATCTTTCCACCGTACTTCGTCGCCGGTGCGATCTTCTCGGGCTTCGCGATGGTGCTCACGCTCGCCATTCCAGCGCGCAAGATCTTCAAGCTAGAGCACATCATTGCCACGAAACACCTCGAAAACATGGCGAAGATCATCCTCCTGACAGGCAGTCTCGTCGGTTACGCCTACGCGATGGAGCTCTTCGTGTCTTGGTACTCCGGCAGCGACTACGAACTCTATACGTTCATCAACCGCATCGGCGGTGACTACGCGTGGGCCTACTGGATCATGATCAGCTGCAACGTCATCACGCCGCAGTTCTTCTGGTTCAAGAAGATGCGCCGCAGCGTGCTGGCGCTCTTCATCCTGTCGATCTTCGTCAATATCGGCATGTGGTTCGAGCGCTTCGTCATCGTGATGTCGCTCTCGTCCGACTTCATCCCGTCGTCGTGGGACTATTTCTCACCGACCTTCTGGGACGTCGCGACCTTCGTCGGCAGCTTCGGTCTGTTCTTCACGTTCTTCTTCCTCTTCCTGAGGTTCATCCCGATGATCGCTATCGCTGAGGTGAAGGCCGTGCTGCCGCAGGCCGACCCGCATTGGCATCCCGCAGCTGCTGACTCCGACGAAGCCGAGCACAAGGAGGCGCAAGCCCATGGCTGAGCAGAAGGTATGGGGGCTTCTCGCCGAGTTCGAGACGCCCCAGACGATTTTCACGGCGTGCGAGAGCGTGCGGGACGAGGGCTATCGCCACTGGGATGCGCATACGCCATTCCCGGTGCACAATCTCGACAAGGCGATGGGCATCCCGGCCTCCAAGGTTCCGTGGATTGTGCTCGCGCTGACGTTGTTCGGTGCGGCGGCCGGGTTCACGCTGCAGTGGTGGACGACCGTCATCGACTATCCCATCATGGTCGCCGGCAAGCCGTTCGCGTCGTGGCCGGCCTGGGTGCCGGTGACGTTCGAGCTCTCCATCCTGCTCGGCTCGTTCGGCGCGGTGTTTGGCATGCTCGGCCTCAATCGCCTGCCGACTCTGCATCACCCGCTGTTCAACTCGGACCGCTTCGACCGCGCGTCGGACGACCGCTTCTTCATCTCGATCGAGGCGCGTGACCCGCTCTACGACGTGAAGAAGACGAAGAAGCTGCTGCAGAAGCTCGGCGCCACCCATGTCGAGGAGATCGCGGAATGAACCGCTTCATCGCCCTCAGCATCGCGCTCAGCGGGCTCGTCGTCGCGGGTTGCCGCGGCAACAAGTCAGGCGATCCGCCGCTGCACCCCAACCTCAACATGGACTTCTTGCAGTACTACAAGCCGCAGGAAGCCAATGAGTGGTTCGCTGATCATCGCGCCGCGCGCATCCCGCCCGCAGGCACGGTTGCGCGCATCACGCGCCAGCCGAACTTCGCGGCGCGCACCGTGTCCCCCACGGCAGCCGTGACCGCGCCAAAGTCGGCCGACCCCGCGTTCTTCACCGGCCGCGGACCCGATGGTCGTCTGGTCGACGGGCTCCCGCCGAGCGTGCCACTGACCGACGCGCTGCTCGCGCGCGGAGAGGAGCGCTTTGGGATCTTCTGCTCGCCGTGCCACGAGAAGAGTGGCTACGGCAATGGCATCGTGGTGCAGCGTGGCCTCAAGGTCCCGCCGCCGAGCTTCCATATCCCGCGCCTGCAGGCGATGCCGGTCGGCTACTTCTTCGACGTGATTACCCACGGCAAGAACACGATGAAGCCGTACGCCGGACAAGTGCAGCCCGACGATCGCTGGGCGATCGCGGCCTGGCTGCGAGTCCTCCAGGTGAGCCAGCAGGCCGCGGCGATCGACATCCCCGAGGGCCAGCGGACCAAGATCGAGCGAGGTGCACCGTGAGCGCATCCCATGCGGAGCTGCCGCGTCTTACGAGCGAGAACACGACGCTGTCGGCGGCGAGCCTCTGGCGCAAGTTCCCGTACCTCGGTATCGGCGCGGGCCTGGTGTGCCTGGCGCTGGCCTATGTGCTCGGCGTCTCCGCCGGACACGGCGGTGAGCACGGGGCGGAGGCGGGTGAGTCACACCAGCAGTTCTTCCTGAGCTACCTGACGTCGTTCATGTTCTGGCTGTCGATCTGCCTTGGCGGCCTGTTCTTCACGCTCATCCAGCACGCGACCCGCGCCGGGTGGAGCATCGTGGTGCGCCGGATCGCCGAGAATTGGATGGCGGTGTTGCCGCTCTTCGCGCTGCTGGTGGTGCCGCTCTTCATCGGACAGCACGACCTGTACCACTGGAGTCACGAAATCCCGGCAAGCGACCTGATGCTGACGCGCAAGGCCGCCTACTTCGATGGGGGCTTCTACACGGCCCGGACGATCTTCGTGCTGGTGCTCTGGATTGTCCTCTCGATGACGCTCTACCGCTGGAGCACCCGCCAGGATCGCAGTGGCGACCTGACGCTGTCGCACAAAATGCGCTGGTGGGCGCCGATCGGCATCGTGGTCTTCGCGCTGACGACGACGATCGCGGCGGTCGACTGGATGATGTCACTCGACCCCCACTGGTACTCGACCATCTTCGGCGTCTACTACTTCGCGGGGATCGTGATGGCGTCAGGTGCGGCCTTCATCTTGTCGTCGATGGCGCTCCAGAAGTCGGGCGTCCTGAAGGAGGCGATCACGACCGAGCACTACCACGACCTCGGCAAATGGACGTTCGCGTTCATCATCTTCTGGACCTACATCGCGTTCTCGCAGTTCTTCCTCATCTGGTACGCGAACATCCCGGAAGAGACGATCTGGTACGGTCACCGGCTGAGCCACGGCTGGGAGTACGTCTCGGTGTTCCTGGCGCTTGGGCATTTCGCCGTGCCCCTGTTCTTCATGATGTCGCGCCACATCAAGCGCCGCAAAGTCACGCTCGCGCTCGGCGCGGGTTGGCTCCTGTTCGCGCACTACGTCGACATCTTCTGGCTCACCCAGCCGGCCCTGCATGCGGAACACTTCTCGATCCACATCGCGGACCTGCTCACGCTGGTCGGTCTTGGTGGGGTCGTCATCGGTGCGTTCGCCTGGGTGACGACGCGCGGGCCGACCGCACCTGTCAGGGACCCGCGCCTCGACGAGTCCCTCCGGTTCGAGAACTACTGAGGAGGATGTGATGTCAGACAAGCACCCACATGCCGAAGGCCGCGACCCGGCGCCCGCTGCGCCTATCGGTGAGCTGCGGCTCGCATCGAAATATACCGAGGGCGGCCACGAGATCGACTTCACGCCGAACAAGAACCTGATGATGTTCCTGGTCGTGATGGCGGTGCTCATCGTCGCCTCGGCCCTGGGCGTCTGGCAGCTGTTCGTGTCGCACACGGACGACCAGCTCGGCAACGCGGCGGCAGCGCCGGCGTCCCAGCTCGCCGATCAGCATGCCCGCGATCTCAGCTATGCGACGACGTTCGGTTCCGTCGTTGTCGAGGGGAGGCAGGTCGCCTATCGCGTCCCGTTCTCGGACGCGAAGCGGTTATTACTTGAGACGCCGACGCGCTTCGCGGCTGCCGCGGCTCCCGAAGGCTGGATTCACCCCGACGACGTTGGCAAGAAGTGAGCTGACAATGCGCTCGACCTTCACGATCATCGCGACTCTCGCCGCCCTCACGACTACCCAGTCGTGGTCGGGCGCAGGCAGTGACGCACGAGCCGTGGCCCCCCTCGGGCCCGAGTTCGACGGCGTCGACGTGAAGAACAAGCTCGGCCAGAAGGTCGACACGAACATCCCGTTCATGGATTCGACCGGCAAGAGCGTGACGCTCGGTGACTATCTGGATGGCAAGAAGCCGGTCGTCTTCACGCTCAACTTCTACCGCTGTACGTCGATTTGCAGCGCCCAGTTGAACGCACTCGTAAGCTCGCTCGCGAAGGCGGGCTGGGCCCCGGGCGACGAGAAGTTCAAGATTGTCACGGTCAGCTTCGACCCGAGCGACACGGTCGAGATAGCGCTCGGCAAGCAGAAGACCTATCGCGAGGAGCTCCTCCGGCAGCTCGCGCAACAGAACGGCGACGAGATCACCGAGGCCGAGATCCGGACCCGGGCCGAGTCGGTCGACTGGACCTTCCTCGTGGCGCGCGAAAAGTCGATCCGCGCGATCCTCGACAACGTAGGCTACTCGGTCAAGTACGACGAGCGGACCGATCAGTATGCGCACTCGCCGGTGACCTACGTGCTCACCCCAGCGGGCATTATCGGGCGCTACCTCTGGGGCATCGACATCTCGCCGCGTGACCTCAAGTTCTCTCTGATTGAGAGCTCGGACGGCGAGCTCGGCAGCTTCGGCGAAAAGATTCTCCTGTCCTGCTTCGACTACAATCGCGACCACGGTGGCTACGAAGCCTTCGCGTGGGGTTTCATGCGCATCGGCGGCGTCACGGCCATGCTGCTTCTCGGTGCCTGGCTCATCGTTCACTGGCGCCGCGAGAGACGACGGACGGTCGCGACTGCGGCGGCAGAGGCCGCCAAAACTCTCGCGACCGGGCTCACTGCCCGGTCTTCATCCCCTTCGGAGTCGAGACCATGACTGGCTTCTCGTTCATTTCAGCCGCTTCGTCCGCCTTCCTCGCCGACTCAGGTGGCAAGGGATTCTGGATGCCCGAGGTGGCGTCCGACTTTGCCGAGCACGTGGACGCGTTGTTCATGTTCATCCTGGTGCTTTCGGTCTTCTTCTTCATCCTGTTGATGGGGTTCACCGGCTACTTCGCCTGGAAGTACAAAGAGTCGCCGACGAATACGCGTTCATCGCCTATCAGCCACAACTTCAAGCTCGAGTTCCTGTGGTCGGCGATCCCGACCGTTTTGCTCGTCGTGATCTTCGCGTGGGGCTTCCGCGACTTCACGATGTTGTCGACCGCACCCGCCGATGCGCTCGAAGTGCGGGTCGTCGCACAGCAGTGGAACTGGACGATCAGCTACCCGAAGCTCGACCGTGAGTGCACCTCGACAGTGGGCACGGACGGCGGCGCAAATGTCGACTTCTACCTGCCCGTCAACCGTCCGTTCACGGTGCAGATGTCGTCAAACGACGTGCTGCACTCGTTCTGGATCCCGGCGTTCCGCGTGAAGCGCGACGTGCTGCCCAATCGTTACACCGGCTTCACCGTGACGCCGACGAGGACGGGCATCTATCCAATGTTCTGTTCCGAGTACTGCGGCAACGGGCACTCGAAGATGCAAGGCACCGTGCATGTGCTGTCGCCCGAGGACTTCCAGAAGAAGTTCATCGACACCGACCTGTGCAAGCTCGACCCGAAGGCGCCCGACTACAAGCCGAAGCTGTTTGCGAAGTTCGGCTGCAATTCGTGTCACGGCGTCAAGCCCGAGCAGGGGATCATCGTTGGGCCAAACCTGTACGGGCGGTACGGCAACGTAGAGTCGACCAACGTCGGCCCGGTCAAGATGGATGACGACTACATCCGCGAGTCCATCGAGTACCCCGAGAAGAAGCTGGTCGACGGGTTTGCCGGCAAGGCGATGCCCTCGTTCCGCGGCCGCATCACGGAAGTTCAGCTCGCGGCTCTCATCGACTACATCAAATCCCTCAAGTGATAGAGGAGCGGTAAATGACGACGGTAACGCTCGAGAAGGGCATCAGTCACGGAAGTGACCACACACACGTTGAGGAAGTCGACTTCTACCGGGCCAAGCGCGGGATCTGGTCGTGGCTGGCCACGGTCGATCACAAGCGCATCGGCATCATGTACCTCGTCGGAACGCTGCTCGGGTTCTTCGGGGCCGGCGTGCTCGCGCTGATCTTCCGCGCCGACCTGATGACGCCGAACAGCGAGCTCGGGCGGGACATGTACAACAAGCTCTTCACGCTGCACGGCGCCATCATGGTGTTCGTCTTCATCATTCCGGCTATCCCGGCGGCACTCGGCAACTTCTTCCTGCCGCTGATGCTCGGGGCGAAGGACGTCGCGTTCCCGCGCCTGAACCTCCTGTCGTTCTACATCTGGGTGGCGGGCCTCATCATCCTGCTGTTCGCGATCATCGTCGGCAACCTCGACACCGGCTGGACCTTCTACACGCCGTATTCGATCAAGGACGGCTCCAACGCGACGCCGCTCATCATCGCGACCGGCGGCGTCTTCGTGATGGGCTTCTCGTCGATCCTGACGGGCGTGAACTTCATCGTGACCGTGCACAAGATGCGCGCCCCCGGCATGACCTGGAACCGCATGCCGCTGTTCATCTGGGCGCTCTATGCGACGGCCATCATCCAGGTGCTCGCGACCCCGGTGCTCGCCATCACGGTGCTCTTGCTGCTCATTGAGAACGTGATGCAGATCGGCATCTTCAATCCGGCCTGGGGTGGAGACCCGGTGCTCTTCCAGCACTTCTTCTGGTTCTACAGCCATCCGGCCGTCTACATCATGATTCTGCCCGGGTTCGGGATCATCTCCGAGACCATCTCGGTGCACTCGAAGAAGCACATCTTCGGCTACAAGGCGATTGCACTCAGCTCGGTGGCGATCGCCATCATCAGCTTCCTCGTCTGGGGCCACCACATGTTCGTCTCGGGGCAGTCCGAGTTCGCGGCGGCCCTGTTCTCGTTCCTGACGTTCGCGGTAGCGGTGCCGACGGCCATCAAGACGTTCTCGTGGGTGGCGACCCTCTACAAGGGTGTCATCACCTGGAACGCTCCGATGCTGTACACATTGACGTTCCTGTTCACGTTCACCATCGGTGGTCTGACGGGCATCTTCCTCGGCGCGCTGTCGGTCGACATCCACCTCCACGACAGCTACTTCGTCGTCGCGCATTTCCACTACGTGATGATGGGCGGCACGGTGATTGCGCTCCTCGCCGGCTTGCACCACTGGTTCCCGAAGATGTTCGGCAAGATGTACAACGAGGGTCACGCCCGCATCGGCGTCATCCTCGTGTTCGTCGGCTTCAACGTGACCTTCTTGACCCAGTTCATGCTGGGCTCGCAGGGCATGGCCCGCCGCTACGCGGAGTACGACCCGGTCTTCCAGACCTACCATGTGATCTCGTCGATCGGCTCGTTCGTCCTCGGCGCTGGCCTCCTGTGGATCCTCGCCTACATGGTGTGGGCTCTCATGAAGGGACCGAAGGCGCCGGCCAACCCGTGGGGCGGTGTCTCGCTCGAATGGGCCACGCAGAGCCCGCCGATCGAGCACAACTTCCACAAGACCCCGCACGTCGACACCGACCCGTACAACTTCCCTGAGATCGACCGCAGCGCGGCCTCGAACTCCCATCACTGATCGATTGCCGGAGCTCCCAATGAGCACAGCCCAACTCGAGCACGAAGCTGGACACGGCCATGAGGATGGTCCGGAGTCCGGGCTTCACCATCCTGCCGAAGGCCACCCGGCGTTCCTGCAGCACCACTTCGACAATGCAGCCCAACAAGAGAGCGCGTCCAAGCTCGGCATGTGGGTCTTCCTGGCGACAGAGATCCTCATGTTCTCGGGGCTCTTCCTCGCCTACTTCGTGATCCGATCGAGCTTCCCAGAGATGGTCCTGGAGGCGCACGAGAAGCTCGACAAGGTGATGGGCTCGATCAACACGGTTGTGCTGATCACGTCGTCGCTGACGATGGCGCTCGGGGTGCGCGCAGTGCAGACCAATCAGCGTCTACAGGCGCGTTGGTACCTGCTCGCGACCCTGGCTTTCGCTGCGACCTTCATGGTCATCAAGTACATCGAGTATTCAGCCAAGGTCGAGCACGGCACCCTGCCCGGCATCTACTTCCAAGAACATGTGTATGACGTCGCGGCCGGGGTGCAGGGCACGCTCGACCGCTGGTGGGGCGGCTCGCAGCTGTTCTTTGGGATCTACTTCATCATGACGGGACTGCACGGTATCCACGTGGTCATCGGCATAGGCCTCATCATCTGGATCATGGTCAAGAACGAGCGGGGCGCGTTCTCGAGCGCCTACTACACGCCGGTCGAGAACGTCGGCCTCTACTGGCATCTCGTCGATCTCATCTGGATCTTCCTCTTCCCCCTCCTCTACCTGGTGAAATGACATGAGCGCGGCACACCCACTGTCCAGCTCCACGGCCGCCACCGGTGCAGCCAAAGCTTATGTGAAGGGACGCTCCGTTGACGTGCACGAGGCGCATCACCATGTGATGCCAATCTCGCTGTACTTGAAGGTCTTCGGGGCACTGCTCGTGCTCACCGTGTTGACAGTGCTCGTGTCCTACTTGGACCTCGGCCCGGCTGCGCTCGGCGTGGCAATGGTGGTCGCGTGCATCAAGGCCGCGTTCGTCATTGGCTACTTCATGCACCTGAAGTACGACACGCGCTTCCACGCGTTCGTGTTCTTCTCGACCCTCTTATTCGTCGCGATCTTCTTCGCGTTGACCTTCTTCGACTTGAAGACACGCGACATGATGAACGCGAACTGGGACTCACATCAGTTCGCGATCGACAAGGGCCTCGTCGACAAGCCGGCGCTGAAGGACACGAAGCCGCTGACGGAGGAAGAGAAGCTGAAGCACGGGGCCGAGGGGCACCAATGAACGGCACTTGAGCCTGCACGCCTCCGACCTGGTCCTAGCGATGCGCCTTGCGCGTGCCGCGGGCGTTGCGGTGGAGGCGATTCGCGGCAGCGGATTTATCACCACCGCCAAGCTCGATCATTCACCGGTGACCGAGGCCGACCTGGCGGCCGACCGGATCATCACCGAGGGCTTGCGAGCCGCACGCCCCGGGGTCCGCATCCTCTCGGAGGAATCGCAGTGGTCGGCGAGTGAGCGCGATGACTTCGACTCGGCGTTGACGGACGATGACGACGAGCTCTGGTGCATCGACCCAATCGATGGGACCGAGGCGTTCATCGATCGACGTACGCGGGGCTATGCGGTGCAGATCGCCAAGCTCGTACGGGTGGGTTCGGGACACGCCGGGCACTGGAAGCCGGTGCTCGGGGTGGTGTTCGAGCCCAATCACGACGAGCTGTTCGCGGCGGTGAGTGGCGAGCCGTTGGTATTCGAGCGGGCGGGCGTGGCGGTGACGGATAACGAGCGCGTGGGAGCGATCGGACCTGGCCGGATCGTGACATCGACGCGCGCACCAGAGGGGTTGCGGCAGGCGTTGTTCGCGCGCGGCTTTGGCGACGCCGGCAAGCTGCGCTCAGTGGGGATCAAGGTCGCGGCGCTGGTGAAGGGCCAGGCCGAGATCTATCCAGCCGCGCCAGCGCTCGCGTACTGGGACCTGGCCGCGCCGCAGGTGGTGCTCGAGGCGGCGGGCGGGACCGTGACCGACATCGAAGGCCAGGCGCCGGCGTATCGCTTCGGGTCGGCGGCGAACCCGACGGATGAGCTGACGTTCGCGTTACCGCTGCTGCTCACGCGCGGCGTCGACCACGCGGCGGTGCTGGTTGAGCTACAGGCGGCGGCGGAGCTGAACCGCGGGCGGTGAGCGGCGGTGAGCGTGAGGGCTTGCGGTGAGCGGCGGTGAGCGTGAGGGCTTGCGGCGAACAGGCATTGCGCGCGATGCTGGGTCGCATGCGTTGTCTGCCTGTCGTTTGCATCTTCCTTGCGTGTGGTGATGACCCCGACGCGACCCCGGTGAATCCGGAGGCGACGTTCCCGAAGTCGTTCCTCTGGGGCACGGCGACCGCCGGCTTCCAGAACGACCCGGGCTGTCCGACGCTGGCGCCCGAGGTCTGCGAGGATCGCGCGAGCGATTGGTATCAGTGGGTGAGCGACCCCGAGGTGATCGCAGACGCGTCGTCGTTCGTGACGGGCGAGCCGTTGGCGAACGGGCCGGGCATGCGCGAGCTGTATCGGGAGGACTTCGCACGCGCGAAGACGGAGCTCGGGACCAATGCCCTGCGCGTGTCGCTCGAGTGGTCGCGCCTTTTCCCCGATGGCGCGGCCGAGGCCGCGACGACGGTCGACGAGCTCGCGACCTATGCGAACGTGGAGGCGGTCGCTTACTATCAGGCGCAGTTCGCGGAGCTGAAGCGGCTGGGGCTCGTGCCGCTCGTGACGCTCAATCACTATACGTTGCCGCTGTGGATCCACGACGGCAAGGCGTGCCACCGCGACCTCGATACGTGCCAGGACAAGGGCTGGGTCGATGGCGACCGGATCATCCCGGCTATCGCCTTGTATGCGGGGTTCTGCGGGCGGACCTTTGGCGCCAACGTCGATCTATGGGCGACCCTGAACGAGCCGTTCGCGACAGTGTTGGCGGGCTACGTGTTGCCGTCGGCGGAGCGCTCGCACCCACCAGGGGTGCAGTTCAACATCGTCGCGGCGCTGGAGGTGCTCCAAAACCAGATCGTCGCGCACGCGCGCATGGTCGACGCGGTGCGCGCGGAAGACACGCGCGACGCCGACGGCGACGGCAAGGCGACGCGGATCGGTACGGTCGTCGCCATCGCGAGCTTCTTTCCCGAGGATTCGAACGACCCCGCGGGTGTCGAAGCCGCCAAGCACGGGAGCTGGGTGCACAACGAGATATTCCTCGAGGGGGTCGCCACGGGTCGGCTCGACGAGAACATCGACGGGGTGCTCGAGGGGCCGCGAGCTGATCTCGTCGGACGACTCGATTGGATCGGCATCAATTACTACACGCGCCTGACGGTCGTGCCGTTCGCGGCTGGGCTCGCACCCGGCTACCCCTGGCTCGACTTCATCCCGACCCTCAGCGACGGCTTCTTCCAGGTCTATCCAGAGGGCCTCTATGACGCGCTGGCGCTCGCCAATCGCTTCGGGGTGCCGATGTTCATCACCGAAAACGGTGCCGTCAATCCTGGGCCGGACAGTGGCGCGACCTTTCTCTTGCCACACTTACGCGAGCTGCATCGCGCGATGAGCGAGGGCATGCCGGTCGAGGGCTATTTCTATTGGACGCTCGTCGACAACTACGAGTGGAACCACGGCATGAAGCTCAAGCTCGGGCTCTATGCGCTCGATATCGCGACGAAGGCGCGCACGCTTCGCCCGATTGGCGAGGACTTTCGCGACGTGGTTCGGGCACGTGGGTTCTGACCCGCAGGGCCACAGGCCTGGCTTCGCCATCCTGCCGCAGGGCTGGCCGCGTAACCGCCACGCGGAGGCTCGCCAAGGTGGCCAGCCTGGGATAGTGTCCGCGCTCGCGTTGCAACCCGTGATGGCCGGCGTTCTCTGACGACGCTTTCGCCGCCCATGCACTCGCCATGAAATGGAGGATGAGACATGCACGTGCTCGTTGCGGACCCGATGACCGCGGAGACCAGGGCCGGACTCGAAGGCCTTGGATTGATCGTGACCTACGCTCCGGATATCGAGCCGCAGACATTGCCGGAGCGCGCCAAGGACGCCGACGTCTTGATCGTCGGCCGCACCCGCGTGACCCGTCGCACAATCGAGGCGGGCGAGCGCTTGCGTGCGATCCTTCGCGCCGGCGTCGGGGTCGACACGATCGATGTCCAGGCGGCGTCGGAGCGCGGCATCCTCGTAGCCGACTGCAAAGATGCGGACGTCAGCGCGCGCGCGGAGCTCGCGTTCGGCCTCGTGCTGGCGCTCGATCGCGGGCTGCATCTGCGCGGCAACGCGGTCGAAGGCCCGCGCAAGGATGGCGAAGCCTGGACTGAAGGCCTGGGGCTCAGCGGGCGCACGTTCGGGCTCCTCGGTTGGGACGCGATCGCGCAGTCGCTGGCCCGAATCGCGCATGGCTTCGGCATGCGCGTCCTGGTGTCGGCGAAGGGGCTCACCGGGACGCTGGCGGCGGAGGCCGGCGTGCACTGGTGCGAGTCACCCGATGCGCTGTTCGGGCGGGTCGATGTGCTGTCGCTGCATCCCGAGGATGGCACCGATGCGCGGGCGACGGCCGCGCGGATCGCGAGCCTCGCCGAGGGTGCGACGCTGGTCGTCGTGACCGGGCGGGATCTGGTGGACTTCGCCGCGGCGAAGGCACGGCTCGCGGCGGGAACGCTGAAGCTCGCGCTGGATGTGTACGACAAGAACGACTACGACGACGACGTGCCGTTCGCGGCCGACGCGTTCCCGGGGCTGTACGCGAGCTACCGGGCGGGCGCGCGCACACGTCAGGTCGAAGAGGCGATCAATCATCAGGTGGTGAGCGCGCTCGAGCGGTTCCTGTCGCAGCGGGTGATGCTCGGCACCAAGAACCTGGGAGGCGCGAAGGCCCCGAGCACGCTTCTCATCCGCCACAAGCCTGGACCCGAGGTACTCTCCGCGGTGTTCGATGCGCTCAAGGAGGCTGGCGCCAACGTGCTCGGGCTCGAGAGCCATGCCTTCGAAGGTGGGCTCGCGGCGCTGTTGCGGGTCGGGCTCGCGGCGGCCCCTAGCGTGGACTTGCGCGACGAGCTGGAGCGGCTGTCGGGCGTGATGGGGCTCGAAGTCCAATGACCGCGCGCAGTGGCTGGTGCCACACCAGACACCGGCAGCGCCCCTGTAGCTTGCGGGCCAGACACCGGGAGCGCCCCTGTAGCTTGCGGGCCAGACACCGGGAGCGCCCCTGTAGCTTGCGGGGCCACTCGGAGACCGGCATCATGCCGCCATGAGCTTCTCGCTCGCCCCCGGCCTCTTGATCGCGATGCCGAGCCTCGCCGACCCGAACTTCTTCCGGTCGGTGGTGCTGCTCTGCGCGCACACGCGTGAGGGCGCATTCGGGCTGGTGATCAATCACCCGCTGGACCTGCCGGTGCAGTCGATCTGCGAAGAGGCGAAGATCCCGTGGCGTGGCGACTCGACTCAGAAGGCCTTGTGCGGTGGGCCGGTCGAACGACAACGCGGCTGGCTTTTGCACCCGACGACGAAGCGCTTCGAGGGGACGCAGGTCATCGACGAAGGCATCGGGCTCACGGCCTCGCGGGACGGGCTCATCGCCTACGCGGGCGAGCCCGAGGGACCCTACAAGCTGCTGCTCGGTTATGCCGGTTGGGGGCCGGGCCAGCTCGACCGGGAGGTGCTGCAAGGCTCGTGGCTCGACGCGCCGCTCGAGCCGCGACTCATATTCGACACGCCGCGTACGAGCATGTGGCAACGCGCGCTCGAGAGCGTCGGCGTGCATCCCGCCCACCTGGTCGAAGGCTCGACCCATATTCACTAGGAGCTCGGCCTGTGATCAAGGTGCAGAAGCACCACATCGCGTGCATGTGCGATGACTGTCAGGCGATGTTTCCTGCGGGGCGCTTCGAGCCCGCGTGGGCGATGCCCGAGCCGGTGCCGGCGGCCGGGTTCGAGCGGGTGGTCGGGCGGGTGCCGCTCGGGGAGCCGGGCGCGAGCTGGGCGTTCGTTGTGTATGTCGATGCGGACCTGCGGCTGGCCGATGATTGGCCAGGGTTTCCGGGCACGCGGGGGGCGCGGGTCGAGCTAAGGCCGGGCGATGCGGGGCGGGAAATCACGGGCACACGTGACCCGGCGCTGGCGGCGTTGGCGACGCCGATCCCGCTGAGACGGCTCGCGGTGGAGCGAGTCAATGTACGTTGTATGGTCGAGTTCGGGCTGGCCGACGCCGAGCTCGCCGACTACCTGGCGTGCGAGCAGCACGGCCAGGGGATCCCGGCGCTGGCATGCTCGCATGTGATCGAGAGCCCCGCCACGATCGATGCGACCGTCGTGTATGGGGTCGATGGGGACTATCCGGATCTGTTCTGTGAGGCGTGCCTCTACGACTATGTGCGGGGCGATCTCAGCCTGGCGCACAGCGTCTGCAGCTACTGCCAGCAGGCGCATCTGTACCGGCATCGGATCGTCGCGCGCACCTGGTATGGGGCGCAACCAGGGATGACGCACTGAGCGTGAACGCGGGTGAGAGCTCAGCGAGCGCGGGTTGCGAACGCAGCGACTGACGTCGTGATCTCGGGGGCGGCAAGCGTCTCAAACAAGAGATCAGGTGACGCCGCCTGCAGGGTCGCCAAGCTGTCGCCACCGGTCGCAACGGCGATGATGTCGGCGCCGATCGCGCGCGCGGCGGCGATGTCGCGCAACGTGTCGCCGATCACCACGACGCGACAACTGCCCACGGCAACGCCGAGCTGGCCGGCACCGCGGTCGCGACCGATGCGCAGTAGCTCGGCGCGGTCGGCGGCATCGGAGCCGAAGCCGCCGAAGCTGAAGCGGCCCGCGAGGTCGATGGCCGCGACCTTGAGCCACGCCGCCGCCTCGAGGTTGCCCGTGCCGAGGCCCTGATGGGTGCCTGCCCGAGCAAGCGCGTCGACCGCTTCGAGCGCGCCCGGGAGGCGCCTAAAGGGCGGCTCACGCAGGACCTCCGCATGCAAGGCGATGAGGTAGGAGCGGGCGATGGCGTCGATCAGTTCGACGCTCGGCAGCTGCTCGAGGAGGGCTAGCCCAGCGGCGATGATCGCGGGGTCGGTATTGCCATGGAACGGGACCGACGCGAGGTCGAGCGTGGCAACTGCGGGCGCAGCGAGCTCGCTCATCACCTCGCGGAATGCTGCCTCCATGGCGCGCTTGCCGACCCCACCTCCACGCAGGAGGGTGCCGTCGATGTCCCACAAGATGAGGGTCGGCGTCATGGGTGGTCCGCGATGTCGGATGTCAGTCCCAGTGGCTCGTGAGCTCTAGGCCGAAGCGACCGATGACGCCGGTCTTGTTGGCCTTCTTGTCGATGGCCTTGAGGAGCCAGACGCCATTGACGCTCTCGTCAGACGGAAAGCCCGCCAGCGCCTTGTTGTCGAAATAGATTTCACCATTGGCGTTGGTCTGCCCGTCGAACACGACGACCTCGGTGCCGGCCGGGTTGGTGAGCGTGACGCGCAGGTCCGAGGTACGCGAATGGCTCACGACCATCTCGAGGCGGACGTCGACGGCCACAGTGGCGAGCCCGTAGACGAGGAGCTGGGCGGTAGCGCCGGCCGGCTTGTTGTCGGGGATCAGCAGGGCGGGCTCGCTGAAGAAGCGAGCGCGCATCCAGGCGGGCTGGCAAAAGCCCGTCCCGCTGAGCGACGCGGCCGCACACACCAGGCCCGAGCCGGCTGCACAGCCAGGCGGGAGCGTGCAGGCGCTGCCGATAGCGCTGTTCGTATCGGCCCCTGTCCGGATGCAACGCCCAAGTGGCGAGGCGTCCGAGCTACCGACGCAGCGGGTGCCCTCACCGCAATGCGCGTCCGCCTCGCAGACTCGCGTTTCGGGGCCCCATGTCACCTGGCAATCGTAGAAATCGCCGTCGTTGATGCGCGCAGCCTGGTCGGTCGTGCCTTGCTTGAAGATCATCCCAAACGAGTTGTCGCCGGCGCCGACCTCATAGACGCTGTAGGCCTTGCGGTTGCTGGCGTCCCAGAGCTCGGCCTGATTGACGATCTGCTCGTCGACGGCGGCGAACGCCGCATCGATGGTCGCGACATCGTCGTACGCGGTCGTGCGCACGGCCTTGACGATCTGGTCCTTCTCGAGCGCGCTGAGCCCGGCGGGCGAGGTCAAAGTGCGCTCGTTCACGACGACGATCGCGCCGCCGCGGAACAGGTCGCCGTAGCGCGCGCCAAAGGCGCAGGCACCATCGAGATAGGTCGCAATCGCCGCCCGCCTGCAGCCCGGCAGGTAGCTCAATGCGAGCGCCTCGCTGTCGAGCGCGCAGAGTTCTGTTGGGGCGTTCGCGCCGGCGCACAGTGTGTCGCGAGTCGGAGCCATCGGCTCGATGTCGGCGCACTGCGCGATGAGCTCTTCGCGTGGCGTGACGCTCGGATCGAAGTCGCCGTCGGCGAGCCACGATTGCACGCAAGCGTCGATGGCGCCGAGGAAGGCCGGGTGACAGACGCCATTGGCCGCGACCAACGGGGCGCAGGCGCCACTCGGGCAGGTCGCCTGCAAGCGGTAGTTGCCGCGGCCACGCCCATTGTGGGTACCGACCACCACGAGGTAGCTGCCGCCCGCCGCGAGCGTGAGTGCGCGGAGCTTGGAGAGCCTCCCGTAGCCAGCATCGTCGTCGAATGCGAGCGCGCTGTCGCCGTAGCCGCCTGCTGGCGTGCTCGGTCCGAACACGAAGAGGGTCGTGTCGAGCCTGCTGGCGCTGCCGGCGCGCGTGATCTCGAGACCGACCACGGCGCCCGGACGCACCGCCAGCTCGTAGCCGTGAAACTCGAGGTCCGCGGTGAAGGTCGCGTTCTGGGCGGCTTCGGGCCCGAAGGCGAGCGCCCCGCTGCGCGTCACGCGCTCGCCGGCATCCTCCTTGCCGCCGCCCGTGACCGGTGCGAGCAGATCGCCCTTCGCGTCATCGCCGTCCGCACATGCAACAAGGACAGTGCCGGTGAGCATCAAAACCAGGAACCGATTCATGGGGGCCTCCGCTAAAAGCGTGTCGTTGCAGCTCGAACCCATAGCGTTACCGCGGTTCGTCTGCGGCGGGGGGTGAGTAGCCCCGCTCCGCAACCCGTGTCGAGCCTCGGAATGTGACAACTTCGCGACGGTGGTCGACCGGCGCGCCGTGCGGGTCAGAGCCCGCCAAGCGGACGGCGACGGCTCTCAGGGCGAGTCGCAGCGGTCGTCCGGCGACCCTTGGTTGACGCGAGCAACGCTGGTTCCTATAAGGCCCCGGCCTTGTGCGCGGCCGCTCCGGTCGTTGGTCCCGCGGCACTCATGGAGTCCCTATGCATATCCTCGCCGCTCGCGAAGCCGTCGAACGCTTTGCGCACGAGCTGCCGCTCGGAACCAACGGTGACCGCCTGCGCCGCCTCGCCGAGGCCACCCGCCAGCTCTTCGATCAGGCCGGCGCCGGGCCGAAAACCGTGCTCAGCGCGTGGGCCGATCACAACCTTGGCGTGCTCGTTGCGGAAGCCCTCGGGCAGGACACTACGCATGAACGTGGCCCCTTCACCGACGTCGGCGCGGTGCTCTATCTGGGCGTGCGGCGACGCCTCCTGGAGGCGCTCGGCAATGATCCCGATGACCTCGCGTGCGCGTTGGCGCTGGCGCTGGGGGTCGCGGCGACGCTGTCGGACCGCGACGACCTGCGCCTGTCGGAGGACATCACGGCGGTGACGAAGGCGCTGGCGCGCCCCGGTGCAGGGCCGAAGCTCGCTGCGGCGGCGACCCGCGCGGTGACCCAGGCCGGTGGGCGACAGCGCCGCGGCGAGCGCGGGGAACGACCCGACCGACCCGACCGACCCGAGCGAGGCGAACGCGGCAACGACAAGCGTGAGCGGCCCAAGGGCGGCGCAGCTAATGCGGCCGAAGCCGCCGAGGAAGCGGAGCGCGAAGAGCGCACCGAAGCGATGCAGAAGGCCGCTGCGACGTTGGCCGGGGCGGTTCGCGAAGGCGTCGAGCGGCTCGGCAAGCGATTGCCGGACCATCCTGAGCTGGCGCTGGATCGGATCCGCCTCGTGCTCTTGTCGGCCCGTTCAGCGGAAGGCGTGCAGCGCAACGAGGCGCTCAGCATGGCGCGCGCGCTGCTCTCGGACTTCGACGCGAAGTTTGGCCCAAGTGACGCGCAGCGCGAAGTGACGGCGACGCTCGTGCAGCTGCGTGCGAAGGATGCGCCGGCCTCCGAGCTGGCGCGTGATGCGCTGACCCTGCTCGAGCTCGACGCGAAAGAGCGCCGGGTCGATCCGCGGCGCGCGGTGAAGCTCGTGCGCAGCCTGCAGCGGGCCAATGCGCTCGACGCGGAGACGGCGCGCCAAATCCAGCGGCTCGTCGGCAACGGCGAAGACGGCCCGTGGGCCGAGCTCAAGGCGATGTTGTTCGAAGCGTTGGGCGACGAGGCGGCGCTCTTGACGCTACAAGAGCGCGCGCTCGAGAAGGACCCGAAGGACGCGCAGGCGGCGCGGACCCTGTTCGAGCGACTCCTGAAGAACCTGCGGCGTTCGCTGCCGTCACCGTTCCCGGCGACCACGCTGGACCTGGTGGCACAGGCGGTGCCGCTGGCGTCGCTCGGACGGCTCTCGGCTGACGATGTCGAGGCCGTGCTGCATGCGCTGCGCGAGGCGTTCGGGGTCGACAAGGCGCTCGGCTTCGCGCGCTACAAGCTGACGGTCGCGCGGGAGCTGAAGGCGCGCGACTTCGTCTGGAAGAAGGCGCTCCAACTGGCGGACGAGGCGAAGGACGAAGACGCGCTGTTCGATATCGCGCGCCGTGCCATCCAGGAAAAATCGGCGCCGCCCGAGGCGCGGCTGTCGCTGGCGCGGGCGTTGATCGCCAAGGGCCAGAACCTGGATGAGGCGGACGATGCGCTGCGTGGGCTCACGTCCGAGCGCGGGCCGATTGCGGCCGAAGCACAGCAGCTGAAGGCGCGCATCAAGGCCGATCCGCGCTACCGTGACGCGCGCCTCGCGACCATGATCGCGTTCGAAGACCAGCTCGGGATCGGGACCGCCAAGGCGCACACGCTCAAGGTCGTCTTCACCGCGCCAGCGTATGTGTTGACCGAAATCATCGACCGGCCGGCGCCGGACTTCTACGAGCACAAGCACCTGCGGGTGATGGTGCGTGGTGAGGACCTGCCGGGTTCCGTGAAGCCAACCGATATGCAGAAGGGCGACGAGCTGAAGGCGCCCGTGCGCGGCCAGGATGCGGCGCCCGAGCGCGACAAGGACAACCTGCGCATCTATTGGATCGCCGACGCACGGCTCGTGAAGCTGGCGTTGCCGACCGAGGCGTTGGCGGGTCGGCTCGAGAGCGAGGAGGCGGCGTTCGGGATCGGCACGGGGCGGCCGGTGCCGCTCAAGATCTCGTGGGATGCGAAGAAGAAGCTGCTCGTGGCGCGCCTCCTCGATGCGGGCGGACGCGAGTTCCGGGTGCGACCCACAATCGAGCCGGAGCAACTGACCGACGGCATGGAGGCAGCGCACGTCGGTGGACGCGGCAAGCGCTTCACGGGCGTGGTCGAGCGAAGCGGGCCTTCGCAGTATCGGGTCGTGGGGTCGGTGGTCCTTGCGGCCCCCGAGCCGGCAGGTCGCAATGCTGCCCCGAGCGGGGGCGCTGCGGGTGATGCGGGCGATACGGCTGGCGATACGACAGGCGATGAGAGCGAAGCCGTGGTTGCGCCTTCGAGCGAGGTTGCATGATGACGCCGACGCGATTCGAGACGTTCGAGGTCGAGGCCGGCGGTGGCGCGGCCGGGCTGCTGACGCCCGGGCGGATCCTGAAGGCGTTGGCGCGCGGCGCGGGCTTGCCGAGCGAGGACGTCGGCACCATCGAAGCCGGCAAGCTCGGCACCGCGTTCGTCGAGATCGCGGCGCATCGGGCGCTGCAGCTCGGCACCCCACGCTTCCTGCCGACCGAAGAAGGCGGCACGCCGGCGCTGTTCGTATTGCGCCGACCCGATGATCTCGTCGACGACGGTCGCGCGGAGCTGCTCGTGCTGGCCGAGGATGGCGCCCTGCCTGGCCCGGGTGAAGCGGCGCTAGCGCTCGCGGACGTGCTCGGCATCGGCCAGGAGGAGCTCGGCTTCGGGCTCCAGGGGGCGGGCTTCCTGCGCGTCTCGGTGCCGCTTGGGGCCTTGACGGGGCCGCTGCCGGCGACGATCGGGATCGCCGGGCGGCGCTTCAAGCTCGAGAACCTCGCAAAAAAATCCTGAGCCCGCCCGGTCGGCGTCTGGGTGAGCGCGCGATGGCGCTCCGGACGCAGCTCGAGGCGGGCGATGTGGACACGGCCGAGGTGCGGCGGCGGCTCGCGGAGCTGGCGCGGGCGCTGCTTGCGCGACATCCGCGCGACGCCGAGCTCAAGCATGTGACGCGGTCGTTGGCGGCGCGCGACTTCGTGCCGGCCCCACCGGCGACGTTGCCGCGCGGCACGGTGCGCGAAGTGCGGCACGCGCTCTTGCGGCGCAGCGCCGATGAGCTGGCGAGCTTGGCGGCCACGCTGGTGGTCGTGCCCGACGCGGCGAGCGAGCCCGAGGCGGCACTGGCGGCGCTCGAGCTGTTCGTGCTGGTGCCAGGCGAAGAAGCGCGGGCGCAGGCATTGGCGATGGCGCTGGAAGGGCGTGGCCACGACGTTAGCCTGGCCCGCTTCGCGCTTGCGTTGCGTTCGCTCGATGCGACGCGGCCCGAGTCGTTCGAGGCGGCGCTCGCCGAGGTGAGCACGACGCACCGGGCGGAGGCCGAACGGCGGGCGGCGACGCGGGTGCTGGGCGCGTTGGCGGCGACGACGCCGGCCTCGGCAAGGGCGAAGCCTGGACCGAAAGCTCCTTACGGGCTGCAATGGATGGTGCCCTGCCGTGACGGCACGAGCATCGCGAACCACGTGCTCGCGTTTGCGCGACGGCCCGCGCTGCGGACCGAGCTCGGGGTGGTCGCGGCCTGGATAGAGAACCACGACCCGATCCTGGAGGCTGCGCAGAGCGCCGATCGGCAGGCACAGGGACCCGCGGACTGGGCGCGCGCGACGACGCACTTCGAACAGGCGCTCGATGGCGATGACCGCGTGCGGGTGCTGGCGGCGCGCTCGAACCTGCTCCTGGGTGGGAGCTGGGCACCGGCGGCGAACGCGGCCGAGCTAGCGTTGCCGCGCAGCGCCCTGGCGCAACGGCTCGAGAGCCTGGCGCGTATGAGCGCCGACGCGCAGCCCGACGGGCTCGATGCGGGCGCGCTCGAGCTGATAGGCGATCGACGGGCTGCGGCCCATCTCTGGTTCGAGCTCGCGACGCGTGACCGAGCGACGGCGGCGTTCGCCCACGCGACGCGGCTCGCGACCGAGCTGCGGGCGGCCGAGCGGCGCGCATTGGCCGATCGGCTGCGCACAGCGGCACTGGTCGACGAGACCGCGCTCGGGGCAGATCCGGACCTGCGGATCCGGGCGGAGTTGCTCAACACGCTCGAGCCCGACCCCTGGACGCCGTTCCGCCTCGCGCACGCGACGCCGCGCAAGGCGAGCGTCGAGCCGGTGGCCGAGACGCCGACCGTGCCGGAGAGCGACCCGCATCACCCGGACAACCGCCTCGCAGCGGCAAGTGATCTGTTGGCGGCCGGCAAGCTCGAGCCAGCGTCGAACATCCTTGCCGCGCTCGTGCGCAAGGTCGACGAGCATGCGCCGGCGCGCCTCTTCACGGTGGTCGCGCAAGCGCTCGAGGCCGAAGACGAGCCGTCTACGGATCTCGTGCACGCGGCGCAGCGGGCGCTGACCGACGCGCGTCGGTGTCCGGCGCTGCTCGCGGCCTTATTGAAAGCGCCGACGGCGGCGTTCACGCTCCACGAGGAGCTCATCGCGTTCGCGCTCGACCCGTCGCGCAATGACGTCGACCGGTTGGCCGCGCTCGAGGTGTGGCTTGGGATCTGGCGCGCGACCGAGACGCCGCCTGATGCCGATGCGATCCGCACGCTGCGCGAATCAGAGCCGGCGCTGCTGGTCGCGGCAGCACTTCGGCTCGCAGGTCACGCCGCGCCGTTGGCGGCGCTCGCGCGCTTCCTCGAGGCGTACCCTGCCCGCACGACCGAGCCTGAAGTCTTCTCGGCGGCTCTCTTGGCGACGAGCCTCGGGCGGAGCTGACCGGTCACGCGCCGTCGCCCGTCAGAAGAACACGTTGCACTGGATCGGGTCGGCCGACAGCGTGTTCTTCGGGTACGCCGCGGCGAAGAACTTGCACATCTCGTCCTGGCTGCCCTTGTCCGGCATCACGAGCCCGTCGCGGGTATTGTTCCAGGTGCAGGTCCAGCGGATCGGGTCGCCAGCGGCCAGCGACAACGTAGGCGCGAAAGCCTGGTAGAGTGGGTGCTGCCAGTCGTCGTCCTGATAGACCTCGGTCGGCGTGCCATCGTGGAGGGCCTCGACCACGAAGTTTGTGCCGAGCTCGTGGAAGTGGCCCATCAAGCCGAAGATCTCGACGTCATAGGGGATCGCACACTTGGCGGTGTCCGAGGTCTCCTTTCCCGGCGGCAGGAAAAAGCCCCAGCTGGCAAACCAGATGATGTCCGCGTGGTGCTCGATGACCGCGTCGGGGGCCGGGCCGGTGAGGTTGACTTCGAGCGACGCCTCGATTGGATCGAGCGTGTAGTTGATCGCGTGGTACTCGAGGATGAGGCGCTGCCCCGGCAAGAGATGGAATGCCACCCCGGGCGGCGTTTCCATCACCCAGTCACTCGCCGAGCCGAAGATGTAGGCGGCATCGCCGCGCAGTTGTTCCGCGGCCGGGGCGCAGTCGTGCACCGCTGCCTCGTCGGGGGTCACCGGGTTGAAGGCCGACCCGTCGCTGACCTTGTAGAGGTTGAAGTGATGGGAGAGCCCGATCATGGTCGACTCGAAGCGAACGATGTCGAACGGGGCATCGGTCGGGATGTTGATCGTGCGGCACATCTGCCGCTCCTCGCCGGGCTGCACCGTGATGGGCTCGATCGCATAGCTGAGCTTCGGCCTCGGCCCGCCGTTCGCATCAGGCATCACGCCGGTGTCGTTGGCCACGCTGTCCGCGACCGCAGAATCGATGGCCACGTCGGGTGCCACCCCCTCTGCGTCACTCGTGCCGGGTGCACGCGCCTCCGAATCGCACGCGATGCCCATCGCCCCAAAGCCACCACGAACCAATGAACCTGCATGACGCCTCCCACGGGTCCGCTGTCGCGAACCGAGCGGCGCATGATAGACCCTTGCCGCGATGGTCGAACGTCTCTTGCTCGCCGCGGCCGCGGACGCCTCAGCCACCTGGCACAGCCCGTCCTCGAGCGACGTACGCGTCGCGGTGGTCCTCGTCGCAGCGACCCTTCTCTATCTTGCGTACAACCTGCTGATCGCGCCGCGCGTCGTCGCCCGCCTGTTTCCTCGGCGCGCGACCAACGAGAGCGACCTGCGCACGACGGGTTCCTTTTTCCGGAAGGGAGCAGGTGCCATCCTCTTCGGTGTGATTCCCGCGGCCGCGATGGCGCTCGCCTGGCCGGGGGGCCTCGCCGCGTGTGGGCTCACGTTCGCCGAGGCCCCGCGTTCGCTCCTGTACGCTCTGGGGTTCATCGCGCTGATGCTCCCGCTGCTCGTCTTCCAAGCCCGTAAACCATCGTTCCGGCTTCACTATCCAGAGGTGCGCCGCCCGCTGACGGGCCGCACCGCGCTCTGGAATACGCTCGCCTGGGCGGCCTACCTCAGCGGCTACGAGCTCTTCTTCCGCGGCATCCTGGTGCTCGCCCTCGCCCCGCTCGTCGGGCCGCTGCCGGCGTTGACCCTGGCGCTGATGGCCTACGTCTTCGTGCACCTCGGTCGCTACGCGGGCGAGACGGTCGGCACGCTGTTCACCGGAACGCTCTTCGGGGTCGTGGCGCTCGACACCGGGTCGATCCTGATGCCGTTCCTCGCCCACTTCGGCGTCGCCTTGCTCGCGGACTTCCTCGCTGCGCGCCCGGTTAGCGCCGATGCCTGAGCCCGAGCGCGCGTCCCTGTTCGTGCCGTGCCTCACCGAGCACTTGGACGCTCGCGCAGCGGAGGCGACCACGCGCCTCTTGCTGCACCTCGGCGTGGTGCTCCTCAATGCGTCCCAGTGCTGCGGCTTCGGCGGCAGCTTCGCGGCGCTATCGGTGGCGCTCGGCCATCACAAGCTCGCGCCAGCGGCCGCGACCTCATCACCGGCCCCTCCAAGACCGCCGACATCGAGGGCATCCTGATCACCGGTGTGCACGGTCCGGGTCGTGGGGTGATGATCATCGGATAGCCCCGCACACCGTTGTCGCCATGGTCCGTCGACAGGCTTTGACACCCGCATGCCGGGCCGCTATGAGCCACTTCCATGGACGTTCCGCTCGAGCACGAGACCCTCTCCGCCTACCGTTCCGTCCCCCGCACCGGGGTCATCTTCGTCATGGCCGAGGCCGGCGCACGCGGCTTCCGCTACGGCCACAAGGACTGGGTGAACCTCGGCCAGGGCGCTCCCGAGACCGGCCCCCTGCCCGGCTCGGTGCCGCGCCTGACCCATGTCGAAGTGTCGGCCGACGCCCACGAGTACGCCCCGGTCGGCGGCCTCTGGGAGCTGCGCGAGGCGGTCGCGAGCCTCTACAATGCACGCTATCGCCGCGGCATGCCGAGCCAGTACTCGGCCGAGAACGTCGCCATCGCATCCGGCGGGCGCGTCGCCCTGACCCGCATCGCGGCCGCCCTGGACGCGGTCAACCTCGGGCACCTCTTGCCCGACTACACCGCCTACGCCGAGCTGCTCGAGACCTTCGACCGCGTGATCCCGATCCCGGTCGTCGTCTCCGAGCGGGACGGTTTCTACCTGTCGCCCTCGCGCCTGCGTGACGAGATCGTCGGCCGCGGCCTCGCCGCCGTGCTGCTCTCGAACCCGTGCAACCCGACTGGCCGCGTCGTGCGCGGCGGCGAGCTACGCGCCTGGGTCGACATCTGCCGCGAGCTCGGCTGCCAGCTCATCTTCGACGAGTTCTACGCCCACTACCTCTACGACGACATCGCGCTCTCCGAAGGCCCCTCCAACTCGGCCTGCCGCTACGTCGAGAACGTCGACAGGGACCCGGTCGTGGTCGTCGACGGCCTCACCAAGAACTGGCGCTACCCGGGCTGGCGCCTCTCGTGGACCGTCGGCCCAAAGCAGCTCATCGAGCGCGTCACCTCGGCCGGCTCGTACCTCGACGGCGGCGCCCCGCACCCGCTCCAGGCGGCCGCCATCCCGCTACTCGAGCAATCGGTCGCCGACCAGGAGGCGCGCGCCATCCAGGCCGCCTTCGCCGAGAAGAGGAAGCTCCTGGTCGAGCGCACGCAGCAGATGGGCATGCAGCTCCCGAACTCACCGCAGGGCGCCTTTTACGGCTTCGTCAATCTCGACAACCTGCCCGAGCCGCTGCGCAACGGCATGGACTTCTTCCGCGCGGCCCTCGAACGCAAGGTGATCGTCGTGCCGGGCGAGTTCTTCGACGTCGACCCCGGCAAGCGGCGCCGCCACATCCCGTCGCGCCTGCGCAACTACGTGCGCCTCTCGTTTGGGCCCTCCTACGAGTCGGTGCGCGAGGGTCTCCTGCGCCTGGACGACCTCGTGCGCACGAGCCGCTGACCAGACTCCAGCAGACAGCGGCGTTGACCTTGCGGTCGCACCCCATGGCTTGTAGTTTTCAAGCCGCTCGCCTGCGCTCGTCTCATTCGCCACGATGGACCAACGGCGACGCGTCCACGCCGGAGCCCACCATGACCGTCATGCGCCGTCTCGCCCTCGCGGGCCTCCTGTTCTATTCCCCGCTGGCCGCCTGTGACGCGGACGACACCGCCAAGCTGTGCGTCTCGGCCGACCTCATCGCGCAGTGCCCGGTCGGCTCGAACCCGATCCTCGGCGCCTCAGCCGAAGAGGGCTGCGACGGCCAGTTCAGCGACAACATCGTCAGCGGCGACACCGGCGCCAGCGGCCAGTGCCGTTCGAGCGGCAGCTGCGAGTTCCTCTGCCAGTTCGAGGTCCCGTGCTCGTGCGGTGTCCTGACGATCACGAAGGACGAGATCGTCTGCGCCGCGTGCACCCTCACGAGCTGCGGTGACGGCCGCTGCGAAGGCAACGAACGCGCGACCTGCGCCCCCGGCAACGCGAGCTGCATCGAATGCGGCGAGGACTGTGGTGGTGCGACCTGCGGCGACGGCGATTGCACGGGCAGCGAAACCCCCGCCTTGTGCCCGCAGGACTGCGGCGGCAGCTGCACCCCGAGCGCGAAGGATTGCCTCGGCCCGATCGCGCGGGTATGCCAGGCCAATGGCGCCGGCTACGATTCCTTCGACTGCTCGACGACCGGCCAGACCTGTCGCGAGGGTGTGTGCGTTGCGCCGTAGAACGGTGAGTTGAATGAGAGCCCTCTCGCGTAGGCAATTCGTCCAGGTCACGTCGGCCGGGGTCCTCGTCGCGGCGTGCAGTGACGACCCGGTCGCACGCGAGGTCGTCGACGCCCCCGACACGTTCGAGCCCCCCGACACGACCCCGATCGACACGGCCGAGGCCCTGCCCGATACGCCCGATACGCCCGAGCCGCCCGACACCACACCCGAGGCGACGCCGGAACTACCTCCCGAGGTCGACGCCGGTCCGCTCCCGATCGGCACGTTCGACCCCGCGACACTCGCGCTCGCCGCCCGCTCGGTCTTTCTCTACGGCACCCAGGCAGGCGATCCCCAAAGCGACGGCGCGGTCATCTGGACCCGCTTCCGACCGAGCGAGCCCGAGCACACCCTCGACCTGCTCGTTTTCGAGCACGGCACAAACGACGTCGCTGGCGAGCTCTACCTGCGCGTCCCGGCCACCATCGCCGAAGGTGGCTTCGTGCATGTCGAGGTCGCGGGCCTCGCCCCTGACACGCGCTACCGCTACTGCTTCGTCGTCGTAGAGGTCGAAAACGGCGCGCCCGTCGACGAAGCGCGTAGCCCCGTCGCCCGCTTCCGCACCTCGCCCGCCGCGGATGCGCTGCGCGTCGTCACCTTCGGTGGCACCTCGTGCGTCAACGCCGGCTACCTGCCCTACCGCACGCTCAACCGCGCGGCCGAGGCCGACCTCGACTTCTTCGTAATGGCCGGCGACACGACCTACTGCGACGGCGCGCGCACGCTCGACGAGTACCGCGAGAAGTGGCGCCGCTCGTTCGACAGCGACGGCTACCGCGCCATCCTCGGCAGCGTCGGCACCTACGCGACCTGGGACGACCACGAGGTCGACGATGACTGGGACCCGGAGCGCACCGCGCCCGAGCAGCTCGCCACCGCCAAACGCGCCTACCTCGACCACATCGCGTTTCGCATTCAGACCGACATTGACCCGCTCACCGACTGGCGCCTCTGGCGCTCCTACCGGTGGGGCAAGACGCTTGAAGTCTTCATCCTCGACTGCCGCTCCGAGCGCCTGCCATCGACCCGCTTCCAGGCCAACGCCCAATACATCTCACCCGCCCAGATGCAGTGGATTAAACTCGGCCTTCGCCGCAGCCCGTGCACCTTCAAGCTCATCGTCAATACAGTGCCAATCACCAACATGCCCACCGGCTACCCGATCGAGAAGGACCGCTGGGAGGGCTACGAGACCCAGCGCACCGAGATCCTCGGCCACATCGACGGACCACCGTTGTTGCCAGGCGTGTTATGGCTCTCGGGCGACTTCCACTTCGGCTGCATCACGACGGTCGAGCGCCCCGGCCAGCGATTCTCGAATCAATGGGAGGTCTTCATGGGGCAAGGCGCCAACATGAGCAATCCCATCTGGGAGCCGCTGCGCGACACGGCCAGCGACCAGCTCGTGTTCCTCACCGGCACGAGCAACTATGTGAAGTTCGTGTGTGACCCGTTCGCCGCGCCGCCCCGTATCACAGCCCAGTTCATCGACGGCGACGGCACCGTGCTGCACACCCAGGACTTCGATTTCCCGACGAGCTGAGTCCTACGTCTCTCACTCGCCACCCATGGCCGGAGCCCCCCTTGCGTACCTTCCTCTCAAACGAAGTCAACAACGACGTTCGATGACCGAAAGGACGCCTGGAGGGCACACGAGTCCGATGGCTGGGCACTGCTGCCTGACCTGAGTTCGGACTCGTGCGCTGACGTTCACGTCGGGTGACGAACCTGGAAGACCACG